>Ga0315274_10003192_pt1 | contig 24416 bp, 21 predicted proteins | sample YL17G02_20_MG_FD_203700 | JGI IMG/M metagenome (GOLD analysis project Ga0315274, IMG submission 203700) | Sediment microbial communities from Yellowstone Lake, YNP, Wyoming, USA - YL17G02_20 | ecosystem: Environmental > Aquatic > Freshwater > Lake > Sediment | place: USA: Wyoming | collected...
CAGGGCGCTGTAAAACGGCAGTATTCCTGCCCCCGGTATGCCAAAGATGACCTCCACCCCTTCATCTTCCAGTATTTTCACCATGGCTTGTGCGGCTGGCATGATACCCATTTTCAAACTCCTTAGCGATTAAGTTACCGGAACGGATTAATCGGCGCTATTCACCCTGATATCCCAAAGCCCGGGAGATTTCCAGCGCACTGCTTCTTACCAGTGGCTTTATCTCCTGTATGCGCTTGCTGGAAAGACGGGCTGAGGGTCCGGACACGCTGATGGCTGCGATTACACTTCCGTTACTGTTTTTAATCGGGGAGGCGATACACCGGACACCGATTTCCATCTCTTCGTCATCGGTGCCGACACCTTCCCGCTGGACAATGGTGAGCTCACGCTTTAATTTTTTCACATCGGTTACCGTGTTTTGCGTATAGGAGGCAAGGCCTTTGCCATTCAGAGCTTTCTCCAGCTCCTCACCATTCAGGTGGGCCAGAAAGACCTTGCCCACCCCGGTGCAGTGCAGTGGCACACGATTGCCAACCTGGGTGAAGGTGCGCAGGCTCTGATTGGACTCGATATGCTCAATATAAACGACCTGGTTCTGGTTCAGGATGGCAATATTAACCGATTCGCCAACCATCTTATTGAGGCCGTCCAGAATAGGAAGTGCTATGTCCCTGACCTTCATCCGCTGGTTCAGCACGTGACTGAATTGCAGCAATTTGGTGCTCAGGGAATACTTCTGCCTTTTCTGCCGCTGGTTCAGGTACCCCCTTTTCAACAGGGTCACCGCCACCCGGTGAGCGGTGCTGATGTTCATACCGGCCCTGCGGGCTATCTCAGAAAGGCCGATTTCATCATCTTTACCCAGAAACGATTCCAGAACGTCAAGCGCTTTTCCAATGGTTTTCATGGTAATTTCAGTTAATGAAAATATATTGCAACAACTGCAATAGTTGCCGTTTATAATAAATAATAATGATTGATTTGTCAATAATTAAAAAGTGTTTTCAAAAGAAAATTGAAGGAGCTAAGCAGGGCATAGTTCTGTGACAATCTTGAGTCTTGACAGTTGCCTAAATAAGATTAATAATTACCTGATTTATTTGATTCTTGGCTCATCTTTCCGCCAGACCGGGCTGAGAAATAGAAATGTCCACAAGGAGCACAAGGGTGCCGAAAAAGCAGTTTAAGGTGTTGCGGTTAGACAAGCCAGAAGTACGGTTTCCCATGAAGGAAGAATTAGAGGAACTAAATAAGGTTAGCGCCGGGATAATTGAGGCTAATTGGTTTACGGAGGACGATATAATTAAAGCGGCCAGGGACGCGGATGCGATATTGACGGACGCAGCTAAGATGACACGACGGGTGATGAATTCGCTGACAAAATGCCGAGTTATTGTCAGCTACGGTATTGGCTATGACCATATTGATGTGGAGGCTGCGACGGATAATGGCATTCTGGTGGTTAATGTCCCTGACTTTTGTCTTGAAGAGGTCTCCAACCACGCTATTGCCCTTCTTCTTATCTGTGCTAAAAAGTTGATTTTCATGAACGATGGTACTAAAAGTGGGCATTGGAATGAGTGCAAACAAGCTCAGGCACCCACGGGTTCGATTTTCGGGCAGACCCTGGGTCTGGTCGGCTGTGGCAACATTGGACGAATGACGGCCAGAAAGGCACAGTGCTTTGGCTTGAGGGTGCTGGGCTACGACCCCTATGTGGATAAATCTTTGGTCGCCGAATATGGAATAAACCTGGTGAGCTTGCCCCGGTTACTTAAAGAGGCAGATTATATATCTGTGCATACGCTTTTAAAGAAGGAGACCTGGCATCTCATTGGGGAGAAAGAATTCAGGCAGATGAAACCCAGTGCTTTCTTTATTAACACTTCCCGGGGCTCGGTGGTTGATGAGGCAGCACTGATTAAGGCACTTCAAGGGAGGTGGATTGCCGGGGCCGGGCTGGATGTATTTGAGAAGGAGCCTGTTGACTCAAACAACCCCTTGCTCAAGATGGACAATGTTGTGGTTTCTCCCCACTCTGCTTATTATTCCGACGCTTCTTCCAAGCGACTGCTAACCAGTGTGGGCAAGGAGGCAGCTCGCGTTCTTAGCGGGAAATGGCCTAAAAACGTAGTCAATAAAACCGTTAAGCCTAAAGTCAATTTAATCAAGGAATGACGTTTATTGAAAAAGGGGAGCAAGAAATACCCAAAATGGACGAATACTTGGACTGAAGTAAATAAAGCCCAAACTTTTTACGAAAGGAGGAATTCATTTGATGTCAAATGCCGAATTAATTAAGAGAGCTAAGAGAGTGCTGGCTGGAGCTAACACGAACCTACCCGGTGGCGGTTTCTCTCCCCGCTTTATGGTGAAAGGGGAAGGGGCTCATCTCTGGGATGCCGATGGAAAGGAGTATATCGATTATGTGTTATCGGCGGGGCCACTTATCTTCGGGCATAGTAACCCTGAATTAATCGGTGTTTTGAAAAAACAATTGGATACATTATGGTCACTGAACTCGACCATTTTTCAGCAGGCGGCACTGGAAGTAGAAGTGGCGGAAAAATTCGTCCGGCTTGTCCCGTGCGCGGAAAAGGTTCATTTTAATCCAACTGGTTCGGAGACAGTCCAGCTTGTAATCAGGCTGGCACGCGCTTATACCGGGCGGCGTTATTTTATTCGCTTTGAGGGCCATTACCACGGCTGGTTTGATAATATCTTGGGTGGTGTCGTCAATGAAAAAGCCAGGGGCAGGCCTTTCCCCAAAGAAAACAAACAGAATCTGGCAACGGAAGGTAGAGACACGGCGGCTTTGGCACAGAGCTTGTTACTTCCCTGGAATGACATCGAGGTTTTGGAAGAAGTGCTTAAGAAATATGGTGAAGAGGTAGCTCTGATTATCATGGAGCCAATCCTGTGCAATGCTGGCTGCTGCCCGCCCCGACCGGGCTATCTGGAAAAGGTCAGACAACTGTGCACCAAATATGGCATCGTATTATGTTTCGACGAGGTAATCACTGGTTTCCGGGTAGGTCTTCACAGTGCCCAGGGCTTGTTTGGGGTAACCCCGGATATTGGTATTTTCGGCAAGGCTATGGCCGGCGGACTCCCGTTAGCCGCTTTTGCCGGTAAGAAGGATATTATGGATTTTCTTTTGGCTAAAAGGGTAGCCTCAGGAGGCACTTTCGGCAGATATCCCCTCGGGCTCGCGGCAGCGCTTGCCAGCATGAAGCTCTTGGAGAAGGATGATGGTGCATTCTACAAAAAGATAGACCGTATCCAAAAGCCACTTATGGATGGTCTGAAGCAGGTCAGCAAAAGACGAGGTATACCCTTGTTCCTACAGGGCACCAGAGGCGCCTTCATAACCAGGTTCATAGACCTTGGCCAAGAGGTGGCCTACAGTGTCAGGGATTTCGCCGCGGTGGATATGCAGAAGGAAAGACGGTGGGCGGAACTGATGGCTGAGGAGGGCGTGATTCTGATGTTTGGCGGCCGGTTCTACATTAGTTCGGCGCACACGGAAACAGACGTGGACAGGACGCTGGAATGCGCTGATCGAGTTATGCGCAAGCTCTGACAAGGGGCAAGGAGTTAGCAGAGACAGTTAACCTTTGGTACGAAATGGTGGGCAGTAGAGGATTTGAACCTCTGACCTCCTGCGTGTAAGGCAGGCGCTCTAACCAGCTGAGCTAACCGCCCAAATGGCGCGCTTGGCGGGGCTCGAACCCACGACCTCAGCCTCCGCAGGGCCGCGCTCTATCCAACTGAGCTACAAGCGCCGGTTACATTGGTGCCGAAGGAGAGATTTGAACTCTCACGCCCTTACAGGCACTACGCCCTGAACGTAGCGCGTCTGCCATTCCGCCACTTCGGCAAAAATCGAAGATAGATTAACCGCTGCCTCCCAGCCGTGATAATGTTAACACGTCAAAGGGTAATTGGCAAGTCTGCAGGCATAAAATGGAACGAGGAACGCGGGTATCAGCCTTGAGTAAAGTCCGGTACCGGCTCAGTCTCTATCCCGGGGCCGGCCGTGCTTTTTGAATATCTGGTCGAGCTTTTCCCGGTAGTATTTGAAGTTCTCAAAGCTCACGTCCGGCGATACCATATGGTCGATGGTGGGGATAAAGCCGCCCTGTTCGAGCATGAAAGGCACCCGGTATTCTAGCTCCCGGTCGATGGTTTGCTTGCCTTTAGCCAGTGCCCGCTTGTCAATGCCGCCGGTGATGACTAGGCTGGGAAAAGCCTTGCGCACCTCGACTATATCCATGCCGGCGGCGACCTCAAAGGGATAGAGCACGGTGACGCCGCCTTCCATCCAGAGCGGAATCAATTTCCAGACATCGCCATCGCAGTCCACCTGCACCAAGGTTACTCCATAGTCCCTCAGGAAGCTGGTTAGCTTTTTATAACCGGGCAGGATGAACTCGCGGAACATCTCCGGAGAGATAAGAGGTCCGCCTTTGTAGCACATGTCCTCCCAGATAAAGACGGTGTCCACCTTCACTTTTTTGAGCACGCCATCGAAGAGGGCAATCCAGAAATCGGCCAGGTGGTTATTGATGTCCTTCATCATCTCGGGGTCGTCGTAGTACTTGGTCAGCAGTTCCTCCACACCCATGAGATATCTTGGCGTGCCAAAGAAACCATGCGTCTGGCCAAGGCCCAGGGGATAATCACGTTTTTTGTATTCGGCAACGAGCTGCGACCAGTTGTCCGGCAGCCTGCCTTTCAGGCTGGGGCGCAGCCTTTCCGCCTTGTAGCGCTCCCAGCTTTCACGGTCCTTTACCGGCCCGCCAACGATGGTGGGCAGGCTGGTGCGGTTTTTAAGTTCCTTGCGCCGGCAGCCGTCCCATTCCTGCCAGATGTACCAGTCCCCGTGGTCTTCAAGGACTTTGACCTCAAACGGCGGATAGGCACCGATGTTCAACGGCACCCGCACCAGATACGGGTCCATCTTGAAGTAATCGTGAACATCAGGGGCGGTGTCACGGTTTAATGGCACGCCGGCAGATTCGGCAAAGAGGCCGGTGCCATCGGCAATATCATCACGGAGCCCGTGAACTCGGGGCAGGCCCTCCTGATACCAGCGCCGCACTGTGCCGCTCCAGTAGCCAAACTCCCAGACGAAGTTCCGGTCCGGCTCCTCAAAGTTCATAATCGCCAGAAAACGTTCCCGAGCGTTCATTGACGGCCTCCCTCTTCGGAAAAAGCAATCCGGTAGCCTGGGTTAAAGATGCTTATGCTGCCAGCTTCATCAGGCGGTCAGCCTCGTCCACGGCCGAGGCGCAGTCGTCGGCATAGCCCTCAACGCCAATCTCATCGGCGAACTGGCGGGTGATAGGGGCACCGCCTATCATCATCTTTACCTTGTTTCTGACGCCGGCCTTCTTCAGGGCTTTGGCAATAGCGGGGATAATGGTCATGGTAGTAGTGAGCAGAGCGGAAGTCGCTACGATGTTGGCGTTTGCTGCCTTGGCCTCAGCCGCAAAAGTGTCTGCGGAAACGTCCACGCCCAGGTCACGCACGTCGTAGCCATTGCTCTCCAGCATCATCTTGACCAGATTTTTGCCGATATCATGCATATCGCCTTCCACGGTCCCGATGACCACGGTCCCTTTCTTCTTAATTTCCGTGCCAGCGAGGTGAGGCTGTAGCTTCTCTGTCCCGCTCCTCATGGCCCGTGCGGAAATAAGGATTTCCGGCAGGTAGGCCTGTCCGTCCTTGAATAGCTGCCCCAGTGCCTGGATGCCGGGCACCAGCCCTTTGCTCAGTATCTCACCAGCTCTAATTCCGGCTTTTAACGCCTCGTCAACGGTCTTGATGGTCAGTTTCTCATCTCCATTCTTTACCGCTTCGGCAATTTTCTTCAGGTGGTCAGGCATATTTATCCTCCTTATCGCCTTATTTCCATGTAATCACTTAGCTTAGTAGAATTAAAGATGTTTTTCAATCTCTCAGATTTCACCAGTGATAACTGTGTCCTGGAGCATTCTCAGGTTATAAGATGTTTCTTGAGCTTATCTAGGTTTGCCGGGTCGGGTGCCAGTTTGCCGGCTTCTAATTTCTTCATTAGAGCCACGATTGCCTGGTTCATCGGTGTCGCCACGCCGACCTCCATGCCCTTCCCGACCACAAGCCCATTCAGGTAATCCACCTCAGTTCGTCTGCCCTTTATGACGTCCTGAAGCAACGATGGCCGACTTGGTGCTCCTATTTTCTTTGCCTGTTCCGGGGTCAAATATATCTTCCTTAAAGATGCCTCCATCTTGACCTTTAATGCCTCGATGGCGCCTCTGGTTCTGGCTTCGGCGAACTCCGCGGCGGAGATGCCCCAGATAGGCTCCATGACTATGCCAAGCGAATTAGCAACCCTGGCCACTTCACCGCCGGTTGATACCCTGATTAGGTTGGCGGTGTTGCGTTGTCCCTCATTTAACGAGGAAAAAGCCGGTCCGGTGAGGCCAGAGAGAGTATTCATCATGCAGTTAATCGCCAGTTTGGACCAGCGCGCTCCCCAGATATTGGTCGTCGCTTCAGTTTCACCGATAACATTCAGGGAATCCACAATTTCGGAGACCCTGGGGGTAATCATTCCGGACAGCTCACCAACAGTAAAGCAATGGGAGGTTATGGGGTCGGTGCGGACGATATGGCCTGGCTCATAGGTGGCCCCACCGATGTGGGGCACACAGCCTATGACCCGGGTGAAGCCCACGACACTCGCGACCGTTTCATCGTTCAGGGAATTTTGGGCCGGCAGGATAAAGCCGGTGGGTTTCAGATATGGCTCTATAAAGTAGGTTGACCATCGGGTGTCGTAGGATTTGACCGACAGATAGACGATGTCAAACTGTTCTTGGAGGCCGCTGGCATCGCTCAGATGAAGTGCTTTGACTGGTACCACAAACTCGCCCTTCAGGTCAGTGAGCCGTAGGCCATCGGCCCTGATTTTTTCGATATGCGGTGCCCACTGGTCAATCAGGGTAACATCATGGCCTTCTCTGGCCAGATAAGCGCCTATTGACCCGCCTATGGCACCGGCCCCTAAGATTGCTATTCTTTTATTCATGTCTCCTCCTAAAAAATATTAAGCGTAACGGGAATCTTAAATTATAAGTGGTTAAAATATTATAGCGCAAGGGACAAAATAAGAACAACCATATGATTTAGACCTGAGTTTGTTTCCACGAGACAGCTTCCTTTACGAGTTCACTTGCACTTTGCAATGTAGTCTCAGTATATTTGGGGCCGGCCAGCATCACGGCCATCTCGTTGAGATGCTTGCGGTGGTCCAGTTTTTCTATCGTGCTTGTGGTTCGCTCACCGGTCGTCTGTTTTTGAACGCTGAAATGCGAATCGGCAAACGCCGCTATCTGAGGCAAATGAGTTACGCAAATTGCCTGTCGGTCACAGGCCAGCCTCCATAGCTTTTTCCCGACTATTTCTCCGCTTCGGCCACCGATGCCGATATCTATTTCATCAAAAATGAGGACCGGTATTCTATCCGCCTCAGCAAGAGCACTCTTTAAAGCCAGCATAAACCGTGACATCTCACCAGCGGAGGCAATAATCTCCAGAGGTTTCAGGGGTTCGCCCGGATTGGTGGATGTCCTGAACTCCACAATATCAGCACCGTCCCGGTTAAAGGCGTAATAGTTGCCGTCAGGAAAGGGAAGGCCGTCCGGCGCAGGGCTCTGACCGATTGAAATATCGAATATAACACCTGACATATTTAGCTCAGAAAGCTCATTTTGGACTGCGCTCACCAGCTTTTGCGATGCTTCCTTTCTGGAGTTTGAAAGCTGGACGGCTAGCGCTCCCATTTCACTTTTGAGCAAAGTGCGCCTCTCTTCCAGGTCATTTTTCCTTTCCTCGTAGTTACTTATTGCCTCCAGCTGTGATTCCGCCTTACTTAAATAGTCGAAAATGTCGGCAATGGTGTCACCATATTTCCTCTTGAGGTTTCGGAGCAGTTCGAATCTATTGTCCACTTCTACAAGACGTTGCGGGTCGTATTCGAGTTGTTCACTGTATTTGTGAATCTCCCTGGCGGCTTCTTCAATCCCGCTAAATATCTCCTGGAGGTAATCCAGCTGTGGTTTCAACGTATCATCGATATCACTGAGCGCTTTCAATGATTGAACGGCCTCGTTTAATTTTTCTAAAGCAGAGCCGTAGGGCGTGGGATTTTCATCCCCGTATATCGCCCGGTACGCCTCATATGAAGCTGTTTTAAGCTTCTCACTGGAGGCAAGCCTTTTTCGCTCTTTCTCCAGGGCTTCTTCCTCCCCTTCCTTCAGCTCGGCCCGGCGAATTTCTTCTATTTGAAAGCGGAGGAACTCATCCTGACGTGCCGATTCTTTTTCCTTTTCCATCAATGTATTCAATTCGTGCTCAATTTGGTAAAGCTCCGCTGCCTTTATGCCGAACTGTTCTCTTAAACCAAGGGTATGGGCATAGCTGTCGAGAAAGTTGAGATGGGAGTCCTTATTTAGCAGTGACAGGTGTTCGCTCTGCCCGTGGATATCAACGAGGAGGTCTCCAATCTGATTCAAGACTCCCCTGGCAATCGCTCTGCCATTCAATCGGAATGTGCTTCGTCCCTGCCTTCGCAGTTCTCCAGATAGCATGAGCGTTTTTTTGGCTTCAATCCCGTAGTCAGCCAGCAGGCTCCTGAGTCTATCCGTGGGTCCGTCTTCTTCCAGGCTGAAAGTAGCCTCAATGAAGGTCGCAACCGCTCCGTAACGTATGTCCACGTCGCTAATCTTGCCGGTTAATAGAGCTTCCACGGCGTCGATTACCAGGGATTTACCAGCACCGGTCTCGCCCGTGATTACATTAAGCCCGCTATCCAGTTGCCAGTCAATTTCCTCTATGATGCCGTAGTTCCTTACTCTTAGCTCGAGCAGCACCCAAGGCTCCTTTCACTAACTATGTCCTGGTTTGACCGGGCATTTATCTGCCCTTTCCGTAATTATATGGCAAAAAGCGGATTTTGTGTGAATAACTATAAGAATAGTCCGTTTTTCTTTAATCTTTAGACCAGCATTATAGCTGGGGCCGACTTTCGCGACGAGTCATTTGCATTTTTCGAATTACAAACTATAATTAATATTCAACAGAAGCAGACATATGGGGCTGATCGATAAAGAACTACATAGGGTAAAGTGAAGATAGAATGACAATGCCGCGTAAAGATACGGTGATGGAATCAATCGAGACCATGTTGCATCCTCGGTCCATTGCGGTCATAGGAGCTACACCCAGGCTCCAGTACGGCGGTCGTTTTCTCAATAACCTGCTTGAGACCAGGTACAGTGGCCGTCTATACCCGATAAATCCCAAATACGAAGAGATAATGGGCCTGCGCTGCTATCCTGACATCAGTTCTCTCCCCGAAGCCCCGGACCTGGCGGGCATTATCATTCCTGCCGAAAAGACCATGGATGTACTTGAGGAGTGTGCCCAGAAGGGCGTCAAGACAGGGGTCATTATCGCCGGAGGATTTGCCGAGCTGGGCACCGCTGAGCGCAGGGCCGCCCAGAAGGCTCTCTCAGATTTTTCCTCGCGCACTGGTATGCGACTGTGTGGCCCTAACTGCCTGGGCATCGCTAACGTTAAGGACGGCATCTGGCCCTGCTCGGCAAGGCTATATGAAATACAGGCGGCTAAAATCGGCCGGCTGGCACTGGTATCGCAGAGTGGCGCCTCCGCCTTCGGCCCCTTTCTGATTAGAGCGCAGGACCGCGGCCTGGGCTTCTCTTACATAATATCAACCGGAAATGAAGCTGATTTAGATACCAGTGACTTTATCCGCTATTGTATCCGGCAGCCTGAAGTTAAAGCTATAATCGCTTATTTCGAGTCGATAAAAGATGGGGACAAGTTCCGCAGTGTAGCGGAAGAAGCCCTGACATCAGGCAAACCTATAGTGGCTATCAAGATTGGACGTTCTTCCGCTGGTCAGCGGGCAGCCCGTTCACACACTGCTTCCATGACCGGTTCCGACCAGGCATATGATGCTCTATTCAAACAGATGGGTGTGATAAGAGTTGAGGATTGGGACGAATTGCTGGAGACGGCCTCTTTTCTGGCGAAGACGCCTCCTTTCGGTAAGGAAACGGTGGGCATTGTGGCCCATTCGGGAGGGGTCGCTTCCCTGTTGGCGGACAAATGTGAGCCCGTCATGAGCGTGCCACAGCCATCGGCTAAGACTCGGCAGGGACTTGAAGATATCCTGAAAGGGTTTGGCTCCTCGGCTAACCCGGCCGATATCACCTGGCATGTCTTTGAGGAAGAATTTACCGATATCCTGAAGCTAATGCTGGATGACGATAGATTCGGTGGCGTGGTCCTGGGTACCGCCGGCGATGAAAACCAGGCCCAGAGGATTATCAAAGCCTCTGAGGAGACCGATAAGCCGCTAGCCATGTTGTGGACTGGCAGTGAACGGGATACCGCTGGTCTGAGTCTTTTACAGAAAAGCAGCCGGGTCCCGGTATTTTACCGCGCCGAGAATCTGGCCAAAGCCCTGAAAGCTTCGGCGAACTACTACCGAACCAGGGCACGGCGCTTGGCAAAACGGGCGGTCAGGAAAACGGCGGCACTTTCCATGGCTCGTGTTGAGGTTGCCGGCAGGAGAGGTCCCCTCGGACTGCAGGAGGGTCTGGAACTATTGTCACGCTTTGGCATCAGCTCTGCAAAGGGGGCCCTCGTACAGACCATAGAAGAAGCAGTGCATATGGCTGATGAAATTGGCTATCCAGCGGTGTTAAAGGTAGACTCTCCAGACTTACCTCACAAAACAGAGTTAGGGATGGTAAAGGTAGGGCTCAACTCAAAAGCTGAGGTGGAGGATGCCTTCAGAGACATGAGAAATAAACTGCAGGTATTGAAGACACCGGCCTCAATCAGGGGTTTTCTGGTGCAGGAAATGATAAGGGGTGGAGTGGAGGTTATAATAGGCATAAAACGTGAACCCCGGTTGGGACCGGTTCTGCTGTTTGGGCTGGGGGGAATTTTTACCGAGGTGATGAAGGACTTCAGCCTGCGGGTCTGCCCCGTTAGCCGGGCTGACGTTCGAGAAATGATACGGGAGATAAAGGGCTTCAAGCTTTTAGAGGGTTTTCGCGGCAGCTCACCCGCCGATGTTGGTGCTCTGGAAGAAGCCCTGCTGAATGTATCTCAACTGGCCATGGCGACGAAAGACCAGATTGAGGAAATCGATATCAACCCGTTGCTTGTCTTACCGAAAGGGCAAGGCGTGCGAGCCATTGATGCCTTAATAATAATGGGCTGAAAATGCACAGCGCGAGGAAAAAGAGGTGATGAGGTGACCGATAATTCAACCGTACGGCGTTCGTGGCTTATTGTTCCGGCCCATGATGCCGAAGCGGTGGAGCGTGCTCGGGAATACCAGCCGGATGTGCTGGTGCTGGATCTTGAATACACCGTTCCTCCAAAACACAAAGAGGCGGCGCGCGCCGTGCTACGCGGTGCTATCGCGGGTAGAGCCCGGCGGTCAAGTGAGGTCTTCGTCCGGGTTGACTGGAAAACGCGATGGTGTGACATAGAAGCCGCCATTTGTCCGGAATTAAAAGGATTAGTCGTCCCCGGCCCCGAATTTACCGAGGAAATTGAGGAGCTTGACAAGCTCATTGGTGATTTGGAGCGCAAAAGAGGCGTAACTCCGGGAAGCATGGAGCTCGCCTTAATATTGGAGTCGCCACGAGGGTTCTGGAACGCTTTGGCTCTGGCTGAAGCCAGCCACCGTGTTACGGCTCTGGGCATCGGGCGCGCCGACCTTACCATGAATTTGGGGCCCGACCCCGAGGGTGAATTCCGCCTTTACCCGTACCTGATGTCCCGCACTGTAACCGCTGCCCGGGCGCATAATATACAGGCAATAGGCGCGCACTGGGTACAGGGGTCTCGCGGTGGCATAGACAACCCGAAACATACATTCGAGGCAGCCAGAAGGGCGTGGCGTATGGGTTTTACGGGATGCCTTTGTGCCAAGCCGGAACAGGTTATTCCGATGAATAACGGGTTTACACCGCCAAAAGATGAGGTAAAAAAAGCGAAGCGAGTATTGGCAGCATTTCAGCAGGGAAAACAAACTGGTCAAGTATGGTTAGAAGTGGACGGCCGCTATTATGACACTGCCAAAGCCAACCGGTGTCAGGGTATGGTGCTTTTGGCACAGGCCTGCGCCCAGCGAGACGAGAACAAAAAAACTCGATGAGAGCGGAGGGGGAACAATGAACTCTATGGTAAACCGATGTGTCCTCTTTGTTCCCATAAACAACCCCCGTTTTGTCGAAAAGGCCTGGACGCGGGGCGCTGATGCTATCATTTTAGACCTTGAGGACTCGGTACCCATGTCTGAGAAACAAAAGGCCCGAGGCTTGGTTCGAGAAACAATCGCCAAGGTAGCTAAGGGGGGCGCGTCTGTATTTGTCCGCATAAATAAGGAGTTTGCTGAAGCTGACCTCCGTGCCGCTATCTGGCCCGGAATCTCCAGGGTTATCCTCCCCAAAGCCGAATCAGCCGATGAGGTGAGATTCGTTGCTAATCTGCTTACCGAATTGGAAAAAGAACGGGGTATTCCCGTAGGCACCATTGAAATTTACCCATTGCTGGAGTCAGCTTTGGGTGTAGTTAACAGCTATTCAATAGCCACCAGTAGCCCCAGAATTAAGGTAATGGCTGATGCGGGGGGAGGCTATGATACGGCGCTAGACCTGGAAATTGAAATGTTTGCTGACTTTGACCAGTACGCTTATATGCGAGAGTTGCCCTGCCTGGCTCAGATGACGGCCGGGGTCGAGGCTGTAGGCGCACCTTACATTCCCGGAACAAGCGGGCGTGTTAATCAAGCGGACGAAGGATTAGCTCTGGCCAAATCACTGCACGATATGGGAATCCACCAGGCCATAGTGCTGCATCCCGCGCTGGTTGAGCCTCTGGTAACCGGTCTGACGCCAAAGCCGAAAGAGGTGAAATGGGCAGAAAAGGTGATGGATATATATGAGGCGCTGGAGCAGAAAGGGGAAAATATAGCCGAAGTAGATGGGAAGATAGTGGACATCTACGAATATCGTCGTGCGCGGGAGCTTCTGCAATGGGCCGAGGCATGTGCGGCCAAAGACCGGTACAAGATGAGAGCCGTCACTGAAGCCCAATCAGAAGTGGCATAAAGATTTCTTAAATAGTCCGTAAAAGACGTAATCAGACTCAAGGAGGGTTATGTGCCAAGGTTCGTTCGACGCTCACTGTTACTGGTAGATATGAGCGCCATGTCAATACCGGGACAAATCCTGAGCGCCGGGTGCGATGTGCTCATTTTAAATTTAGAAACAGCACCACGGCAGTGGCGAAGCGCATTGAATAAATCCGAGATGTCATCAATTATTGCCACCGCCACTAAAAGTGCCGCCGAGGTCTTTATTCGAGTGCAACGCGACACTGTTGATATGGACCTGGAGGCGGCTGTGTGGCCCGGTTTGACGGGTATCTTTCTGCCTGAAGTGGAGCACGCAGAGCAAATCCAGGAAGTGAGCCGGCATCTGGCAGACCTGGAACACCGCAGGGATATCCGTGGGGGGGCACTGCAGATTGATGCCGAAATTGGCACTGCGGCCGGAGTCTGGAATTCTTTAGATATTGCGCAGAGCAGTCCGCGATTAGCCGCTTTGTCTGTCGGCGAGACCAGCCTTTATCGGGACCTGCAACTGGATATTGAAGCGCACCTGGACAAGGACCCACTGCGCTTCGTCAAAGGGCAAATCATGGTCAATGCTCGCGCGGCTGGCATTCAGGCTCAAGGGATGAGCTATCCTCTGAGCATCACCCTTGAGGAAGCCGACGAGCCTCGATTGAGGCAGGCGGTTCGTCGCGCGCGGGACATGGGCTTTAAAGGGGCAATCTGTCCGCATATCTCGTGGGTTAAAATATGTAATGAAGGATTCCGCCCCAGTGATGAAGAAATAGCTTATTACCGCAAAGTAAGGGAATTATTTGCCGATGGAGTACGCCGAGGACTGGCTTCGGTACCATTTGAGGGGAAAATGATTGATGTTCCCGTGGACCGCCGGGCCCAGGCTTTTCTGGAATGGGGCGAGCTGTGCACTCGCCGAGATGCCGAAAAAACAAATTAAAATATCCGGCACTATGCTCGGCCAAATGGAATGCGATTCCTTTTGCTGGAATTCAGTTTGTCATTGATGCAAGCGGCAAATCGGTCAACAATCCATCCGTAATAGTCAGATGGTAGCGCCTCAGGAATGACCTCGGGGACCTCGTTGAAAGCATCAATAATCCACCACCTCTCTTTCTCATCTACACACCACTCAACTACGTTGACATCTAAATCCAGCGCCTGATTCAATTGGATAGTCAGTTCAGTCAATCCGTATTTCGCGTCTCCGATAATGCTTTCGTCGTAGTGGAGATAATGACCCATGGCCAGAGGCTTAGGAATCCATTTGATGAAAAGAACATCCCGTTTATCGAAACAAAATACCCGAAAGTATTCCTTGTATCTGATTAGCTCCTGTGCTATGAGTATACGGCGAGAGCAAAGGGAACGGTAGGTCTCTTTCAGTTCTTCGCTTGACCTCACCACATGGACGTCTTCCCAGGCGTATCCGTCAAAGGGTTTCAGAATACAGGGCAGGCCGAGTTCCTCAACCACTTGTTCCAGAGATGGCCAAGAAACCAGGCCCTCTGTTTCGTCGGCCGAAGATTGGTCAGGCAAAATAATCGTCTTGGGGAAGGGCAGCCCTAGACGACTGCCTAAGTGTATCTCAATAAACTTATTAGTTGACGAAGCGGCGAATGGATTATTGATTACATACGTCCCATTGAGCGCCAAGCTCTTCACTATCTCCTTAAGAAAGGGGTAGCTAAAACTTAGCCGGTCTACTACTACCCGGTAAGCGCGTTCTACCGGGGCCCTTTCCCCGGCCAGGGACATAAATTCTACCTGAGTGCCGCTCAGTCTAGAGACGACATCATTTATGAACCGATCACTCCTGAATTCCAGAATGCCGACAACCATTGCTCTCTGACAGCTAGTATAGTTACAATACGCTCACTCAGTCAAATATATTTTTGTGGACATGACAATCTGGACTTCCGTTACATACGTAACGAGTAGTAAAGAGAGGCAATGAATTTTTTAGTGAGAGCGGTGCACTTATTCTACCGACACAATATAGTTGTAATGAGGCTGGCCGCCGTTAATCACCTCCACTTCCAGCATAGGATAATGCCGGCGAATAATCTCGCCTACCTTTTCTGCCTCGGCGGTTTCGGTTTCTTTCCCATAGTATATGGTGATAATTTCGGCGCCATCAAAATCAATCTTGGCACAGATATCAGTTATCAAGTCACTGGCTTTATCGGCCACGGAAAGCAGTTCACTATCCATGAAGCCAATAACCTGGTTCTCTTTAATACCAAAACCATTTAACTTCGTGGAGCGGACGGCCCGGCTGATTTCAATGGTTTTTACGGTGGACTTTTCCCGATTCATTTGCTTCACACTGGTTTCAAAGTCAGCTTTAGGGTCAAATGCCATCAAGGCAGCTACTCCTTGAGGGATGGTTTCGGTTGGCACTACCTTGGCCTTCTTGCTGCTTAATGACTCAACCTGCTGTGCCGTGAGCACGATATTCTTGTTGTTGGGCAAGATGATGACCTGTTCCGACGGCGCGGCCTCTACCGCCCTGAGGATATCCTCGGTGCTTGGGTTCATGGTCTGCCCACCGGGTATAATGACCGAGGCTCCCAGGCTGGTGAAGACTTTAATCAGCCCCTGGCCCGTGACCACCGCCACTACCGCTACGTTTACCGCCGGCGCGGCTTTTTCCCTCTGCAAGGCCAGGAAATCTTCGTACTGTTCATCCATATTGCGGATATTTATCTTATGCATGGTGCCAATAGAGAGCGCATAATGAATAACATTGCTGGGGTCAGGGGCGTGTATATGTACCTTCACTGTCGTCTCATCACCAACCACGATTACCGACTGCCCCCGTTTCTCCAGTTCCTGCCTGATTTTGTCCGGATGAAGGTTTTCCCCCTTCAGAATAAACTCGGTGCAATAGCCAAAAGGCTCTTCATCCGCGCGCGTATCCGGCCATTGCTTCAGCGCCACGGGAATACGGCTGGTAATCACCTCTGACTTTTCTAAATTAATGCGATTTGTTTCACCCTTAAGATAGAGAAGTGCTCCCTCCAGTAAGGTATAGAGCCCTTGTCCTCCGGCATCTACCACCCCGGCCTCCTTTAATACCGGGAGCAGATTAGGCGTATTGGCTACCGATTCTTTGGCGGCTTTAACTGCGGCCTCCAGAACTGATGTCACATTGCCGTTACCGCTCGCTGCCTTTTCGTCAGCCGCTAACGCTGCTTCCCTGATTACAGTCAGAATTGTCCCCTCTACGGGATTGCTTAATCCGCGGTAAGCCATTTCTGAGGCCTGAAGCAGAGCCTTGGCCAGGTCTTCGCCGTTAATAGTTACCTTCTCACCTAAACTGCTGGCTAGACCGCGCCAGATTTGTGACAGTATAACGCCACTGTTACCTCTGGCGCCCATGAGAGCCCCTTTGGCCATGGCCTGCACGACCGAGGATACTCTTTTTTCATCAGCCTCAGAGGCTTCCTCCAGACTGGAACGCGTGGTTAATAGCATATTGGTTCCGCAATCTCCATCAGGCACAGGGTAAACGTTTAACGCGTCAATATCAGAAACACTTTTTTCCAACCAGTTCGTGGCGACGTTAAACATCAATCTAAAGTCTTGCCCGTTGATTATTTCAGGCTCTTTCATATCGTCCAGCTTTAGGTCGTCAAAATACATAGACTAACTAGGTATATAAAGAATAAACGGTTATTAAACCGCTGTCAAGAGCCAACGACTTAGCGTTTCGTGCCGGTCTATGGGTACAGCTTGCTTTCTTGACAAGATAGGAAAGCCAAATATAAGATAATGCTCATCAAATAAGCGGATTATAAGGAGGGGATTATGCTGGGGAATCTTACAGGCATGGTCGCTTTTGTAACAGGGGCAAGCCGGGGGATAGGCCGGAGCATCTGCCTGGTCATGGCAGAGCAAGGGGCTGAAATAGTTCTGGCAGATATCGCCACGGAAGGAGCGCTTAAAGTCGCCAAGGATATAGAGAAGCTAGGGCGCAAAGCCTTGGTAGTGAAGGTGGATGTTGCCAAGCGAGCCTCGGTAGTCGCTGCGGTCAGAAAGGCGCTGGATACCTTCGGCCACATAGATATCTTGGTCAACAACGCCTCGGTTGTCTCTGCCCCCGGGCATATCACCATGGAAGATGGTACGGATACGGACGAGGACTGGCAGGTAGTCCTCACCGTGAATTTGCTTGGCCCCGTATATTGCTGTGAGGCTATTATACCGCATATGAAGGAGAGGCGGTACGGAAAGATAATCAACATCGGTTCCGTTGCCGCACACGCCTCGCGTCCTCCGCATGTATCAGGATTGGGAATCCCTAATGCCTACCCGGTGAGCAAAGCGGCACTCCTGAGATATACCAAAGCACTGGTTCACCAGGTCTCTGAATTTAATATAAACGTAAATGCAATCTGCCCTTCAATGGTATGGACGCCCACCCCCCAGCAGCAAATCGAAGAGATGATTCGTTCCCGGCCCGAGCTAGCTAACAAGGCCCCCCACGATGTGTATGTAGAGATACGCAGCCCAGAGATACCGCTACGCCGTGAACAGGCACCAGAGGATATCGCCAAGATGGCGGCCTTTCTTGCCTCGGAAGATGCACGCAACGTGACGGGACAATGTATACATGTGGATGGTGGGTTGATACTGCGCGACTAAAAGGCCGTGACCACACTACAGGAGGAAAGAGATGCGTACCAACAGAGTGCTGGCCAAGATTAAGGCAGGTGAGAAGGTGATTGGTCTCCAGATACCATTTTGCTCGCCTGACCTGGTGGAACTTATGGGGATAGCCGGGGTCGATTACGTCTTTGTGGACTGTGAACATGGTTCCTTCTCCTTAAGCGATGTAGAGACGATGTGCCGGACGGCGGAAATGGCCGGCGTAACACCAATCGTGCGGGTGGTCGGAATCGAGCCCACTACCATTTTGCGCTTCCTGGTTAGGGGTGCCATGGGGATTATAGGCCCTCATATAAGAACCAAGGTGCAGGCCGAGCAATTGGTGAAGGCATGCCTTTTCTCACCCCGGGGGGTGCGTAGCTACGGCAATGCTCGTGGTGATTACTATGGCACCTACAACCCACCCAGTGAGCATATGCGTCGTGCCAACGAGGAGATGTTTATCTGTGGAATGATCGAGGAGGAGGAAGGATTCCGCAACTTGCCGGAGATTCTGAAGGTAGATGGGCTGGACTTTTTCAAATTTGGTGTCCATGACATCTCCCTGGACATGAAAGTGCCTGGTGAGTTCGACCATCCAAAGGTCCAACGAGCGATCGAGAAGGCAACGGAGCAGATACATGCTGCCGGCAAAATGGTAACCGACGACGTGATGTGGGAGGGCACCGTATCGGACCTGTTTCTGAATGCCGCCAGGGCATTCGCAGTTAAGGGCAAGGGCTGAAATTAGAACAGGTAGCAAACCGTGCCCATCTGCCTCATCTCCAGATGCTTCTTCTCCCGGTGTCCTTGACATATCAAAGTACTTCCAAGTATTATATAAGTATATTAGTGGATACTAAAATAGTTAATGGGAGTTACAAAGTCCATCCAGGAAAACACCGCTGAACAGGCAGCAATATTCAGTGCCCTGGCTGACCCAACCCGTCTTAAGTTGGTGAAACTGCTCTGCCGCCAGCGTGACCCGGACGCCCTCTGTGTGAATGCCTTAGCCGGCTTACTGGGAGTAACGCAGTCTGCCGTGTCACAGCACCTCCGGGTGCTAAAGACCATTGGTCTGGTCAAGGGCGAAAGGCGGGGCTATCACATTCACTACTTCGCCAATCAGGACGTGCTGGAGAAATGTCATAAGCTCACTTCAGCAGTTCTGAGCATGGAGGAGTCCGGCGAAGAGCAATCGTGCCAGGAATACTGTCCAGAGAGGAGGGAAACAGATGTGTCATCACCCTGATTATGGCTGCCAGAGGAGAGTAATTTATGGATAACGGACTTGCCATTGAGGTAACTGGCTTGACCAAGCGCTATGATGGGCTTGTTGCTGTTGACGGCATCAGCTTTGAGGTGAGAAAAGGCGAGCTCTTTGGTTTCCTCGGCCCCAACGGTGCCGGTAAGACGACTACGGTACGGATACTCACTGGGGTCATTAAAGCTGACAGAGGCACTGCCTTGGTAACGGGCTTCCGAGCCGGCAGCTTGAAGGCTAAACAGATATCCGGCGTTGTGCCGGAGATGGCCAACGCCTACAATGACCTCTCGGGCTGGGACAACCTGATGCTTATGGCTGAGCTTTACGGTGTCGCTTCCGGTGAGGCGAAAGAGAGGAGTGAAAGCCTGTTGAGGGCTCTTGGTCTTCTGGAGCGGCGGGACAGCCTGGTCAAGACGTATTCCAAAGGGATGAAGCAGCGCCTGATTCTGGGAATGGCGCTTATCAGCGACCCTCAGATACTGTTTCTGGATGAGCCAACCTCTGGCCTGGATGTACAGAGCGCCCGTCTTATTAAGGAACTGCTGCGCAGCCTGAATGCCAGAGGAAAGACTATCTTTCTCACCACCCATGACATGGATGAAGCTAACCAGCTCTGCGACCGGGTGGCTATCATCAACAAGGGGAAAATGGTCGCCATAGATGCCCCGGAGAGGCTCAGGATGGCTACCAGCGGCCGGCACTCGGTTGAGGTCAGCTTTTCTGACAGCGTAAACCCGGAGACTCTCGCTCGGCTTCCCGGTGTGAATAAAATACAAAAAGTCGGCGATAAGTACTGCCTTTATACTGAAACACCCGGGGAACTGGTGGTGGGACTGGTCAATCATTCGTGCACCGTCGGCCTCAAGATAGTGTCGCTCAACATACTGGCCCCGTCCCTGGAGGACGCCTTTGTGGCGCTAACTGAGAAGGAGGCTGAGCATGTCTGAGACAGCGTTAGTGTGGCAGCAGATGCGCCGCTCCCTGGGAATAGCACGCAAGGACATCCGCATTTACTATTCCAAGGGGCCGGTGATAATCTTTGGCATCCTTTTCCCCGTTTTCTTATTCCTTTCCTTCACCATCGGCAGGCACATGTCAGTTGACTTCATGATACCCGGCCTGCTGGGTATGATTCTTTTCTTCACGGCAACCTCAATTTCACCGATAGTAGTGCCCTGGGAAGCGCAGGCAAGAACGTTGGAGCGCCTGATGTCCTGCCCGCTAAGGCTTGAGACCATTATTGCCGGGGATATACTTGCTTCGTTTGCCTTTGGAATGGCTATCTCACTCGTTCCTATCATCATTGGAATTGCCCTGGGAGTGACCGTATCCGGCCCGGTCATCTTTGCTCTCGCGATTATCCTGGCCGCTCTCTGCTTTGCCTCTCTGGGTAATGTCTTCTCTATTCCGCCCACCAACCTGCCGGCTACGGTCAACATGATTGCCTCGGTGGTGAAGTTCCCGGTGGTTTTCATCAGCGGTGTCTTTATCCCGCTGGACCAGTTGCCTGGCTGGGGACAGGCGATTGCCTACATCTCGCCTCTGACCTACTTTACTGACATTGCCCGTAGTTGCATTCAGGGTCGGGGGCACCTCCCGCTGGCTCTTGACTTTGCCGTCCTTATTGCCTTTACCGCCCTGTTTCTTCTGGTGGCGATGAAGTTACACCAGAGGACAATGCCCAGGAGGATATGAAGGACAATAAGTCATCAGGGCGGTTAAAGGAAGTGGCGCTACTTTTTCTACGGCTTGGCGCTACCAGCTTTGGTGGTCCAGCAGCTTATATCAGTCTGATGCACCATGAGGTAGTCGTTCGTCGCAAGTGGATGGACGACCAGAGGTTCCTGGACCTGATGAGCGCAACCATGCTGCTCCCAGGGCCGAATGCCACTGAGATAGCCAGTCACCTGGGGCTAATTCGGGCTGGCTGGTCTGGGCTTATTGCCGCTGGTGGGCTCTTCATCTTGCCGGGAATGGCAGCTATCTTGGCTGTTGCCTGGGCTTATGTTAGCTATGGTTCGTTACCTGAAGTGACATGGGTACTCTACGGGGTCAAACCTGCCGTCATCGCCATCATTGTTCAGGCAGTGTGGTCTCTGGGTAAAAAAGGCTTGAAGGGACCCCTCACCGCGGCAGTCGCCTTATCAGTCTTACTGCTTTACTTAACAGGCTTCGGTGAAATAGCGCTCCTTTTTATAGGAGCAGCGGTAGTCTTGCTAGCACGTAGTGGCCTCAGGTTCTTTAGAAAAGGACGGACAGCGTTACTTGCTGTTCCGCTATTGTTCAAAATGCCACTCACCGCGCTTTCTGGCGGTGCCGTAGCGTTTAGCCAGTCCACACTTTTCCTCACCTTCCTCAAAATTGGGGCTACCCTCTTCGGCAGTGGCTATGTTCTTTTGGCTTTCCTTAATGCCGAGTTTGTGGTGAAGCTGGGATGGCTCACCAACGCTCAAGTCATTGATGCGATTGCCGTGGCTGGTCAGCTTACACCGGGGCCGGTATTTACGAGCGCGACATTTATCGGCTATATACTGGGCGGGTGGCCCTCGGCACTGCTAGCAACACTGGGTATCTTCCTCCCATCCTTCCTTTTAGTCGGCTTGCTCAGCCGGCTTCTACCGCTTGTCCGAAAATCGTGGTGGGCAGCTTCTTTCCTGGACGGCGTTAATGCCGCCTCACTTGGTCTTATGACCGCAGTAGCTATTCAGCTCGGACGTGTTGTGCTGGTGGATATTTTCACCATCGCCCTCACTCTTTGTGCCCTGTTCCTGGTATTCCGATTCAGGATAAATTCGGTCTGGCTGGTACTGGGTGGTGGATTGTTGGGGGGAATCTATAAGCTGGTAATAGGCTGATTACTGAGAGCTTCCCCAAGATGTGAGGATGCTCTCATTTATGGTGAATACTTCAATATAGTGGTCATATGTCTGGAAAACGGGTAAAAATACCACCTCACGAAGAGCCTTACGATGTTTTGTTCTATGTGGTGTCAGGAAGGGGTATTCTTACTTCGTTAGGGTGATAAAGCTAGGCGGAATCACCGTTTACATTGCATCACGAATCTGGAGCGGGAACGGAGCTGCTAGGTCAGGGTTTGATTCGCCTCGCCAACTCATCAAGTGCTAAGTTGAGCTTAAGTACGTTGACCCTCTCCTGTCCCAGGAAACCTAACTGGGGAGGCTCAATATGCTGATCGACTAGCATCCTTACCTCGGATTCCGGCAATGCGCGCGCAGTAGCGACACGCTGTACTTGGAGTATCGCGCCCTCCACGCTGATATGAGGGTCCAGACCGCTACCCGAGGCCAGGACCAGGTCGGCAGGCACAGGCGCATCGGGCGGTAATCCATTCTCACGCCGGACCATTTCGATGCGCTGGTTTACCTGTTCCATTAGCTCAGCACTGGTTGGCCCGTAATTGGTGCCTGCTGACTCAGCAGTGTCGTAGTCTACGGCTGAAGGCCGCCCGTGGAAGTAGCCGGGACTGGTGAAGCTCTGTCCGATTAACTCTGAGCCCACCAGCTTGCCATCCACATACAGCAGGCTTCCGTTAGCTTTATCCGGCATGGTGATTTGAGCTACCAAGGTTACAAATGATACGCAGGCCACTTGAAGCACGCAGATGGCTATTAACAGAAGTACTCCAGTCTTTATCTCTTTTTTCAGCTTGTTCATCTTTCTTACACCAAATGCAGCAGCACTAACAGCATGTCAATTAATTTGATACCTATGAAGGGTACAATGAGTCCACCTACGCCATAGAGCAAGAGGTTTTGGCGTAGCAACGCTTCCGTTGTGGCTGGCTTGTAACTGACGCCCTTTATTGCCAGAGGGATTAGCAGCGGTATGATAATGGCATTGAAGATAATCGCTGCCAGTATAGCGCTCGTGGGCGTGGTTAAATGCATGACATTTAATACATTCAGCATCGGGTACTGGGATACAAATATGGCCGGGAAGATAGTGAAGTACTTGGCAATATCGTTGGCGATGCTGAAGGTGGTCAGAGCACCTCTGGTCATCAGGGTCTGTTTGCCTATCTCCACTATGTCGAGCAGCTTGGCGGGGTTGGAGTCCAGGTCGACCATGTTCGCCGCTTCCCTGGCTGCCTGAGTGCCTGCGTTCATGGCCACTGCCAGGTCGGCCTGGGCCAGTGCCGGGGCATCGTTGGTCCCGTCCCCTATCATGGCCACCATGTGGCCATCCCTCTGATATTGGCGAATGGCCTCCAGCTTGACCGCAGGACGGGCCTCGGCCAAGAAGTCATCAATGCCTGCCTCGGCGGCGATAGCTGCCGCTGTTAAAGGGTTGTCTCCAGTAATCATCACAAAGCGTATGCCTAGCTTACGCATATTGGATAAACGCTCCTTAATACCCTCTTTTACCACGTCCTTCAGGTGAATGGCACCCAGTATCCTGCGCAGGGCAACCGATGCCTTGGAGCCTTCAGCCACCAGCAGAGGGGTGCCGCCTTCCCTGGCTATCCTGTCCACAGCTGCTCTGGTCTCCGGCGGGATGCTGCCGGCTTTGGATTTCACATAATTCTCTATGGCATCGCTGGCTCCCTTTCTGACTTCACGGCCGTCTATGTTTATTCCGCTCATACGAGTGACCGCACTAAACGGGATGAAGGTCGAACCTTCAGGAGGCCTAATATCTCTTCCCCGAATACCGAGAAGCGTCTTAGCGAGCTCCACAATGCTACGACCCTCGGGGGTATCGTCCGCCAGTGAAGACAACATGGCTGCCTTGACCAGCTCTTCTTTGGGGACTCCGTTAGCCGGGATGAACTCCGTGGCCATCCGGTTGCCCAGAGTAATGGTGCCCGTCTTATCCATCAGGACTACGTCTACATTTCCTGAAGCCTCCACACCCCTGCCACTCAGAGCAACGACATTATTCCGGAGCAATCTTTCCATACCGGCTATGCCAATGGCTGGTAGCAGGCCACCGATGGTCGTGGGCATGAGGCAGACCAGCAATGCCACCAGCACCGGCACGGCTATGGTCACGCCCATATAAGCAGCAAAGGGTACCAGAGTGGCCACGACAAAAACGAATATCGTTGTCAGTCCTATGAGCAGTATCTCCAGCGCACGCTCATTTGGTGTCTTCTGGCGCTTGGCATTTTCAACCATAGCTATCATCTGGTCCAAGAAGGTCTCACCCGGCTTGGCGGTGATTTTGACTTTGATTTGCCCGGAGACGACCCCGGTCCCGCCGATAACGCCGCACAGGCTGCCACCCGACTCACGAACCACGGGT
>Ga0315274_10003193_pt1 | contig 24415 bp, 26 predicted proteins | sample YL17G02_20_MG_FD_203700 | JGI IMG/M metagenome (GOLD analysis project Ga0315274, IMG submission 203700) | Sediment microbial communities from Yellowstone Lake, YNP, Wyoming, USA - YL17G02_20 | ecosystem: Environmental > Aquatic > Freshwater > Lake > Sediment | place: USA: Wyoming | collected...
CCGATGACTACCGCCAGAATGACCACGGCAGCGGCGGCCAATTTGCTCCATTTGCTTTCCATGACTATTCTCCAGAGGCTCTTGCGAGCCGGCAGACTCTCGTCGTTCAAAAGGGTTTGTCGGACGCGCTCCATTGCCCGGCTTGTGGCCTCGGGGGAGGGCTGCACGCCGGCGAGCAACTCCAGCCGACGGCGAAGTTCCGCATCATTCATCTTCGACATGCTGAACCTCCTTTCCCCCGGCCGGCGAATGATCGCATCCGAGCACGTCACGCAATGTACTCATAGCCTTGAAGCACAGGGCACGAGCCTGATGAACCGTCTTGCCGAGCTGCCCGGCGATGTCTTCATACGAATCCTGCTGGATATACCGCATGATAAGAACCTCGCGCGAGGCGCCGTGGAGCTGATCGATCGCAGTCAGGACCTGCTCGATCTCCTCGGACTCAATGAGCCTGCTCAACGGTGCCGCGTCATCTGAGGCACGTTCCGACGCCGCATCGAGCGAGCATGCCCGACGGGTCGCCTGCCGGCGACGCCAGTCGAAGGCCAGATTAATGGCCGTGCGACGGGCGTAGGCATACCAGCATTCGATCCCGCCCTGGTCCCTGGCGCCATGGAGTTTGAGGAACAGGTCCTGCATGAGCTCCTCGGCTACGTCCTCGCGCAAGGTGAGCCTGGCCAGCAGGGCGTGAAGCTTCGCCCCGGATGTCTCCAGCAGCTCGAGCAGTTCCGTATGTCGACGATTCAATCCAGGCTCCTATTCGACTCGTGCCTCAGAACTTCACCATTATAGACGGACAGCCCACCTCCCGCGCAACCGTCTTGAGGGATAGAAGGGTATTCTCGACAGGTGCAACCGGCGTTCTCGTTCGTCTCAAGGGCGGGTATATGAGTCGTCTTCCGATCTGCTCATTACCGATCATACATCAGCCCGATTGTACCGGCGTTTCAGCCTGAATGCCATGCAGAATGTGCGCATGAGAAAGCCGGGCGAGAGAGCCCGGCTTTGCATGTGTCAGGGGAATGGCGGATCTACTTCGGCAGGTTCTCCGGCTTGGCCTCCGAGACATGCAGGTCGGCGTAGATGACCCGCCAAGTGGCTGAGCCCTGCGGCTGATACCAGAAGATCGGGACGGCGGGGTCGCCGAAGGGGACGTTCTGGCCGGCGTAGCGCCATGTCCCTCCGGGCAATCGACTAATGAACACCAAGCCTCGATACATGATCTGCGGCTGGCGGTCGGCCCCGTAGGCAGGTGCGTACGGGCCGACGAACTTCCCCTCTCTCGCCATCTGCACGGCGATCTTGGCGATGTCGGGCCCACCGATGGTGGGTGGAAACGAGGCATCGGCTGTCCAGTTTGTCCACAGGCGCAGGAACTCGATGAAGTCGCGCTCGCCGACCTCGGAGGCGTCCGCCGTAACCTGCACGGGCGTATATTCCTCCGGCGGTTGCAGACTGAAGAACGAGTCCTCCAGCACGGCGTCGAACTGGAAGTCACTCAGAATCACGTCCATCCCCGGCGTGCCGGCGAATTGCAGTTCCGCGCGGACGAGCTGGCTGGTCTTCGGATCGATCCAGACTGTCGTCGTCGCATCGTCCTCATGGACCTGAAATCCGTCGAGCGTGCGTCCGTCAATCTCCTTGGGGCCCAGCACCTTATCCGCCCGAGCGGGAAGAGCTCTGAGGCGCTCGACAGTTGCCCACGGGTCCTTGGCCGGGTCATCCGGCACATTGGCCATCTCGAACACCACGTAGCTCTTCGTGGGTGGGACGAGGCTGATGCCCTTGGCGCCGGTCTCCGTGGCTTCGAGCACTGTAATGTAGCCGTCGGCCGTGGCGACGCGGAAGTGGCCGGTGTTTCTATAGGCGATGTCCATGCGCACGGTCGGCATGCTCTCCACGCCCGTCATCGTGACCATGCTGTACGTCAGGGTGTGTGCTCTGTGCAACTGATCCACCATGCGGGCATAGACCTTGCCGGTCCCATCACCTGTGAACAGGCTCAGCCCCAGAATCACGGCCAAGGCGACGACGGCCGCCGCCGCCAGTTTTGCCATCCGATTGCCCATGATGAGTCTCCCGAAATGCGCCACGGAGGATTGAACTCTGTAGCGCGATTGGTCCTTGTTTTCTGTTCTTGCAGCCAGCAGAACCTTGCGGTTCGCCGACTCCACGATGTGTTCATCCTCCGGCACGGCGCTCATGCTGTCGGCGCAGTCGAGCAGCGACCGAAGCCGCCCGACGGCCTGCCTGCAGGGCTCGCACTGCCGGATGTGTGCCTCAATCTCGCCGGCCTTCTCGCAGGACAGCTCCCCAAGCGCGAACTGAACAAGCTGCTCATTTGTCACATTGTGAGGACTCATCGCTCACCTTCTTCATTGGTCCAGGTACTCGTGCAACTCGCGGGCCAGTCTGGCCACCGCACGATGCAGATAGACGCGAACGGTCGACTCGGCACAACCCATGATCCTGGCGATCTCCGCCGTCTCCACCCGTTCCAGCCGCGACAGGACGAATGCCTCCGCCTCGCGTCGGGGCAGCCGGGCGACGGCGGCAGCCAGCCGCTGCTGAAGCTCGTCAGTCTGCAATGCAGCATCCGGCCCGTTTGTAGTGACGCCGCGAGGCGTTTCTTTCAATGCCCCTGCGGGCACACGGCAAACGATCCGCCGCCGCGCCATCTCCAGGGCCTTTCGCACGGTGGCCCGGTACAGGTACGCCGTCCAGTTCACCTGGCCGTCATACCTGTGCCAGCGCCGCCAGATGGCTAAGAAGACCTCCTGATGCACATCGTGCGCCAGGCTGGCGTCGCGCAGGACGCGTGCCGCCGTGCGGACGACCTGCCCGCCGTGCTCGTTCACCAGGTTTTCAAAGCTCTGATCCGACACTGTCGTACTGCCCGGCAACAGAAACATTTCCAGGCCAAGGCCTGGCTGCATGCAGCTTGAGATATCTGCCCCTATAGAGGGCCCCACCCACCCCCGCGTTTACAGGAAATCCCGCCCATTCTACTTCGCCGCGATCCGCCCGGCACCGTAAATTGGCTTTGTTTTCGCACAGGCACGATCCGCTGCTTCTCCCACAACCCATTTTCCGAAAAGCAGTTAGCGCTCACTTAGCCCCCCTGCAAATTGGCTTTGTTTTGCACGACACCGATAGTTGCCTCCTGCCTACCGCCTCCGGCCTCCAGCCTGCTCCCCGCAGATTGGCTTTGTTTCGCACAATGGCCCTTGCTGACGCCGTAAGGTGGTTTCAGGGGAGTGTGAAGTGTAACGTGTGGAGTCTGCAGGGCGGGGCCGCTGCTTGACACTTGAGACTTCAAACTTGACACTTCCTCCCAATTGGCTTTGTTTTGCATAATCAAGCTCCCCGCTGCCGGTAAGGCGGAACCCGTTCTTCATCGCCCCAGCGGGTGGCGGGGACGTGTGCTTCACCGGCCACGGGCAATCCCTCCAGGTTGCCTATTCTGCCATTTGCCGTTCAACTGTGGTCTGGGTCGCAGGGTGGGTCCTCAACCCACGCGGGTCTCGCTTGTCATCCACCCCCGGCTACGAGCCGGCAACGGACATATCGCAGGATGCGATATTGTATGTATAGTAAACGAACAGCAGAAATCTGTCAAGAGAAAAACGTGCCACGGCGAGTCCCGTAAGCTCTTGCTGCACAAGGACTACGGAGAATCGTGCAAGAATGAGGCTTGTGGTCGTTCCCTCGCCTGCTCCGCGCACCTCCGGCATAATACTCCCAAGAGATGCACCCCTGAAGAAGCTGCGACAAGTTAGTCTGGGGCCTGTGTGAGCCGGACAAATGGGGTGAGGCCGAAATGAGCGGGATGGGAATAGAAACCCGAGGGCCGAGAGGAAAATGAGGCGGGGGGAAGGACACAAATGGATGACCGTCACGGTTTCCTGAAGAGCGTAAAGAAAAGGGGGGGACAGATATGGTTCAGTTGGCGATCTTTGTGCTCTTTGCGAGAGACATAAACCTTTGTGCTCTAAGGACTTGTGGTGTTGCCGCAGAATGATCCGGAAACGTCTTTCGATTGTCGCGAGTTTGTGGCTCATGTCATTCGCACGCCTGCCCCGATACGAACGGCCGCCACGGAAGGAGCGTTTTTTTTTACTCGTCATCTGTAATTTTTACTTGCGTGCTCCACACACGTTCGCCATAATACGCCCCAGAGAGACACCCTTGATGAAGCTACGATGAATTGGCTCCAGCCCTTTGTGGGCCGGGCAAATTACGGTCGAGTCTGTTGGCATTGGGCCTGCCAACGGCATGGCTTCTCCAGGAGGCCCTGAGGGAGTACGCTGATGTTTCCACGTCAAACTGCTATCACGATTGTAGTCGCCGGATCGGTTCTTCTTGCAGGATTACTGGGTGGCTGCGCTAATACGATGCGCGACGAGCAGTTGGCACGGGTGGCCAAGGACTGGTCGCTGGTCGTCCGCGCCAGCCAGGTAATCCCTGTTTATCCGCTTACGGAAGACCTCGTGCCGGGCGACCTGTTCTTGGTGCGAATGTCAATCCCGCAGCAGCACCGCGAATACCAGAGGCGTGGCTTTCTGCCGATGGACATGCACCTGACCCGTCTGAATGGGCTGGATTATGCCGGCCTTTATCTGGGCTCGTACGGTACCCAGAGCAACAGCAACACGCCATATCACTGGCAGTTTCCACCGGATGGCAAAGCGCCGACCACGGTTGAGGATCTCCGGTTGCTTGACGCAGTGGAGAGTGATACAGGCGATGGCAGTAAACCCCAGCCTCGTCGGCATATGGACCCGACCCTGTGGCCCACCGCGCCGCGGGCGGCATTTCCAAGCTACACGTTCCAGGTCGATGCGCGTGGCGGCATCCAAGTTGCTCTGCCCATCCAAGGCCTCCCGGTAGCCCTGAGCATGATGCAGACCGACAAGGCCTTTGGCTCGGTGACCCTGTCCGACGCTTACACCTACGGCGTGCCCTATGACAAGCTGATTAGGAGCGTTCAAGTGTGGGCAGAGAAACAGGAGAACAAAGAGACGCTGTGGATGATTCGCAAGGGCGTCATGAAGGGCAACACATGGGCCAGTGTGCTCGAGGATGTCGGCAAGTTCATCATGCTCGATCACAATAGGCGCACCGTCTACCTCCGCGTCGTGAGCAGGGTCTACGTGGTCGGCTCAGTCACCGTGGCTCTCATCAACACGCGGGAAGGTGCGGCCGATGCACAGATCGGCGCTGCACGCGACATTGAACTGCTCAATCCTGCACTCCGGGCCCCGAAGACACCGCAGGACTCCTCCCAACCTGCCAACGGCAGCACCCGTCCGAGCGGCGGCGTCAACGATGGTGCAAAGGCAGCCCCCACCCCAGCCGATCTCACGGTGGACCCGAACAAGGCCGCCACCAACTTCCAGAAGGCGCTGGAAGCGGTCAACGCCAACCTCGGTGGTGCCGTCAAACTCCAGTGGGCCACTGCGCGGTCGGTTGCCCTCGACGAGGCTTTTCCCCGACCATTAGTCGTTGGCTACCTTGCCTTCGACTTCCCCATCGACAAGGACGGCTCTCTTGGTCCCCCTATTGCCACACAGCACCAGCTTGAGGGCACGAGCGGGCCGAGCCGGATTACAGGACAAGTCATGACCACCGTCGAGCATTCAGATACTGCACCTGAGCGGCGCGATCGCATCACGAAATGGCTTGCACAAGATCGTGAACGCGTCAGGGTTCTTACGGCGTGGCTTGCCAAAAGGGGCATAGACATGCCCGCGGGAATGTGGGCTCGATCGAGGGCTGCCTCAGAGGCGGACCTCACAGACGCAATTCGTAGTCTAAGTATACCGGAGTGATTGCGTATGGAAATGGACATCTACGAAATCAAGGGCGTTCCCAACGAGGAAGTCCCCGACCTGATCGCCGATCTACAGGCTGATCCACGTTATATCAGCCACCAGGTGGTTCCTGAGGGGGGCGGGAAAAGCACGGTCATCGCCATCTTCCGCAAGCAGAGTGATCGTCTCGCCTCAGCCGTCAAGGTCGAAACAATCAAGAAGAAGCCCCCAACAGCATCTGAGAAGAAGCCACGGTGAGGCTGCCGATCGTCACCTTCTTTCGACAATGCGTTAGACGAAGGAGACAACACGGTGAGGAAGGCCGGGATTAACTCTTGATCGCGCCGGCGAAGCCGGGACGCGCGGGGAAATCGCCAACGTCAGCGCCGTGAGACCCTACGGGATAACAGTCGCCTATTTCTGAGAGGCGGGGGACGATGGCGGGGCTGAGGAGAATCAAATGTGTCCGGTACGAATGGCATGAAGATGAGCCACGGCGTTTCACTTTAACAGGATCTTTCGCATCTTAAGGTTGGGAAAAGGAGAAAGAAACATGAGCTCAAATCGACTCGCGGCAGACGCCGTTCAGAAGGTGACCTTAACAGCGGCTGTGGCGCCAGCAGCGGAGGCGGCGCCGGCGCAGAACACGGTTGGGAACGCGCTGACCGCGCTGGTGAAGTATGTTCCAACGGAGGTGGTTACGCTCTATGTGGCGACGGTGGCGGCAAGACAGCAGATCGAAGCAGTACTCCCCTCGTTCAAGTCTCTATGGCTTTTCTGGGGCTTTGTATGCTTGACCCCACTCATGTTTGCGCTGCTCTTCTACAACAAACTGGCAGTGGCAAACCAGAAGTTGCCATCATTGAAGGAATTTCCTTGGTGGAAAACGATAGCATCAACAATCGCGTTTGCAGTATGGGCGCTGGCGGTGCCGAATGGCCCGTATTTGCAGACCGCTGGCGCGTCGGCCCTGGCAGGGTTGGCTGCGCTATTCGTTTCCACGGTGCTGACTCTACTTGACCCGATCTTTGACCGGAAATAGGAAACCGGGGGCCGTCACCGGCCAACGAGTATAGAAATGAATGCCCGTCCATAGTATTCCCGGTCGGCTGAGGGGCGGGGACCCTGGCGGATCAGTTCTGTCGGGTGCGGCGGACCTCTTCCAAGTTAGCCTTGGCGGGCGGGACGTTGGCGATGAACCTGCTGATCCTTTCGCAGGGGTAGTCGCTGCACAGGGCGCAGTTCTTCACCTTGCGGCCCAGGCCGCACTTGCGGATCTCGCAGTCGGCGCAGTGGCCGATCTGCACGCCCGTGGTCTTGAGGCAGCCCACGCAGTTGATGTCCGCGGGCTTGATGTCGGCCTGAAACTGCCTGGACCACTCGGCGGCGGTCTTCTCGCGCAGGGCTTGGTCATTGGTCTTGTGGGCGACAAAGGCCGGGCACGCCCCGCAGTCGAGCCCGCACATCGCGAGCGTCTTGCTGGTCCGCCTGTTCTGTTCCATACAGCCTGCTCCCATCATACCGACAACGGCCACCGAGGCCGTGGTGGTTGCCAGAAATTCGCGACGCGACAGATTCGAGTGATTCGGTTGTACCTTCATGCTCCCTCACCTCATTCAATGTGCGGTTAGTCTGGTTTCGGCGACGAGTCCTTCACGTCATTGCCAACCAGGATAGGCGGGATTGTCCCTGCGTCGCCGGCCCGTGTCAAGCGCAAAAGCAGGTTGACGCTTGTGGGCGTGTGAGACTGTGTCAGGCAAGTGGACATGTTTGCCTTGCGAGGAGAGCGTTTGCCGGCCGCTACGTTACGGCGTCTGGATGTGGAGCAGGTTCGGCGTCTCGCCTTTGCACAGGGCTACAGCCTTCCCCAGTTCATACTGACACAGGTCGCGAGCGTGGTCGCAGGAGGCGCCGGTGAGATAGCTTTCAAGGACCGGCAGCGCCCGGCCATCGCGTGCCTGCCCGAGCGCCCAGACAACCTGATTGCGTTGCCGGAGGGAATGTGCGTCCGACTGTACGTAATCGAGCAATGCCGCGACATTGTCATTTGGATGCGGGTGAGCGGCCTGCGCAGTCATGCACCACCTGTCCACGCCTGACTGGATCTGCTGACGCAGGACTCCCAGAGCGCCGGTGCATAGGACGAGGCTGACCAACAGAATCCAGATCGCCTTTCTGTCGTGGAGTGTCTTGAAACGCATTCTGCGCCTCCCTCTTTGGTTTTCAAATCGCGATTTCCCGCCGTCAGCAAAGGCACGACCGTGCTGTCGGCCCGGGACGTTCCACATCCAACTCTATCATAAGAGGGGTTTTGCGTCAAGGATGTTCGATGCGATGTCGTCGGGGCAACGCTTTTTTCTTACACAATGATGCGGAGAAACTTGAAATAGTCGAACCCCCCGGGCGACTGATAGTACGAATCGTACTATTGGAGACCGTGAAATGAAGCAGGAAACCGGGTTATCGACGTTGTCGCTGGCGATTTTGGGGCTTGTTTCGCAGAGGCCGCTGACGGGGTATGACGTTCGCAAGGTGTTTGCGACCACGCCGATGGGCCACTTCAGCAGCAGCCCCGGGGCCATCTATCCGGCGTTGAAGCGAATCGAGGATGCCGGCTGGGTTCGCGGCAGGGCGGGGCAGGGCAAGACCCATCGTCAGCGGATGCTCTACGAGATCACGCCGCACGGGCTCGAAGTCCTCAAGCAGCATCTCTCGCAGCCGGTCACAAGGGACGACGTCATCTGGCACTTGGATGACCTGATGATGCGGTTCGCGTTCATGGGTGGGGTCATCGGCTGCGAGGGGACCGTGCGGTTCCTGCAGGACTTCGCATCGCAGATCGACGGGTACGTGATGGTCCTGCGCGGCTATCTCAGCAGCGTCAAGGACATCATGCCGCCGTGCGGCAGGTTGGCCATGGAGAATGGCATCCAAGGCTACGAGATGAACGCTCAGTGGGCCCGGCGGGCCATAAAGGAACTCCAGGGCAACCCACAACAGGCAGACGGAACCACGCATGTTTCCCGGCGGGGAAGAAAGGAATGACTATGATCGCAGTACAGAATCTCAGAGCAGCCGTTGGATATTTGTGGCGAGCTCCGCTGTGTGCTCTCGCGTATGTCGCTGGCGCGATGGCGGGTGGGGCGGCGGTCTCCGCTCTCGGCCTGCCGCTTCCGCAACTCCCCGAGCAGGCGGACGCGAGGACAATGGGCCTGCTCCTCTGCATCGCCAGCCTCGCCCTGGCGGCCGGATTGGCGCCTCTGGCCCGGCGAATCCAGGGGCCGTACTGGCTGCGTTGGCTGACGCTTGCGGCGCTATGCTACATCTGCATCGGCGTGACCTCGCCGCTGGAAGGGGCCATCTTCACGACCATGGACATGGCCTCGGTCCCGGCCCTTTCGCTGCTCCCGTGCCTGCTCTTTGCCGCTGTTATGGCGTTACTGTTCAAGCCGGCGGGCACGGGCGATTCGCTCGCTGCGAGTGTGAGACGATTCTTCCGCGGCCGCAGTGCGGGGCAATGGGTGTGGCGGCTCGCCGCGGCGGTTTGCGCCTTTCCCGTCATCTACTGGACGTTCGGGCTGATGGTCGCCCCGTTCGTCATGGAGTACTACAAGCAGGGCCAATTCGCCCTGGCGGTGCCGAATCCGGCCACGATCCTCGCCACTCAGTTCGCCAGGAGCGTGCTCTTTCTGATCGCCGCGATGCCGATCGTGATCATGTGGTCCGGATCGAGACGCCAGCTCATCCTGGCTCTGGGCTTGGCATTCTATGTGCTGGTGGGCTTGTTCGGCATGATCCAATCCTACTGGCTCGCCCCCACGCTTCAGGTCCTGCACAACACCGAGATGCTCATCGATTCGATGGTTTATGCCCTGGCCCTCACGGCTCTGCTTGTACGCAGAGGTGAGGCACATGCCGACGAGCTGTTTGCCCGCTACCTGCTGTGCACGGCGCAGACGCCCGTCGCAAATTGAAGAACCACATTTGATTTGGAGGTACGAAATCATGAGAACGCACAGAACCGTAGCAGTATTAGCGATCGTAACAATCATGAATTCGATTTCTCCGGCGGGGGAGCCGAAACGCATGGACGATTCGATCCTGCGGCAGACATTTGACCTGGCCGGCGCTCGCTCGCCGCAGCCGCAGTTGTTCGACATGGAGACCGTCGTGATCACGTACGCCCCGGATGGACAGCGTACGAACACGGACATCCTGCGGCTTCAGCTCAAGTGCGCGCCGGCCCGGGTGACGGGCAAAGACGCGGATGAGTACACCTGTGTCCGGTTCGCCGTGAAGTTCGGGGACGCCCCCGAGGTCACCGTACCGGCCGTTGCGAATTGGACGTACCCGTTCAGGGTCACGCCCGAAGGTGTGGACGAGAAGGGCCAGGTGTTTGGCATCGACCACGCGAAATTCGAGAAGCTCGTCGATGCGAACGGCCAGCCGCTGCCCGTGGACAAGGCCTACTATGTCTACAATGCGTTTATCGACTTCCACGGCTTCTGCAATGCCTTCGCCGAGCCGACGACCGGGGGCAAGGGCATCCAGGACCTCAAAACCATCGGGCAGAAGATCGTCCACGCCGCTGCGTTCACCGAGCCGCCGGTCAACCTTGGTGCCGGCATCAAGAAAGGCTCCACGTTCAAGAACGGCGAGGTGACTCTCGAGCTCAAGGGACTTAGCCTCGTGGACGGGGCTCCATGTGCCATCGTGGCCTTCGACTCCGGCCAGAGCTCCTTCCAGATGCTCATGAATCCCATGCCGAATATGGAGGTCCGTGCCGTCGGCGCCTCGCACTACAAGGGCGACCTCCACATCGACCTGGCGACCCGCTGGCCCCGGAAGGTGACCATGGATGAGCTGGTGGTCGCCGAAAGCACCGTGCCCATGCTGCCCAACAAGGTCAGCGCCGTGATCGAGCGTAGCACGATCATTCGCAATGTCGTCACAACCGGCGGGAAGTGATCACTCATCAGTCTCCTGCAACCAGTCCACGTCACCGGGGTGCCGTATCTTCGCCTACGCGGATGCGGCACCCCGCGACCCGAGGGTCACATCTCCTCTGTGGGCTCTGTCTCGGCCAGCCGCCGAATCTTGTCCATGGCGGCCCAGTAGTCCTTCAAGACTCTGCATCCCTTCGGGGTCAGGCGGTACTGCGTGTGCGGGATTCTGCCGATGATGCTCTTCTTGACTTGAATATAGCCGGCTCGCTCCAGGCGGCTGATGTGAGCGGACAGGTTGCCCCGCGTCAATCCGAGCAGGCGACACAAGGAGGGAAAGTCGGCCCATGCCACTGGCGAAAGCGCCGTCACGATTTGCAGCCGGGCCGGCTCATGAATCACGCGGTCAATCCGGATCACAGTGCACCGGCTGCATTTCATCTCGGCCATATTCAGTACTTGACAATTCCATATCCGGCCAGCGCCTCCCTGCCGACCTCGGTCACATAGTACTTCGTCGCTCTGCCTCGCCGTTGCCAGATCAGCCAGCCCTGCCGGACGCGGTACTCCAGGAAGCCTCCGCCGACGGCAAAGCAATTGACGGGATCGCTGCCGGGCGGCGGCTCGACTGCCTCGACCGGGGGCACTCCCTGGGCCTTGTGCCACTTGCCGTCCTCCTCCTCGCTGACGCCCAGATGTTCCATGAGCTGCTTGTGTTCCTCCGGCGTCAGGCCTTTCCCTTCGTGCTTCTCATGCCATTGGCGGTGTTCCTCCTCGCTCAGGGTCATCCCCATATGCCGGATCGGTCGCTTCTTGGCCATTGTGTTTCTCCTTGACAGACCCCTGAGAGCTGTATGGACTATTACCTGCGCTGCAGACATGTTTGCAGCGCAGACATGGCTTGTCAAGAGAAAGCCGCAGGAATCTGAGGGAATCTTTGGCACCGGTTGCGAACGCATTCTTCATGGCCCATCACAAGCGTCCGGGTGGCAACTCGACACACGCGTCCTTGTCCCCGTCTTTCCGCCCGTCGGTGATCATCGCCACGCTGCTGGCGAGCGGATCGGCGGGCGACAGAACCGGCTTGTGGAAGCCCACGTTTGCAGCGCCTTTGGGAACCAGGAGCGCCGCTGGGGGCAAATACGATTTCAGATGTGGAATGCCTCCGGTGTAGACAGGGCAATCGGTGAACGTGGGCCTTGGCAGTTCGATCTCAGCGGCACAAGCCCCGCTGCTTGCTCCGCGGGCCGTCCGTAGACTTCGACCTCGATGTAGTGGTTGAGGTCGTTGGAGGTGTTGCCATTGCTGTAGAGGCGGACGTAGCGGCCGTGGAGGCCCCTCGCGTCGAAAATCTCGCCGAAGCTGGTGTCAACGTAGTGCATGTCTGCGCCGACGCCCAGGCCGGCGGAGTTGTCCATGTCATTGTTGAAAAGGGTCTTCACATCACGGATGAAATCGGGGTCGCTGGAGATCTGGACGATCACGTCGAGGTACACGCGTGGCAGCTTGTGGTAATGCCAGGTGCGGATGCCGTAGATTTCGTGTTCGGCCTGCAGGTCTATGGTGATTTCCTGGAGGAAGGGCCCGAGCTCCACGTAGCTGCCGTCGGTTGCCTCCTTGTCGCCATCTGTGATCATCTCGACTTCGCCGATGATTGGCTCGGGGTCGCTGGCGGCGACGGGTTTGCCCAGCGCGACGTTTCTCGTTCCCGCCGGCGCCAGGAAGGGTGGTCCGGCTACCGTTTGGACAGGCTTGGTCCGCGGGGCGCGAATGCTCTCCTGGGTACCAACGAATACGGGTGTAGGAAGCTCCACTTCGAGGGGCACGAGTTTTGGTATCTCGACGTTCGTCGTCGTGAGAACATCGGGCTTGGCGGCAGCGTTTGACTCCGCCGCGTGAGAATCGGCCCTTCGCACGGGCGGACCGTTGTTTTCCCGTTTGTTCACAGCGCACGCGAGGCGAAAGCCGTTGTTGTAGTGGACCATGCCGCCGAGGGGCGTTCGCATGCGGATGTAAGAACGGCACAGCCACGCCGGATTGCCGAACGAGCCCCCACGCGTGATGCCGTGCGAGTCGATGCCGCTGGTGTCGAGCCAGGCGGAGCCGTCGGTCGGCGCATCGTTGCAGTCCCCGTGCCACATGTCCTGCACCCACTCCCAGACGTTCCCATGCATGTCGTAGAGACCCCAGGCGTTGGGCTTCTTCTGCGCCACAGGATGCGTTCGGGTCTCGCTGTTCCACATGTACCAGCCCATCCTGTCGAGGCTGCCCGCGTACTCGCCCGTGGTGCCTGCACGACAGGCATATTCCCATTCCGCCTCACTGGGCAGGCGGACGTCACGCCCGGTCTTTTCACTGAGCCATTGGCAGAATGCGACGGCATCGTACCAGCCGAGGTGGGTGACGGGCTCGCGCTCACCTTGCATGAAGCCCGGGAATCGCCAGTCGGCGAGCACCTCATAGTGCCACGGCTTGTCGCCCGCCGAGAAGGCCCAGCCTTGTTTCTCCGCGTCGGTGACATAGCCCGTCTCTCTCACAAAAAGGCCGAACTGTTCGACCGTCACCTCCACGGCGCCGATGTAGTATGCGTACTCGATGCTCACGGCATGGGCCGGCATCTCGTAGGTCCAGTTGTACGAATCCACGTATCGATGCGGGCTTCCCATGGTGAAGGCGCCCGGGTCAATGCGGACGAAATCGAACGTCAGGCCCTCGACCATCAGCGCAAGAGCCGGCGGAACAGCACTGCCAATCGGAGGCTGATGCGGCCCCCTTGTCGCGGGCGTCTTGGAGCTCCCGTCCGGCACAACGCGTTGACGGCTGTGGACGATTCGAAAGCCCGTGTCGGAGCCTCGAAGCGCCTGGTGGATCGGGCATCGGTAGGAGCACCGGCAGGAGGTCTTCGGCGTGCACCAGGAACCCCCGCGAAGGGTCCGGCGTGTAGCGGCGGGGGCGGGGACGGCGGGCCGCAGATCGGCGCTGCCGTCGCATGGGGCCCCGCGATAGTGCCAGCGATAGATATCCTCGCACCATTCCGAGGCGTTGCCAAGCATATCGTAGAGACCCCATGCGTTCGGCGCCTTGTGCCCAACGGGATGGGCCTGTTGCCGGCTTGTGGCGTCGAACCACGCGAGCTGCTCGATCTCGCCCGCAAAATCGCCGGTGGCGCCCGCCCGGCAGGCGTACTCCCACTCCGCCTCCGTCGGCAGACGGATGGGCAAGCCGCTCCCGGCCGAGAGCCATTTGCAGAACTCGGTCGCGTCGAGATAGCTGATACACACGACGGGATGATCGTCTGTCTGCTCAAAGCCTGGATGGCGCCAGTCGCAGTTTCGCGTCCACCTCGTCTCGCCCCTCGATGCGGCGTGCCAAGCCCCGCCCTGGCGTTCGGCAATTGTCTGATAGCCGGTGGCCTCGACAAAGGCCTTGAACTGCCGTACCGTTACCTCCGTTGTGCCGACGTGGAAATCGTACTCGATGCCGACCTCATGAACGGGCCTCTCATCGCCGTGCCCGCAGGACGAGCCCATCAGGAATCGTCCCGCCGGGATACGCACCAGCTCGAATGCTACATTACCGACCTTGAGCGTCTGTGTATCGCCTGCACCTGCCGTGCTCACAAGAATGAACACGACTGCAAGAATCCCGAATGTGCGCGCACTACGTTCCCGTCTCATGGCGTGATTCTCCCCAAAGGGGTGGTTTGGACCCGCGGACGGGTCAATAATCAATTATCCCTAATCAATCCGAGGGGCCGGCCGTAGACTTCCACTTCGATGTAGTGATTCAGATCGTCGCTCGTATTGCCGTTGCTGTAGAGCCGGACGTAGCGGCCCTGAACGCCCTTGCTGTCGAGCAGCTTGCCCTCGTTCGTCTCCGTGTAGTGCAGGTCCGTCCCGGCGCCGAGGCCGAGGGAGTTGTCGCGATCGTTGTTGAACACGGTCGTCACGCCGTTCCGGAAGCTCTTGTCGTCAGAAACCTGGGCGACCACGTCGAAGTACACGCGTGCCAGCTTATGATAGTGCCAAATGATGATCGCATAGATTTCGCATCGCTCTCGCAGATCGATCGTGACGTACTGCGGCTTGGGGCCGAGCTCGATAAAGCTGCCGTCGTCGGCTTTCTTGTCACCGTCGGTGACCATGTCCAAGCTGCCGTACAACGGGTCGCGGTCGCTGGCCGAGACGGGCTTGCCCAGGGCGACGTTCGTGGTTCCGGGCGGGGCCAGGAACGGCGGTCGGGGCCGGCCGCGGGGCCGCTCGAGGTTCGGCGTCCGGGCATCCTGCGGTGTGCCGACGAACTGCGGCCGTGGAAGCTTGATCTCCAGTGGCACCCACTTCCGGCTGCTCGTTGGCGCAGGGGTGGGGATCACCGCCGGCTCATCGCCCGGCGTGCCGACGGGCTGCTGCCTGCGGTCGATCACCCGGGCATTGGCGGGCACGCCGAGCTCGAACATGCTGCCGGGCCCGGATTGTGGATAATCGATGGCCCATTCTTCGCGGCCGAGCGTGCTTCCATCCTGACTGCGGTATTCGACATTCGCCGCCACGACCCGCTTCGTTGCCGGGTCAGCCATCATGACGATTTGGGCTCCTGCCGCTTGGCGGCCGGCCATGTTGAAACCCGTCGCGGGGGTCTCGATCCCGTACGCCCGCACAGTTCTGCCGCCGTGCTCGGCGGTCCACGTGGTCATTTCCGCGTCGTCTTTCGCGGCGAAGACGGCGAACGCATCGATGAGATTGTACGCCGATTCGGCCCCGAACGGCGACACGGACGCCAGCTCGGAAACCACCACGGCCTTGACTCGAGGGCTGTAAACGAACTGCTCGCGTCCCGCTCCATAGTCCCAGCCAAGCACGCTGCCGTCGTCCGTGGCCACGTAGGTCTTTTGGGCCGCGAAGTTGTACCAGTGCTGCGTCGTGCGGACCTGGCCATTCTGATCGCCCTTCACAATGGCGTGCATCCACGGCATCTTCATCGTGGCCAGCCGGATCTGGTCGAACGTCATCGGTCCGCCGCGGCCGAGCCACGTCCAGACGCCCGCTGTCGCCGCGACAAGCACCGTCGCTGCGACCGCCAGCTTCACAAACGGCATACGCCGAAGCGGTACTATCTTCTGTGGCGATTGCTGTGCCCCGGCTCCCGAGGCTCGGGCCGTCTCCTCGAAGGTCTGCAACATCTGGCGTCGCAGCCGCTCGCGATGCCCCGGGTCCGGCTCGGCGTCGATCTTCAAGCCGGCCACAAGCTTCTGAAAGTCATGTTCGTTGTCAACCATTACTGTTCTCCACCCAAGTCGCCCCGCAGCTCTTCCTGCAGGCGGCGGAGGACTCGGTGCAGTGTCACGCGGACCGTCGCGGGCCTCGCCTCGACGACCCGCCCGATCTCGTCGTAATCCATATTCTCAAAGAACCGCAGCGTCAGGATGGTCTGGTGCTCGGGCTTGAGCTGCTGAATCGCCCCATAGAGCGTAGGCCAGTCGAGGCTCGACCACTCGCCCGAGTCCTGCTCCTCCGTCCTGCGGTGAGCCACGACGTTCTCCATCAGCCGCTTTCGCCGCGTGGTCTTGCGGATATAGGCGTTGGCCTGGTTGGCCGCGATCGTGTAAATCCAGGCCCGAAAGTCCTGCTCCGTCTGGCCCTTGAAGCCCCGCATCATGCGGGCGACCGTCAGGAAGACCAACGAGGTTACGTCCTCCGCCGTGGCCCGATTGAACAGCCGGTGCACGCAGAATCGGAGGATCCGGTCGTAGTACAGCTCGTACAGCCTGCCGAGTGCCCCGGCCTGGGTCTTCGCCAGTTCAACCAGATCATCGTAACCTGTTTGTTCAACGGGTTTTGCCATAATCGCGACCATTGCATAACTTCAATTGCGCCACCGGCCTCCATGTTACACGCCGGGCCCGCGAAAAGCAAAAAGCCGCCCCTATGCATCCGATTGACAGGCTTCGGCGTTGCGGGAACAATGGGCCGCGCAAGGCGGTGCCCTGTAACGAACACATTTGCCGAAAGGAAGATATCATGGCGCGATCCGCAAGGAGTATAGGACTCATCGTTCTGACGGCCGCAACTGCGGCGGCCTTCGTATCCCTCGTCATCCCCGGCTGCACGGCGAACCAGGATAACTCGCCCATCAGCATCTCCAACTCGCAGAGCCGGCTCGTCCTGAGTGTGGCCTGCAACACCGACGGCTCCGTCGCCTACGTCACCGACGGCCGAAACGTCTACTGCTACGCAAGCCCTTCCCCCAGCGAGCCTCAATCCTGGCAGTGCATCCTGTCCCAGGCCGAGCGTTTGGAGGTGGCCATGCAGCACGACTCCCGCGAGCAGCAGACCCCCGGCCGATGAGCATACTCGCAACCCTGATACAATCGAATTCGCCAGATTCGGCTTGGTGCGCGTTTCTCGGCGACTCTCCTGTGGTGAAAGGACTCAAGCGGCGGTCACATAGGACTAAAAGAACGTCCGTCAAGAAATCGACCCCTCTATGGACCTACCACAAGAATCAAGAATAGAGCAACGGATCATCTATGAGGTTCCTTGGCCAGCGCATCCTGGATGGGAACCTTGAATATGTCGGCATCATCGTAGTCAAAGTTCATCCCCTTTCGCCATCTGGCCAGTTGTTTCTGCGCTGGCTCTTCCTCCCGAAATACTCGCACTTTGTCGGGGAAGCCCCTGAACACCTTCACCACCACCCACACCATTCTTGGGGCGATTCGCTTTGCGTGCTTGTCACGACGTGATTCTTTTGTGCCATGCGTAGACATTTCGGTACTCCAGGAAGTTGCACGCCTCACTCAAGCCGCTTGCTCGGAACGTCGGGCGGTTCAACTGACGAACGAACAGCGAGCGTCTGTCATCGTCGGAGACAACACTGAAGCGCGCTCCCAATCGAGGCGACAGAATGTGAACGTCGTTGAACCGAAGAAGCGCTGAGTAGATGGGTGTCGAATGTTCGACCTCGAAAAACGCTTTCGGTGCGCCGCTCCCTCGCTCGGTCCATATCACATCAATCTCCTCGACGATTTCCCGTATCTGCACCACCCCCAACGGACATGTGCTTGCACATTCAAATGGTGCCGCCAGCGACCAATCCATCCTCAGCCGGTCATTGGTGGGCACCCATATCTCATATCCCTTCATTGCGCCGAGTGACCCAACGAGGGTCTGCACCTGCGAGTGGGAAAGCTCGGGCATGACCACCTCGCCCACTTCCAGAAGCGCTTGTGCCGCACCCCACCCGTAGTGGCTCTCAACGTTGAATCTGCCTGCATTGGCGATATACAGTTCAGTGATGCTGTCCTGCTCATACACTTGCACCTTGAACTGGCCATCGTCGGCTGGCTGGACAGACCGGAATACTTCTTCGAACTCCGAAAACGGGATGAGCAGCGGCTCTTTCTGGTCGTTCCACAGGAAGCAAAGAACGCTTGGCCTGCCCTCCAACAATTGCAGATCCGTTTTTCGCAGCCCGTAAAACGTACGGTTCCTATCGTGCTTCTTGGAGTATCGCACGTAAATGCGCAGACCTCCATTGGACACATCAAACAACGATTGGCTGTGCGTGACGCGCTGCGCTCGTCCGTACCGAGCAGTCAACTCCGCCAAGAAGTTTTCTTTGGTAGTGTTAGGCACTCTGAATGCCCTCTCAACAACGCATGATTTAACAGTAATGGCTCGTGCATGTCAAGGACGAAGGCGCGGTAAGGTGCATGACGGTTCTTGCCCGAGAGTCCTGAGCCAGCATCGCTCTCGGCGTGCGTTTATCGCTTTGCAGGTACCGGCGGGGAGAGTGGGAGGCCCGACCGGGGCCGGGCCCTCCCCACCGTATACCACCGGCTTCGGCGCTCGGGTCGCTCGCCAGCGTTGCCCTATCCTCCGGGCCGGCACAACGAGTCTACCTCTCGTGACGCCACAGGGCAAGCTCCCCGCCGGTACCGATAAAGCGATAAACGCAGCATTGTCAAATCCGCCGGGCCTGATGGACTGTCCTTACGCGGTGTGTGCTTGAGGTTGTGGCGGAATGGCACTATCATGCCGGCAAATGGTCGTTGCTGTAGTGGAGAATAGAGATGGAGTACTCGGTTGGCGGTGTGGGTCGCGTGGTGGTGGCCCGGTTGTTCGAGGGGGAGGATTTGCATGGGTGCATCGAGCAGATCGCGGTCAAGGAGGGAATTCGCTGTGCGTCGGTTCTGATTACAGGCGGGTTCCGCAAGGCCAACGTGGTGGTCGGGCCGCGGCAGGAGGAGCCGAAGATCGAGCCGCGATTCCAGGTGTTCGCCGGGCCCGGCGAGGTGCTCGGCGTCGGGACGCTCTACTGGAACGACGCCGGTCCGAAGCTGCACATCCATACGGCCATCGGCAAAGACGGCGAAAGCCTCGTCGGCTGCCCGCGTCACGACACCCGCACGTTCCTGATTCTGGAAGTGACGATCATCGAGATCACCGGCATTGCCGCCACACGCCAGTTCGATCCCAAGGCAGGTATGAACCTGCTTCGTCTCGGCCCCGCAGACCCTCCAACACAGTGAGAGGACGGCCAAGTGCCACGTTCATGTCATTCCCGCGGAGGCGGGAATCCAGAAACCTATCGGATGGCGTCCCGACCCTGATCGAGGGTAGGCTTCGAGATGCGCACAATTCCTGCGAGCCGGGCAGATCGGCGGCGACCAGACCCGGATTGCGCGGGCATCAGCAGATGACTCACCGACGATGTGGCGGCGTCAGTTACTTGGGCGGGGCGTTCGTCCGCCGGTTGCCTGTGCCACCCAGCGTCGGTACGGATGGCGTTTCGTTCGATTCATCCAAAGAACAGAACCGTGGCGGCGTGCGACGGCACTGTCCCTTTTGTTCATCCAGCCACGGGCAATTGGCACATTGCTCTTTCATGACCAACCTCTTTCCATCTATCTGTATCCCGACCTGCGGTCGGTACTATGTAATCCGGGGGCCCAAACCTGCGTACGGGAGGCCCCCCACATCAATCGAAAGGAATGCAAGAATCAGAATACCACTTGATGAGACCCATGTCAAGCCCTGGCGATAAGAATCTCGGGCCAAACGCATGTCGCCCAACGTGCCGGGAGATGGATCGAGACACGCGGTGGACGGCTTGCCCGGTGTGTCGATAGACTCGCGGGGATCGTTCGTGTGGTGAATAGGTCCAGGGTAGGAGTAAGAGGATGCTGGCGGCGGTATTGAAGGGTTTAGACAGGCTGGTGCTGGAGGACGTGCCCGAGCCGCAGGCGATCATCACGCACCGTTTCCAACTCTCGGACATCCACAAAGCCGTCGAAGCGATGACCCAGCGCGACCGCAACAAGGTGACCATCAACCCATGAAGGTGTACCTCTGCGAAGAAGAATGTCCCTTTTTGCCCGGTCCAAGTTCCTCATTGCGGCCGGGGCGATGATCGGGTATGAATCGTGTAGGATGGGACCACGATTGTGTCCCTCGTTTGATTTGAGGGTGCGATGGCTCGCAGGGGCAGGACATCCGCAGGACAAGGCGATCTCTCCGACGCGGCGTTATGTAGCCTGGCAGCGGGCAAGGCCGGCTTTCCCATCGAGGTCGTCCGCCGCACGCGGCAGTGCCCGGACTACTACGGGCTCGTATTGATAGATTGACAGACAGCACTTTGTTGGAGAATGACTATGAAGACGGGTGGATTCGTTTCGGGTTGTGCATGCTGCGGGATGAGCCGCCGGCGGTTCCTGGCGGCGGGCTGCGGGGCTTGTGCGGGGGCGGCGGGACTTCTGGCGATCCCCGCGAGCGTCGCCTCGGGCGGCACGGCCAAGGTAAAGGTGCGGATCGTCTATTCATTGCACGCGGTCAAGCAGCCGGGGCCCGACTGGCCGAACGTCGGATTCGATTTCGCCCCCGTGATGGAAGGCATCAATAGCGAGCTGGCGAAGCGCTGCTCGGGCTTTGAGTTCGTCTCGTCCATGGCCACCGGTCCCGAGCAGGCCCAGAAGATCCTCGACGACGACAAAACCGCCGGTATCGACGGCTACTTGGTGTATCAGCTCAACTGCTGGAACCGGGTGGTGCAGACGATCGCGACGTCGGGCAAGCCCGTGCTGTACGCCGATTTCCAGTACGGCGGCAGCGGCGGGTTCCTCGTTTACATGGCTGACTTCATTCGCAAACAATCGCCGAACGTCGGTTTCGTTGCATCCTCGCGGATTGAGGACTTGGCCGAGGCAGTCAAATGCTTCGATCTGGTAAAGAGAGGCGGCTCCCTGTCGAGTTTCGTCGCGGCCACGGCGAAAGTGCGGATGGAGCGGACGGCGAAGGGCAGTGACCCGCGGTGCATGCCCGACCCCCTGACGACCCTCTCGCCCGACGAGTGCATCCGCAAGATGAAGGCGTCGAGAATCCTCGCCGTGCGCGGCCAGGAATCCGGACCCGGCGGCGCCATCCTGGACATCCCCATCGAGCTGGTGACGTATGCGGAGGTCAACGACGCGTGGAAGGTGGCGGACAAGGCCCAGTCCGCGGCCGTCGCCGACCGCTGGCAGAAGAACGCCACCGAGGTCATCGGCGTCTCGCGCGAAACTCTCGAAACCTCCGCGGCCATGTACCTCGGCATGAAGGAGGTCCTGAAGAAGCACAACGCCAACGCTATCACGATCAATTGCCTCGGCGGCTTCTACGGCGGGCACATTCACGCCTACCCGTGCCTCGGTTTCCACGAGCTGAACAACGAGGGCCTGGTCGGCGCCTGCGAGTGCGATACGCGCTCCACCGCCACGATGCTCATGATCAACGTGATGACACAGGGCCGGCCCAGCTTCATTTCCGATCCGGTCATCGACACGGCCAAGCGCCAGATCATCTACGCCCACTGCGTCGCCCCGAACCGGATGTTCGGGCCGCAGGGCAGGACCAACCCCTTCACGATCCTGACCCACTCCGAGGATCGCCAGGGCGCCTCCGTCCGCTCCGTCCTGCCCGTCGGCTACATGACCACGACGCTCGAGGTGGACCAGGGCCGAAAGGAAATCCTCTTCCACCAGGGCAAGGCGGTCGCCAATGACCCCGACGACCGCGCCTGCCGGACGAAGCTCGGCGCCGAACCCGTCGGAGACATTGAGAAGCTCTTCACGATGTGGGACCAGTGGGGCTGGCATCGTGTCACCGGCTACGGCGATCTGAAGAAACCCGTCTTCGCCCTGGCCGATGCCATGGGCTGGAAAGTCATCGAAGAAGCGTAGCAGAGGGCCTTGCTTACCGCTTTCGCAGCTTTCTTCCGCACCGGCGTGCAGGATTTAGCGGAAACCGAGTATGCGTATATGGGTGGACCCGGTGCGCCCTGTTGGCGACCCGTGCGGCGATCCCGATGGATGTGCCGCAAGAGAAGGGATTTTTTGACAGCCCGCCCCATTCCTGGTATATTAGGAGAGATTCAGCCGTAGTGCCGCAGGCAGCCACGAGACGCCTTTTCGCAGGCAACGACTCCCTGGCCACCACGGCGATATTGGTCATTCCTGTCGAGTTGGAGGTGAGGTATGCACGTCGGACGCAGATCCTGGGGGATTGTCAGGGTAGAGACGCAAAATCTTGCGTCTGTACTGCTGGTTCTAACCATCGTTGCCACCGCCACGGCTAAATACGGCGGCGGGACGGGCGAGCCGAACGATCCCTACCAGATCGCCACGGCCGCCGACCTGATCGCCCTCGGCGAGACGCCCGAAGACTACGACAAGCACTTCATCCTGACCGCCGACATCGACCTGGATCCCAACCTGCCTGGGAGAAAAGCCGCGACAAAGCCGAGGTCAAAGTGAACGGGCAGTTCACCACGGCGGATGCCAGAATCAAGCTGAAGCGGCTCTATCCATCAACTGAAGAGTAATGGAGCACTAGCCCGCCCAAGGCCTGAAGAAGACTGGGGATTTTCTCAGAAAAGATGTTGCTGCGCAGCGGGAGGGGGCGGTATAATTCTACTATCGTGTTGTGTGTGCCTGGACTTGCGGCGGCAGGCCCAGAGGGCTGGGGCCATGATTCAAAACAGGGTAACACTTTTCGTTGGGCAGCAGTGCACACAACAACTCGTACCATGTTGTGCTGAAACAGTTTACGACAGAAGAAGAGACCATCGCGCTGCGCAGAAGTGTTACCCTGGGCTCTCGCAAAGGTGAACCATGCCGGGCTGGGAGATGTGAGACTGGTGTACGCGATATCTCCCGGAGTATGACGCGGCCGTCTACTGGTTCGCAGTTAGTCGCAACATTTGTGAAATGCGGTACTAGGCGATAAGTGAAATTCGGGATGCGTCATCTATTTCGGTGCGAAAATGGGTGTTGCAGCACGGGCTGCCTCTACAGGCGGGCCCCATCTATGTGGCCGTCTCAGCCCCGCAACGGAGGTACTATGAAAGGAGAATCCGCAATGAACAAACACGTCAAGGGGTTCCTGGCATTCTCTGTCGCGGCCTTTCTCATCTGCTGCTATGCTAGTCTATCCATCGCAGCCGACACGGAATACGAGTGCCTCACAACACCAAATGGGATTCCCAAGAAGGTGATCGTGAAGAAGCAGAATATTGTGGCATTCGCCAACCAGGATTTCTCGGGATCGCAGAAGCCCCTGAAGTTCTTTCGTAAGTATTTCGTCTTCAAGGAAACTGAACAAGGATTTCAAATCGGGGAGGCGACTCGTCGCGCTTCTACGCTGGGCTGGATCAGACAGGAGGACTGCATTCCCTGGGATAATCAGCAAGCCGTCTTCTTTATTAATAAGAAGACAGGTCGTATTCCCGTGAGAATCTGGCGTGAAAAAGACAACATCGGAAACACTGACAGACCGCATTTTGAGGAAAGCCTGAGCCGCGATTTCACAACCGAGCCGTTTCCTATCCTCCAGCGAGACGCGCCGTTTGTAGAAGTGGCTTTCCTTTGGGATGCTCGGGGTCAGATACCCAGTCTTGGGCAGGATTTGGCATCCGGTGGCGGCGACAATAAACAGGCTGATCTGCTCCAGGGAAAGCGGATCGAACAAGGGACAGAAGGTAAGAAACTACCACAGGGCCAGGAAGCAGCCCAACAGATGATTGAACAGGCTAAACGCATGGACTTTGTGCTTGTCATAGACATCACTGGCAGTATGGGTGCGTATATGGACTCGGTTCGTGCCAAGCTGGTTGAAATCGTGGACTCGCTGGAGAAACTCACCAAGGAAGGACCAGAAATTACCATAAACGTTGGTGTTGTGGGCTATCGCGATTACGCCGATGGCAAGGTTACATCCAGACTTGATCTGACGCCGGACATGGCCAAGGTTCGAGCGTTTCTCAGCCCGGAATCTGGTTTTAGACCATCCGGCGGAGCCGGCCGCAATGAAGCTGTCTGTGATGCCATCTATGAGGCATGTCAGATGGCCTGGGGGGATTACGCCCTGCACGTGATCTGCCTTGTCGGGGACGCACCTCCACATACGAGTGACGATGACGATATCCGCGCCATGAAGGCTGAGGGCAGGACGCCCTCGTCGCAGTTCTTCGCCATGTCGTTCGATGAAAGCGCCAGCAAGGTAAAAGGTAGCCGTTCACGAATTCCAGTCAACGGAGCAGTGATGGAGCGGATTCTCGTCGGAAGTGGGCGTTGATGGCGTTGCAGAAGAATTCAAAGACACGGCGACTTTGCTGGCGGCAGGT
>Ga0315274_10003195_pt1 | contig 24414 bp, 36 predicted proteins | sample YL17G02_20_MG_FD_203700 | JGI IMG/M metagenome (GOLD analysis project Ga0315274, IMG submission 203700) | Sediment microbial communities from Yellowstone Lake, YNP, Wyoming, USA - YL17G02_20 | ecosystem: Environmental > Aquatic > Freshwater > Lake > Sediment | place: USA: Wyoming | collected...
TGAAGATTCTTTTGAGGTTTAATATTTTCAGACATGGGTCATATTATGCAAAGTTAAAACTTAAATGTCAAAGGTCAAAACTTAATACTTCGTTTCTTCCAAGTATTTTAAAGCGTCCATTGCCGCATGACACCCAAATCCCGCCGCGGTTATAGCCTGCTTGTATCGGTAGTCATGCACATCCCCCGCCACAAACACCCCCGGTACGTTGGTTTTTGATCCTTCCTGAATCTTTATAAACCCACGTTCATCTGTTTCGATAATCCCTTTGAAAATTTCACTTTCGGGTTTGTGGCCAATCGCTACAAACAGCCCGTCAACCGCCAGTTCTGAGGTTTCATTTGTTTTATTATTTCTTAGACTTAAGCCTTCAACTTTGTCTTTACCGTTTATTTTGGTTACTTCCGTATTCCAAATAATTTCAGTGTTTGGGTTTTTTCTAACTTTTGCCTGCATCGCCGCACTTGCTCGCAATGTATCCCTTCGATGTATTAAAAATACTTTTGATGCATATTTGGTTAAAACGTTTGCCTCTTCCATGGCAGTGTCTCCACCGCCGACGACAGCGACAATTTTGTTTTTAAAAAACGGTGCATCACAAGAAGCGCAGGTGGAAACTCCCCTGCCGATTAAATCTTTCTCTCCGGGAACACCCAACCACGTAGTTTGAGCCCCTGTGGCAATAGCTACAGACCTTGCCAGGTATTTTTCCTCACCAACAAAAATCTCAAATGGAGTCTTGGTAAAATCAACGTTGGTTACCGATTTATTAATAATTTCGGCCCCAAAACGTTTTGCTTGTTGTCGCATGTTATTCATTAAGAGAGGGCCGGGAGTTCCATCAGGAAAACCGGGGAAATTATCAACCTTAGTAGTTAACATCAGTTGTCCTCCCCAATTCTCCCCAGCAAGAACTAAAGTCGAAGCCGCTCCCCGGGTTGTATAAATAGCACAAGTCAACGAGGCAGGACCTGATCCAATAACTAGAACATCCCAGACTTTTTCCATATAAACTTAAATTTATTAAACCGCAGGTACTGGAGGTACTCCCCCATCTCCTGTTGGCTTCTCAGGCATCTGTGGCTCAACTGGTGCTTCAGTGGCTGGTGCCGGTGGCACTGGAACTGGTGGGACTGGCGGTACTGAAACCGGCTGTTGCGGCACGTCCGCTACTGGTTGATCTGCCGGTTGACCTACTGGTTGATTTGTGTTTGGATCCATTAAATATCACCGCCTTTTTTACGGCTGCAAGCCGCGTTCTATTAGTTCTTCAAAGTTTTCTTTTCCCGAAAATCCCGTTTGTCTGCCAATTTCCCGACCGCCTTTAAAAAGAATGGTGGTAGGAATTGACATTACTCCGAATTTACCCGACATTTGGGGATTGGCATCAACATTAAGTTTGGCAATAGTTACTTTATCTTTGTATGTTTCGGCAAGTTCTACCAAAACCGGTTCCGCCATTTTGCACGGCCCGCACCAGGGCGCCCAAAAATCAACTAGTACGGGAAGATTATTTTTTAATATCTGTGTCTCAAAATCAGAATCGGTGACATTAATTATCGCCATATTTAACTTTTTCACTATACCTTTACACGAAAGCTTAAGTCAATATGCACTTGACAAGTCGTACGATATATCGTACGATATAATCAACAACATGAATTCCATAACACCATTAACTGCTAGTGAGGCTAGAGAAAATCTCTACACTCTAATAAAAACCGTCTCCAGCGGCCTACGCTCTTATGAAATCAATTTAAGGGGAGCTAATCCTGTTGTGCTTGTCAGTAAAAGTGAACTTGAATCGTGGCTAGAAACGCTTGATGTGCTCTCCTCCCCCGAAGAAGTTAGGGTGGTTAATGCCGGGAGAAAACAAAAAAAGCTTATTTCTCATACCGACATTCTCAAAAAACTCGGTCTATCTTAAGAGATGGAAATATTTTACAAACCTTCAGTTTTCAAGCAACTTAAAAAAATTCCCAAAGTAGAACTCAAAAAAATCTTCAAGAAACTCGAGGCCTTGAAAGATGATCCCTATGTAGGCAAGCCCCTTAAGGGAAAATTTAAGGGTTTATGTTCAATAAAACCCTGGCCGTACAGAATAATTTATGAGATAACTTCTAAAAAAATAATTATCTTTTCCATCTCTCACCGGCAAGGATCTTACAAATAAGTTTATTTGGTCAAAAAAAGCATAATGGCTTTTTGGACGTGGAGCCTATTTTCCGCCTCATCGAAAACAACCGATTGGGGTCCGTCGATAACTTCAGCGGTGACTTCATGTCCCCTATAAGCTGGCAGACAGTGCATAAAAATCGCATTCTTTTTTGCAAGTTTTATCAGTTTTAAATTAACTTGGTATGGTGGAAAAACTTTTAATCTTTTTCCCTTCTCTTTTTCATCCCCCATTGATACCCAAGTATCGGTTACCACCACATCGGCATTTTTCACCGCCTCCTTAGGGTCCCGCGTTTCATTTCCCATTTTCAATTCATACCCCTTAGGCGAGGCGCAAACAAAATTGATCTTTAATTTAGCGCAAATAAGGGCTAAAGATCGGGCGACGTTATTTTTGCAGTCTCCGACAAAGGCAATCTTTAATCCGTTAAGTTTCTTTTTCTTTTCAAGAACAGTTAAGATATCAGCCATCGCCTGACAAGGATGCTCCAAATCTGAAAGACCGTTAATGACCGGTATCTTGGCGTCTTTAGATAAATCCGTTAACTTTTGGTGCTCAAATACTCTTGCCATAATAATATCAACCATTCTCTCCAGGTTTCTGGCAATATCTCCCGGAGTCTCCCTCACCCCCATCTGAATATCATTAGGCCCTAAATAAATTGCATGTCCCCCAAGCTGAGTCATTCCCGCTTCAAAAGAGACTCTAGTTCGGAGTGACGGCTTTTCAAATATCATCGCCAGAGTTTTATCTTTTAAAGCTTTGCTATATTTCAGAGGATTTTTTTTAAGCTTGATTGCAAACTCAAAAATTTTCTTAATCTCTACTGCAGTTAAATCATTGATGGAAATAAAATGCCGAATTTTCACTCTGGCTATTTTATCCTTATTTCTTCCCCTTTTACAAGTGCTTTTGATAATTTCTTTCTTGCACCAGAAAGGATTCTGGCAAAAGTTGGTTGAGAAATGTTCATTTTTTTTGAAGCCTCTTTCTGACTCAGATTATCTACATCATGAAGCTTAATGGCTTCAAATTCGTCTTTTTGCAACGTTACGCCAAGAAGATCCTTATTTAAAGGACCTTCCGGTTTAAAACAAGAGCAACGTGGTTTCCCGCAAGTTTTTCGCGGTATTTTAGGCCTAGTCATTTTTACTTACATTTACAACATTCATCACAACAACCACAGTCTTTGCATGTACAATCTTTTCCGCATTCGCACTTTTTCTTTTCTTCTTTGTTATCTGCCATTCATTATCACCACCTTCCCTTTAAAATAACTCTTTACTTTTCCTAATTATGAATATATATTCATTATATGAATTTGTCAATAGCATTTTTTACCGGGCTCACCTCAGGCGGGGTTTCCTGCCTTGCAGGTCAGGGGAGTTTACTAACTTCAATTTCTACCAAGAAGAAGGGTGTTTTAATCTTTTTGGTTGCAAAACTTGCCAGTTATACCACACTAGGTTTTTTCCTCGGACTAATAGGCTCCGCTTTGAAAATTTCTCCCCAAATTCAGGGAATCTTACAAATACTTGTAGGAATATATCTGCTTTTAACATCCCTAAGGTTACTAAATATTCATCCTTTTTTTAGATACTTTACAATTCAACCTTCAAAGGGTATTTTCCGTATACTTAAAAAGCAATCTCTTCCTGCAGTTTTAGGGGCATTAACCATACTTATCCCCTGCGGGGTAACCCAAGGGATGATGCTTCTTGCCATTGCCAGTAAAAATCCAGCTTGGGGTGCATTAACAATGTTTTTCTTTACCTTGGGAACGCTACCTGTCTTTTTCCTGATTGGTTTAACTGCAGTCGAGCTTCTTAAAAAGAAATTGTTTTCCATCATTGCCGCCGTATTTATTGCAGTTATGGGAATTATCTCAATTAATAGTGGTTTGGCATTGGAAGGTATCTCGTTTAGAACCTTTAAAAATGTAAAAAACGCCGTTTTTAAATCAGGTTTTCAGGAGGCAACTATTTATGCGACAAACTTGGGCTATAAATCAGACACAAACACGCTTAAGCTGGGTATTCCTGTAAGACTTACGTTAATATCGGATAATACCAGAAATTGTACCAGATCCTTTTCGATTCCAAGCCTAAATTATTATAAAATGCTGCCTGTAACCGGAAAGGAAGTAATTGAATTTACACCAAACAATTTGGGTGTTCTTACCTATACCTGCAGTATGGGGATGTACACAGGATCATTTAATGTTATTCCATGATTAAAAAAACTTATATAATTAAGGGTCTGGATTGTCCGGCTTGCGCCACATCCTTAGAGTGCGATCTTGAATGTTTTTGCAAGTACGCCAAATGCAGTTATGTTAAAGGCTCTTTAGAGGTAATCTTGGAAAAACCTGATCAAGAAAAATTGGTTTTTGAAACTGTCAAAAAGGCCAATTTACAGGTAGAATAAATATATGAAAAAGTTCGCTGTTATCGCAGTTATTGTGACATTAATAATTATTATTGGAGGAGTGTTTTTAACTTCCAGAGGTCAAAAATCTGATTCATCAGCCAGCTATCCACTCCCCTCCAACCTTACCTACTATTGGGGCAATGGTTGTCCGCATTGTAAAAACGTTGAGGATTTTCTTTCGACTTGGGACAAAAAAGATCAAGTAAAAATCGATAAAAAAGAGGTTTGGGGAAATGCCGCGAATGCCTCGGAACTTCAGGCAAGATATGTCTTCTGCAAGATCACAAACCCCCAAGAGATGGGCGTCCCGCTTCTTTTTACGCCTGATGGAAAATGCTATTCAGGGGACCAGCCAATAATTGATTATCTTAAAAACATCAAATGAAAAAATTAATTACTTTTATAACTGGTATTTTTCTATTCCTATTTGTTCCTGTTTTTCCCGCTTATGCCATGTGCCCTGTTTGCACACTTGCGGTTGGCGCAGGACTTGGACTTTCAAGATATCTTGGGATTGATGATGCCGTATCGGGCATCTGGGCAGGAGCTTTGGTTATTTCAATTTCTTTCTGGCTTACCGATTGGCTAAAAAAGAAGAATTATAAATTCTTAAAATTTGTTAAAGATAAATACTTAATATATTTATCTATAATTCTTTGGACGGCACTTACCTATATTCCCCTTTGGAAAGCGGGTATTATTGGACATCCTTTTAATATTATTTGGGGCATAGATAAACTTATTTTTGGCGGAGTTATTGGAGCTTCGGTATTTTTACTTGCAGTATATACGGATAGAAAAGTAAGGAAAATAAAAGGGAAACAGCTTATTGCCTTTCAAAAGGTTATAATTCCAATTAGTTTCTTAATAATTATCAGTTTATTGATGTATTTTTATGGAGGCTACCTAAAATAAAGTGATTAATAACTACGAAAATTTGATTAAAAAGGTTGAAAAAATTGAAGCCGAAAAGAAGCTGGATCTTTCTTCAGGCGAAGACCTGTCGGTCGGTATTATGAACCTCATCGGAATCGAAGAGCACTTATTCTTTAGCTACAACAAAACAAAGAACAAAAAGTATCTTGATCTTCTTGACGAAATAAGACGAATGCGAATAAATCTCATGAAAGAGCTGATCAAAGATTACGAGGGCGAAGTTTGGTGTATCAGTAAACACCTATTGGCAGCATCAATGAGACTGATGGAAGTAGGGACTAAAGAATTAAAGAAGGGAGATGGGGTAAAAGCTACCAAAATGTTTGAAAATTCGTATAAACTTTATTCCCTCTTCTGGGGACTAAATACCAAAATGGTCAATTTGGGAGAAGTGAAAAGGAACGTAAAAGATGTTTACTTTGTAGACGATAAAAGCACTAGTCCCGAGCAAAGCGAAGGAAAGAAATTCGAGAAAGTCTCGATCTTCAGTAAATTAAACGATTTTATCCAAAAAGCCCTCGACTGCTGCCGGGAGTAAACTACACCCATGAAGATTATTAGACTGGCAAGGGAGACAAAATCTTCCATCAAATTTAAAAGAAAAGAGTGGGAATTTATCCACCCCGAACATTACGGAGTGAAAATGGATTGGAACTACTGGGACAGAGAGGAATTGATCCTAAAGGCTGTTGAGAAAGGTAAAATAATTGGGGTTTTGGTCGGAGATACCTTGGCCGGAATCTTAGATGTCGGCGAACTGATTATCGACCACACCAAAAGAGAAAACGGTGTCGGCAAAAAACTGATGCAGGAAGCTCTCTCTTGGGCAAAGGGTAAAAAGGCTCATCGGACATATCTTATTACGGGGAAAAACTGGAAAGCTATCGGCTTTTACAAATCACTAGGGTTTAAAATAACCGCCGAACTTCCCAATTACTATTCAAAAAACGACTTTGTTATCATGACCAAGCCTCTTTAGGCAAATTTAATCTCAACTTTTTTGCCCAAAGCTTCCGCAAGTTTTTGAACAAGGCCAATTGTCGGACTTACTGACATGTTTTCAACTCTGGACACAACCGCTTGGGTAGTATTAGCTCTTTTGGCAAGCTGTCTTTGAGAAATTTTTGCCTCAATTCGGGATCTAATAAGCTCCCTACCCACTTGGTAGGCAGGTTCCCCCCTCTCCCATTCTTTCTTAAATTCAGGGTCTTTGAGCTGCTCTTTCAAAAAATCGTCAAAATTGATTCTTTTTATCATAAAATGATGATATCTTATTAGATATCAGATGTCAAGTTCTTATACCTATTTAAAGCAATGTTTAAATCCCTTTCTGGCATTTTATTCCCCTTTTTCTTAAAAATATGCACAATAACAATTTCTTTATTTACTAATGCTACACAGATTATTCTAGTACTATCCCTACCCAAAATTCTCACTTCCCAAAGAGGTGTCCCTGTCAATTTTTTTAAACCAGGATTTGTTAAAGTAAGACCAAATTCTTTCAGGTACGTAATCTGGCGTGCAATTTTACTGCGTAAAGATTTATGAGAAGAAATAATAAATTCTTTGATCGGAGATTTACCACTAAATAACGTATAAAAAGTAACTTTATACATCAATTAATTGTAGCAAAAAGCCCCCGACTGCTGCAGAGAATAAATCTACCGAAAATCTATCGACAAAATTTGACAAACAATAGTGTTCGGAGGTATTATTCACACGCATGGAAATTATTTGTGCAAATGCTCGTCTCAATAGCGACAAGGTTGTCTGTGACTTGGCTGAAAATATAAGTTTCCGAAAAAAGACCGGACAATTATCCCCTGACTATAAAATGCCAAGTAATGCTGATTTGGTGTCTAGAAATCTGCATTTATGCTATAAATGCACCGAACAAAGTGATCTTTGTAATGAGTTCAAAAAAAAGTCTAGCTAATCTTAATAGATTCTAAACTCTTCCCCGGAGCATCATGGCGTCGATGATTCTTTTGACTGCCAGGATAAAGGCGGCTTGACGATATGTCACTTTTTTTTCTTTAACCGTTTCCTGGATATCCTTAAAGGCTTTGATCATAATTTTTCTTTCTTCGGCCAAAACTTTTTCTTTTTCCCAATAATAACCGCTTAAATTCTGGACCCATTCAAAGTAAGAAACGGTGACCCCTCCAGCGTTGGCCAAGACGTCCGGAATAACATCAATTTTTCTTTTGGCCAGTATTTCATCTGCTTCGGGCGTCGTCGGTCCATTGGCCATTTCAAATACGCATTTGGCTTTTATCTTGTTAGCATTTTCCTTGGTAATGGCATTTTCCAAAGCGGCCGGAACCAAAACATCAACGGCAAGTTCCAGCAATTTCTCGTTGGTAATATTCGCCTTTATTTGTCCTGTCTTTTCTTTTTCCCGTAAGACTTTATCAACATCTAAGCCCTTAGGCCCATAAATCCCTCCCCGGGAATCCGATATGGCCACGACCTTAAACCCTTCTTTTTGGGCAAAATGCGCAAACCAATAGCCAACATTGCCAATCCCCTGCACCGCCATCTTTGCGCCGCGAAGCTTTAGTAAGGTGGGGTTATTCTTAATGTATTCTTTAAGTACCGTCACTCCTCCCAATCCCGTTGCCTCGGTTCTCCCTTGAGACCCTCCCAGTTCAATCGGTTTTCCGGTAAAAGTCGCTGGGGCCTGATGCCCTACCTTTTTCTCATACGCCTCAAGCATCCAGGCCATAATCTGACTGTCGGTGTTGACATCGGGAGCAGGGACATCCTGCCAAGGACCGATGTCGGGAGCGACAAAATCAGCATAGGCAAAAGAAAGTCTCTTCAGTTCGTCTTGAGATAGGGTTGAAGGATCAACGGGAATTCCTCCCTTACTCCCGCCGTAGGGAATGCCAACTACGGCACATTTGACCGTCATCCAGAAAGAAAGAGCTTTAACTTCATCGAGAGAGACGTTGGGATGAAACCTGACTCCCCCTTTAAATGGCCCCCTGGCATCATTAAACTGACTTCTTACGGCCGGAAAACTTCTCTTTTTGCCGTTATCAAGTTTGATTGTTATTTTTTTCTTGAGTAATCTTTGGGGGGTTTTCAGAAGTTCAACCGCCTTTTCAAATCTTTTGACATCGGAGTATTCTTTCTTTAATAAAGGCACTACCCGGTCCAGTTGTTTCTTGGCGTTCCCAAAAGCCGTCGTCATCACTCTTGATATAATCATAACGACCTATGATATAGGGCCGAAAGAGCGCGGTCAACAAGAAGATAGATCACCGCCCCCAAGACTAAACCGGTGCCGATTAAACTTCCCGACGAGCTTAAGATCCAAAACGTCAAAATTGAAATCACTACCAAAAATGTATTTGAATGAAAAACTAAATTCTTTCTTTCCTGACGGGTCTCAATTAAAAGTCTCAAGGCTCCCGTAAAATTTTTGTTTCTAATAAGATAAATCGCCCGTTGGGAGGAAAGTTCCTGGGGGGCAAGAAAGAAAACGTAAACAAGGTGATCAAGGAGGGGTAAAAGACTGCCGATTAATCCCCCCAGCCAAAACGGCCAATAGCTAAACTTCAACCAGCCTTTAAGTAAGGAAAACAAAATAAAGAAAGAAATTAAAAACGAAGTATGAATAAAAAGTTCCCGTTTCATCTATTAATTGTAGCATCTTTACCAATTCCCTTTGCTTTTTTAAGCTCGGCGAGTTTCCACATAAAGAGCTTTGGTCTTGATTGAACCTGATACGCATCTTTGACAAAATTTTTGGCAATTTCCAAAAGTGCCCTGGGGTAGGTTTTGGCCAGCTTGATATAAAGGGATCGATTTTTTAAATCTCCCAACTCTTCCGCCAAGTCATAGCCGTATTTCTGAAACTCATAGGAAACGTATTTGTCTTTATCCGAATCAAATTTTCCTAAAATGTCGCCAACTTTTTGCATATTTAGACTATTCTAACATTTTCACTCTCTGCACCAGTCTATAGGAATTTGCGTGGCCTAAATAGCCCAAATATGACTGGAGAGATTCGTCAAAACCAGGAAAACCGACTTTCTCTTTCAGTTTCCTAAACATTCTTCTTTTTGTTTTTGTCCGGGGTAAAATATAGTGAGGCAAAACTTTATAGCCCAAGAAGTCAATCCCCCAAGTGTATTTCCTAAAAATTATTTTGTCAGGATGCAAAGATAGTCTAAGTTCGGTTTTTAAAAATTCTCTTATTTTGGGGACTAAAGCCTCGAGAAACTTTCGTTTATTGCTTAAAATTACAAAGTCGTCGGCGTATCTCAAGTAGTATCTAATTCCCAGCTTGTGTTTAACAAACTGATCAAGCTCATTTAAGTAGATATTGGCAAAAACTTGGCTGGTTAGGTTTCCAAGAGGAATTCCCTTCCCGTTACCCATTTCCGAATGAAAACTGTCTATAACTCTTTGTAACAACTGCAAGATATTCTTATCGGAAATTTCCTTAGAAAGAAGACTGAAAAGAATTTTATGGTCAACGGCCGCAAAAAACTTTTTTACATCACATTTAAGGGCCCAGCAGATACCAGTATAGTTTCTGCTCTCCTTTCTAGCGAATTTAAACAACCGCCTAACACCCCTGTGTGTTCCTTTGTTCAACCTACATGAATAGGAATCGTAAATAAAAGTTTTATCAAAAAGGTTATATAGATATCTATAAAGTAAATGATGGGCTATCCGATCGGAAACAGAGGCTTTATGAATATGCCTTCTTTTGGGATCGTTGACATAAAAGGAGAAATAAGCGCCGTGTCTGTATGTTTTGTTTTTTAATTTGAAATATAGCTCGAATAAGTTATCTTCAAGCCTTCTTTCAAAAACCTGAACGTCTTTTTTCTTTCTTTTTCCTTTCTTAAACTCATTCCATGCTTGAAATAAGTTTTCTATTGAGATAATCTCTTCGCATTGCATATGAATAAGCCAACTAAAAAATATATTCAGCCTGAGTTTGGTCTTGACATCCCCATCTTCGCGAAAATTTACGACTTCTACAAAGAGTTAAGCGAAACAATAACTTTTTTCCCCAAACATAAAAAATATACTTTGGGTCAAAGACTCGACGACACAACTCTAGAAATAATAAAACTTCTCTCCTCTATCCCCCAAAGCAATGATAGGATTTCCGCCCTGAAAAAGATAAATATTGAACTCGACCTTCTAAAAGTTCTTCTCCGCCTTGCAAAGGACACAAGGGCCCTTCCCGAAAAAAAGTATTTGTGCCTTTCGTCCAGCCTCCATGAAGCAGGAAAAATGACTGGAGGCTGGATACGCTACTTAAAAGGCTTCTAGAAAAACTACCGCAGGAAGCAGAACCAAAGTTCGGATTCGCATTGTCAACATGATTCGCATTGAGCCTCGGCTCATCATTCCACAAGTTCAGATAGGCAGCCTTGACAGTCTCAACTTTGGTGTACCCCTTCCCGCAAACATTGATCACCACGGTTCGATTACTCTCACCATTGAATTTTATCCGCCCCGATTAAGTCGGAACAAAAGGAAAAGGTACGGAGTTTCCCTAGAAAAACACTCTCTTTCTGCAAAACTTCTTTGCAGAAACTCTGGTGTATTTATTTCCGTAAGGAGATTTCGGCGTCCCGAAGAAAGTATCCTCGGGATCATTAGCCTACTTTCAGGAAAATTTTAGAAAAAGAAAGTCCAAATTGCAAGGGGACAAAAAACCAAAGAACAAAAGTGAAAATTCCAACTTACCTCCCGCAGGAAGCAGAACCAAAGTTCGGATGCGCATTGCCAACAAGATACGCACGGAGCCCCGGCTCATCAAACCACAAGAGCAGACAGGCAGCCCTGACAGACCCAACCGATGTTCCTGGTAAATCTATAGAATGATGTTGCAAAATCTTGGGGTTTTTTATAAACAAGGCTACTCCGTCAAATTCGGTTGCGCCTCTTTCGTCTTCGGCCATAGCTCGTCGGAAATTATCAACAGTCCATTTACGATAATTCCTCCCGTCCTGCATCCAAGTTATATAGGGAGTTTCTGGAGTTTGGTAGCCTTTCGGATCATCTTCCCAATCCCGAACCGCTTCGGCCGAATAATAACGGAGACCGGCAAGTTCTGCCTGTTTTTTAACAGGGATTCTTGTTTCAACAAGGACAGGAATATCAAATCTGCCTTTATAGGCTTCGGGTTGAGGAGTAAATTTAGGAAGAGAGTCTCGATATTCTTCTTCCGAGAGATTAAGTTCTTTGTGGAATCCAAGCTTAAAATACCCTTTTACCTGTCTTTCCCATTCAATACTTAAGTCGCGATCGGCCTTTTCTTCATCTTTTTCAAGAGGAAGTTTCTTAGGAACCAGTCCTTCCTTTTCCCACGATTTTGCTGAAGCACGAAGTAAATTGGCACCGGTTTTATAACCGGCCCTTTCTAATCTTTTCGCAAATTCTCCGAGCTCAAGTGTCATATGCACGGAATACTATCACACTGCGAGCCTCTGTGTCAAATTTTTGATTATTTCTTCGACCACAATTTCCAGTTTCTTTAATTCATCTTTTGTAAAATCTTCCAAAACATACTCCTCTCCCGACGTCCTTGTTTCGGGATTCCTATTGTCCACCCCCACCCTTACTCTCCAAAAATCTTCTGTACCTAATTTTTGTTCAATATCATTAATTCCTCCGTTATCTTTGGGCCCTTTTGCAAACTGCATTTTCCAGGTTCCAAGGGGTAAATCAAGGTCGTCATGAACAATATACAGGTCGACAGTTTTTACCTTATGTTTATTAACTGCATACTCTACTGCTACCCCTGAATCATTCATAAAAGTTTGCGGTTTTATTAGTTCAATGTTAAATCGAAACCAAGAATATAAAAGAAAGCCACTTTTACTTTTCTGCCAACTCTTTTTATTCAACTTATCTAAAATCATGAAGCCGACGTTATGCCGATTATTTTTATACTTCTCCCCTGGGTTCCCCAAACCTATTATCAATTTCATATTTTCTTATTTTCTTCAATTACCACAATTTTACTCTTACTATCCAATAAAAGGTTAAACCTTTCTTCAAATATGTCTTTTCTCCCCAAAAGAAGCGGCATCGAGATTTCTTCTACATCAACTGCTGTTGCCGCAACCAAAACTTCAGTACCACCTATCTTTATAGGTAACTTAAATTCCCACGTCTTTACTTTAATTCCGCCCACCCCCAGCGTCGTACCTACTTTTAATTGAGACTTTTTGATTCCAAGTATCGGTAAAATATGCGAGGGAACCGTGGTCACGTCAGCTCCCGTGTCCACTAAAAATTCAAATTCCTTCCAGCCATAAATAGTCTTTAACTCAAACCTGACCATCGGATAAAACAATTTGCCGAGACCTTCTATCTCTGCGTATTCAAAGGGAAATTTTAAAGACATAGCGGGCGTTGTTGCGGGGAACCCAAGAAATAGTCAAATCAGTTCTTTTCTTAATTTTTTTAACCAGAACGTCAAGTCTCTTGGCATTAGCTACCACCCTGCCTGTTTTTTTATTCCTGGCAATATAACTTGAACCATACTTTTTTATTAGAGAAGAAATGTTGATCGGTTTCATATACACAATATTACAAAATCTACGCAAGTTTGACAAGAAGGGAATCAAATTTATTTGGCGCTTTCCTCAGAAGTTTTTTTAATTGAAGATTGTAATTTCTTTTCAGATTCTTTCAACCAAACAGTTAGTCCACCTCCTGCTAAGACCAAACCCAGGCTAGTAAGAGTCAATGGCCAGATGTATTTGGGTTGAATGCTAGGAGGAAAACCAGCATAGTGCACCGAAACCCCAATCATTGCGCCCGTCTCACCCTCAACAAACCTTCCCAACCAGTGGTTTAATCTGATCTTTTTATCTATCTCGCCTATTTGCGGCTCACTTTCTCTTCCCATTCCTATAAACACTATATCGTAGCTTGTCAACTCACTCGCTCACTTTTCTGAAGCAAATTAACTACTTCCTCATCCGTTACTTGAGGAAAATCGCGGTAGAATTCACCAACGGCACCAAAAAAAGTTGGGGGTTCCAAAATAATCAACCTATCCACCATGCACTTGAGTTTTTTGACAGTCTCTTTGGGCGCAACAGGAACAGCCAAAATAATTTTCCCTGCCTTCTTTTTCTTCAAATACTTGATTGCCGCTTCAATTGTGGCCCCGGTAGCAATTCCGTCATCGGTCAAAATAACAACCTTACCTTTAACATTTGGTGTTTCACCGAATTTCTTGTTTCTGGTAATAAGCGCCCCGGCCGCCAGTTCAGGTTGGCCAAGAGTCGGAATTTTTTTGGCATAGACTACTCCGAGAGGAATCTTAAGCACATCGGAAACAATCCTGCCAATTACCACTCCACCCCGGGGAACTGCCAAAACAACGGCATTTTCTATGCCTTTAAACTTAAGAAGTTTTTGAGAAAGAATCTCTCCGGCTTCCTGCCGATTTTCAAACACACCCTATTATACAATTTAGGCCTTCTTTAAAAGTTTCTTGGCTAATTTTCCAAATACCGGTACTTCCCATGATTCCCCCATCCAAGCTTTATAGATCAAAAGTAGCCAAAGAACAAACATTAGAATTCCCACCAAGGGAACCAAGAAAACTAATATTATGGAAAGCGTTAGAATCCATTGCAAAGCAAATAATCCGACAAAAGTGACGATTGACTGCATGGCATGGAATCTAACCGTCGGATCCTTCTCCAATATTAAAAAGATAATACCGGTTATGGGTCCCAACACATAACATAGTGCCGAGGCGGTTTCTTTTTTAAGTCCACTCTTCATTAATCCTCACCCCCTTATCCATAACCATGGTATCATAATTCCGATGAGAAAATACTGGCCAATTATTATCATTTTTCTATTTGCTTTCTTAATTAGATTTCTTTCTGTCTGGCCGGGGAACACCATCATTGGCTTTGATCAGGCAAGGGATTTGTTCGATTCCCTGAAGATTCTCCACGGAGATTTAAGAGTCATCGGTCCCACCGCCGGCAATAACCCCAGCCTTCACCACGGTGTCGCCTGGGTTTATTTCATGACAATTCCACTCATCTTCTCCCATGACCCAATCTATGCGGTTTTATGGAATTCCCTTTTCAATGCCGCCTCCGTCATCATCGTCTATCTTCTGGCCAAAAATATTTTTAAAAATCAAAAAGTTGCCCTGATTGCCGCCACTATTACCGCCTCCTCGTATTACTTCGTTGAGTTTGCGGGTTGGTTGTCAAACCCTACCCCCACTCTTTTGACCGTACCTCTCTTTTTTTTAGGAATTTGGAAATATTCCCAAAAGAAAAACTGGGGTCTGCCCCTAGCCATGCTGGCTTTGGGTCTTTCTATTCAATTCGAGTTATTTTTCGTCTATCTGATTCCGGTTTTTATTCTTTCTTGGTTAATCCTTAAACCTAAATTCCCTAGTTTCAAAACTTTTACCTTTTCGCTTTTAACTTTTACCTTTGTCACATCTACCATGATTGCCACCGAAATCAAATTTCACTTCGCGGGGATATCAAGTATTTTGGGGGCGGGGAAACTTGTCGGAAGCACAAAGAGTGGATTTTTTAGCCTTTCGAAAGATTTTTTAATGAATAAGTGGGAGGCTTTCTATTTAAATTTCTGGCCTCAAAATAAATCGTTCGGACTTTACTTCGGTTTGGTGGCGGTCGGGGTTTTTATTTTTGAAATCATTAAAAACAGGCAAACAAGAAAGAGAAATCTTTTTCTTCTTCTCTGGCTCTTCTCCCCCATGATTATGCTTGTCTTAGGCGCCCATAACGCCCCCTGGTTTATGATCGGTCGACCGGCCGCGGCAATAATCATGGGCTCATATTTAATTTCCAAATTAAAACCTAATTTTTTGATCGTTCCGGTTGTCGGCCTAATTATTTATGCCAACTGCCTGGCCATTAAGGCAGATTACGGCCAAGGGCAAACTCTTTTGGAACCGGATAAGTCTGCCATTCTTTCAAAACAAATTGCTGCCATGGATTATACCTACGCAAAATCACAAGGGAAAGACTTTGCAATCGAGACGGTCACCAATCCGCTCTATATCAATGCCGTTTGGGCGTGGAATTATGATTGGTACGGTAAAAAATATAACTCTAAACCAACCTGGCTGGGCGGAGACCAACTGCCACCATATAACATCCTATCTAAAGCAACTGGCAGTGAGCCTTATTTATTTTTAATCATTGACGAAACTCCAAGAATCCCGCCTATTTATAAAGAAAATGCCATCAACAGTCTTAAGAAAAAAGCGACTTTTGTTGAAGAGAAGGATTTTGACGGGATATTGGTGAGGGTGTATCAGGCCAAATTTTAACTTTTCCAAAAACACCGTCATAGCCCGGCTCAATATGAATATCACCGCTTCGAACTTTGGCAATGGCTTGGGCAACTTTCTCTCCTAAAAACTTTTTGATTTCTTCAACCGGAGTCTCCAGTAAAACCGCGAACTCACTCCCAAAATTATTAACTAATAACTCATAATTATTAACTACTTTCTGGCTGCCGACCCCTACTCCTAAAGCTTCTGCCAAAATCTCCAAAAGCGGCACCATCATCACGTAGCCGGGTCTTTGACCATTCTTCTCCTTAATCCACCTAACACCATATTTATCTTTTTCCGATTCTGTTTCTACTTCCTCCGTCGCCAGATGCTCCACTCTGCCCATCACTCCGATGGTTAAGGATTTTCCGCAAACCGGGCAGGTCGAACCCATTTTTCTGGCCTCATTTGGAGAATAAACGACATTGCATTTTCTGTGGCCCGTGTAATGATACTTCCCCTCTTCCGGATAAAACTCGATCGTGTAGGAAATTTTTTCTTTATCGGAAGGGTTTACCAAAGAAGAATAAATATTCCCATACGCAATTTTTGACAAATCAAACACCGTTGCCTCACGACCTATCTTTGGTGGTGAATGGGCATCTGAAAAAGAAACAATCGAGCGGTTTGTAAGCTCTGTCATTTTCCAATTCATGGCCGGGTCGCTCGAAAGCCCGGTTTCAACTGCCGGAATGTACTTGGCCAAATTGCCGAAAGCTTCTTCCAAACTATCGTAGCCGCTATTTTGACCATAAAAGCCAAACCAGGGCGTCCAAACGTGGGCCGGAATGATAATCGCTTGAGGGTTAACCCCAAGGGCGGTTTCCACAATTTGGGAAAGGCTAAGCCCGACAATGGGCCTGCCGTCGGAAAACAAATTCGCTCCCATCGAAGTTAATTTACTGTTGAATTTTTCAACACCAGAAAAATCCGGCAAATAGACAAAGATATGAACCCTTCTTCCTTTGCCCTGATGAGAGTAGATACAGGAAATTTCAGAGGTTAAAAGAAATCTTATCTTTGAATCAGAACCTTTCAGTTTATAAATTCCTTCACCCGCTTCTTCTAAGTATTGTTTTATCTCCCTAAACCACAGCGGGTGGGTAAAATCGCCGGTACCAACCAAGTCAATGCCTTTTTTCTTTGCCCACTCGGCAATTGTTGGAATAGTCATTTGAGGACTAACTGCTCTGGCATATTTGGAGTGAATCTCAAGATCGGCAATTACTTTCATTTTTGCAGCTCAAAAAGTCTTTTGAGTTCCTTTAGAGTTGTCGCGTCATTTGGGCTTTTGTCGTCTCTAAATTTAACCAATCTTGGAAATCTTAGGGCAATACCTGCTGTGTGGGTTGGGCTTTTGGTTATTTCATCCGCCGCAATCTCAACGACTAACGATGGGATTACCCAATAGTCGGGAGTGTAGTTTTTATGTACTTCATATTCTTTTGGTTTTTCTTTTACTTCTAATTTTGTAAGCCTTTTTTTCATTTCTCTAAATTGTTCATCGGTAAGTCCCGTTCCTATTTTAGAAGTAGTCACAATTTTATCTCCACCTTTTACTCCAACCAAGAATTGCCCTACTCCAAATGAAACCCTCTTTCCCCTCCCTGCGGTGTAGCCCATAACTACAACATCGATGGTGTCCGCCAGTTTTCCTTGAGCTTCTTCTCCCTGCTTCATTTTTACCCAACGCCAGCCGGTTCGACCCGGAATATAACCTGAGTTAATCCTCTTAACCATAATTCCTTCATATCCTTCACTTATTCTTTTTTTGTAAAGTTCATTAATCCTTTCGGGATCCTTGGTTACTTCATACTCAACTAGCTTAAAAGGGCCTCCAATTTTTATGGTCTCTTCTAAAATCCTCCTTCTTTCTAAATAATTTTTGTCCATTAGACTTTTTTTGTTCTTTGAAATGATGTCAAAGATGAAAAATTCAATACTAACTTTTTTAGAAGTTTCGTTAATATCATACTTTCTGCGTCTGGTCATTGTTGTCTGGAAATTAGCCATCAATTTTGTTTTTTCATCCAAACCCACAGCTTCACAATCAAAGATGGCTGAATCGCAATTAACGAATTTTCCAATTTTTTCGAGCTCAGGAAACATGCGCGAGGTTTCATTCAAATTGCGGGTGTAGGCTTTAAGTAGTTTTCCTCTGACAAAATGGATTAGAATTCGAAGTCCATCAAGTTTTGGTTCCACATCAACTTCTCCCATTTTTTCAATCATCTCGGTTGGGCTCTTTATTCTTTGGGAAAGCATGGGAAAAACAGGAATTCCGACAACAGGCATAACACCTTTACAAGCTTTTTCTGCGCCTTTTTCTTTTACTTCGCGAACAAGTAGTCCTACATCTGGAAGAACTTGATAGACTTTTTCCAAAAGTGGCTTAAGGCTTTTATCTCCTGCCTCCATCCAGGAAAGAGCGTCGAGTACCGTTTTATCAGAGAATCCCAGTCTCAGACGCCCTACAGGGATTCTGGAGGCAAATTTAGATGATAGCGGGCCAAGGTTTTTTAGAAGATTAACCAAAATTTCAATTCTTCTTTCCTGGCTTCCTTCCCCACCTTCATCTGCTACTTTCATAAGTTCTTCATGAACTTCAGCAACACTTAAACTAGTGCCTAGTGCCTTGTGCCTAGTGCCTAGTTCTTGCGCCACAAGACCCAAATCACCTTTTTTCTTATACATCTCAATTACACTTAAAACATCTTTGTTATAGGCTTTGGCAAGAACCCTGAACATCATTTTCTCGGCAATATTTAGAATTACGCCTCGGAAACTCGGCGCAAGCTCCCCTAAAACTAAGTAACAAGTTACACCAATTTCGTTAGCAGGAGTTTTTTTGAAAAGTTCAGCTAAAATTTTGGTGATTTCAATCCGGGAGGAAGTTTTCTCCAGTCTTTCAAGATATGAGGCCAAATCGCTAAACAGCATAGCTTATATTATACCTTATGCCCGAGGTATGAAGAAAAGAAAAAGTAGGCAAAAATGACCATCCCCGCAAAGATAATGCCAAAAATAATACTGATGATTCCGCTCCACTCTTCATGCATGACTTTATTTAACCCCTCGCCAATTAAAGTCAGACCAAAAAGGCTGGGCAAAATTAAAATCATGTATATAAATTGCGGGTCAGTGGTGCTCATTTTTTATAATGTAATCATTTCAAGCTTCGCTTATTTAGAAATCACATACCTTGACGCCTTGGTACTGCCGGTTTTTTTGATTATTCCCTTGTCCAAAAGATCTTTAATGTCTCTTAAAATTGTATCATCGGAAATCATGGGCAAAACTTTCTTCAGATCCGGCATGCCGGCCGAACCCTGATCGGAAAGATATTCAAATAATCTTACCTGACGCTCGGAAAGGGAGACCTGCTCCCCCATTTTGACTTTCAGGCGAGTATCGATTGACAATTTTTTGACCTTTTCTTTGATTTTAGAAAGTTCCTGAGCCACGACACCGGTAAAATACTCAAGCCAGGGAGTTAAATCCCTGACGCCGATATTTTTTGACTGTTTGTCAACCTCGGAAAACGCTTCGTAATAGGCGGCAGGGTCATTGTCAAATCTTTCCTCAAGTGAAAAAAATCTTTTGATGTCATAGCCTTCTTTTATCAAGATCAGCGTGGCAAAAGCTCTTGAAACCCGGCCATTGCCTTCAACAAAAGGGTGAATGGCAACCAGTAGATAATGGGCAATTCCGGCTTTAATGATGGGGTGCATCTCTAAAGATTCCGAGGAATTCAGCCAGGTAAAAAAATCATCAATCAGGTAGGAAACCTCAACAAATGGGGGCGGGGAAAAGACCACTTCTCCGGAAACTTCGTCTTTAATCACTACCTGTGACGTCCGGAAAACGCCGATTTTTTCCGGAGAAACTATTTTATCCACCGTCAGTTTATGAATTTCCTTAAGCATCTCCGGTTCGTAACCTCCCCTTTTGAAAGCCAGTTCATCCAGAAGGGTAACCACATTCCGGTAATTAATCACTTCCTGAATATCCCGGAACTTGCCGTAGACTTCCTGTCCTTCCAGAACTTTCTTGGTCTGAATTAAGGTGAGGTCGTTCCCTTCAATGTGGGTGCCGTGATGGACAGTTCTCAAAACAGCATCCGTCTGGAATTGCTTTTGGAAGGTAGGGACGAGTGGCGCCGATTCAATCACTTCCTTTGAAGCCTCAATCGCGCCGATATTTTTCAGAATTCTGTTAGAAATGACATACTTAGGAGAGTACATAACTTAAATATACCGCATTTCCTGCGGAAAAAACAAGAAGCTAGTCGTCTTTTGCCCCGCCCATCGGTCTTCCATGTCTCTCAAATTCTTCGGCTGCTTTTTTCATCCTGGCATGTTCACGTCGGGTCGACTCGCGCCTACGAATAAAGTCCTTTTGAAATCTCTTCCAAGCAGACTCCTTTTCCCCAGAACTCAAGCTCGTTTGGGCTATCTCAGCCTTAAACTGTCGAATCTCCTCATTCATAGTTCTATCAGCTTTATCTTTTTACCAAAACCTTTAATAAAATGCTCATCTGCCGTCGTGATTATTGTTTGTTGGCCCTTTGCTAATTCTACCACAATTTTCCGATGTTCATGATCAAGTTCGGAAAGGATATCGTCCAATAGAAGTGTCGGTTTCTCGCCTGCTTGCCCTGAGTCTTCCGAATGGGATTTGGCCTCAATAAAAGAAAGTTCCGCCAGTTTTAGCCAGAGAATCCCCATTCTTTGTTCCCCCCGCGAGCCAAAACCTGCAAGGTCTCTTTTCTTTGTAAATTGTAAATTGTAAATTGTAAATTGCATGTCGTCCCGATGGGGTCCTACCAAAGTTGTTGCCGCCGCGATTTCCTCTTCCTGATACTCTCTTAATCTTCCTTCGCTGATTACGCTTTTGTCATAATTAATCTCAAACCTTGTTTCGTTCAAGTCTTGTTTAGAGTTAATAAAGTTAATTAATTCTTCTCTTTTTTGAGATATATAATCTCCGTTTTTGATTAAGAGTTGATTCCAGAAAAGGAGCTGGCCTTGTCCTGAACCCACCGAAGGGTTCTCTCTAATATTCCATAAAATTCTGTTTCTTTGCCTTAATCCTTTCTCATAGGAAAGAATTGCCCTTCGATATTCCCTATCTACCTGTGATAAAACCGTATCCAAAAATTTCCTTCTTAAGGAAGGTGATCCGGTCACCAAATCTATATCCCACGGTCCAAAAAGGACGGTTTTAAAATTCCCGGCAAAATCGATTAAACGTTTGGGAACGCCATTGACCGTTAGTTTCTTGCCCGGCCAACCATTTTTCCCCCTTGTCAGTATTGTTTCTAGCTTGAGATTGCTTGCGATGCCTGTTATCCGTGTAATACTTGCGTCGTAGCCGATCATCTCTTCCTCCAGTCGAGCTTTGAAGCTTTTTCCGGTTGAAAGCAGGATTAAACTTTCAAAGAGGTTGGTTTTGCCGGAGGCGTTTGGGCCAATAATCATCGTTACCCCTTCGGAAAAAACCAAAGTCTTTTTCTTGAAATTTCTAAAATCTTTGAGTTTTATACTTTTGATCACTGCAAGAAGTATAATAGCAAAGATGCAGACAAAAATATCGGTGATTATTCCCGCCTACAACGAAGAGGGGGAAATCGGAAAATGCCTGGATTCGCTTTTGAAGCAGAATTTGGATAGGTCCGATTTTGAGGTTATTGTGGTTGATAACGCCTCAACCGACTCCACAGCAAAAATTGTCAAAAAATACCCTTTCAGGCTTATCTCCGAACCCGAAAAATCTGTCGTCATCGCTAGACAATCAGGCGTTAACGCCAGTTGCGGCAAAATCATCGTCTCCGCTGATGCCGACACCATCTATCCTAGTGGCTGGCTAACCCAAATTAAAAAAGATTTTGCCGAAAATCCAGACCTTATCTCTTTAGTTGGCTGGATTTATTACCGAGGTACACCGACAATTTTTAACGTTCTGAATGGACTAAGTCAGAAGATAAACCAGTTTCTTTCTCTCCATTCCAAAAGATTTCCGCTGGCCTTTGCTGCCAATCTGGCTTTTAAAAAAGAGGCCTTACTTAAGATCGGTGGTTATCCAGCCCACCTCCCCGAACTGGGCGACCAGCAATATCTTTTGTATAAATTTCTTTCTTTGGGAAAAGTCATCGTTGACCGAAAAGTCTTTTGCTTTACTTCAAACCGCCAGTTTCATTCAGCCGGCAAAAACATTATTGTCTATAATGGCTGGCACAGACTGATTGGCTATATCGCCAACACCATTTTTGCCAAAGAGGTTGTCGGCCCCAAACCGGCGGTGAGGCTTATTCAATCTCAAAAATCTCGTTTCTGGCGTTAAGCCTCTCAAAAAGCACCCTGTCCTGAACTTTTGAATACTGACTCCCGTGGGCCTCAAAGGCTGCTTTTTTCTTATCTCTTTCTGCTGCTGTTAGCTCCAAACTTATCCAATCGCTGCCGAAAAGTTTTTTGGGAGGAAACAAGTACCCTCCACCCGCCGGGTAGCTTTTAAAATGCACCAGAGAGCCTAAGATAAGCCAGTTTGCCGCAAGTTCCTTCTTTACTTCCTCGGTCATCAAAAAGGCAATTTTATGATCGGGGTGCGAATCCAGGGCGTGGGTAGTTACCACCATCGTGGGAGAAAAAGAGATAATCGCTTCTTTTAAATCGTCCTCCAAATTTTGACCGAGGTACGCCTGGGAAGGATGTAAAACGCCAAGATAAGGAACATGATCGACTTTGGTGGTCGCCGAGGCATAATTACCGTCGGCCGGATAAAAATGCCGGTGATATGTTTTGTCTAAACCTTCATCGGGAAAACCCAAAAAGACCACATCACTTTCTCTCACCCCCAAAATTTGTGTGGACTTACTGGCTTCTTTCATTCTTTCTTCTCCCAGGGAGATAAATTCATTCGGGGAAAGATTAACCTTCCTGGTATCCTGAACAATCGTGGCCCGGCTGCCGTCGCCGCTGGTCAAAAAAACTATTTTTACTTGGCCGCCGTTTCCTAAAACCCACTGAATCAGTCCGCCCGAAGTTAAGACTTCATCGTCAGGATGCGGGGCCACTACCAAAAGTCGGGTTTTGGCGTCAATTTTAGGGAAAACGCCTAATTTTTCCTTAACCGTCCACCAACCTGTTAGAAATCCAGTCAAATAAAAAAAGATCCACAAAACAAGGGCCGCCAATAAAAGTTTTTTATACCTTTTTATTTTTGACATTTTTCGCAAAAGTATGTCCCTCTGCCTGCTAAGAAAAACTTTTTAATAGGGCTGCCGCAATTAAAACACCTTTCGCCCTGACGATTATAAACCAAAAAATGTTCCTGATAATGGCCCTTCTTACCCTTCGCGTCCAGATAAAACTGATCGGAAGCTCCCCCGTATTTAATCCCCAATCTCAAAACTTTTAGTATGGCCCCATGAAGCCGTCCGGCTGCCTGGCTACTCAGCTCCCTGGCTGGTGTACGTGGATCAATCATGGTCAGATTAAGGGCATCGTTGGCATAAATATTACCAATCCCGGAAATTTTTTTCTGATCCATTAAAACTACCTTAACCGGCCGGCGTGAGCCGGCAAGAATTTTTTCAAACTCTCTCAGACTAATTTCCGTAGCCTCGGGCCCAAATTCCTCCAAAATCCCCTTCATGGCTTTTTCGTCAACAATCAGTTTCAGCCAACCAAATTTCCTTAGGTCGGCAAACCTTAACTCCAACCCACCGGCTAAAGAAATGGTAATTCTTTGCCAATCGTCTTTGGGATCGGACTTTTTTCGGACTAGAAGTCTACCCGTTAACTTCAGATGGCTAATTAAAACCCGGCCGTTATCCAAATAAAACAGAATCAACTTTGCCCTTCTTGCAATTTTGGTAATTTTGGTTCCGACCGTGGCTTTTTGAACAACGGCCAATGAAGGTTGAATCATCTTGGGCGTTTCGGTCTCAATGGCCAAGATTTTCCTGCCGACAATTAAGCTTTCCAGCTGCATTCTGATAGTTTCCACTTCCGGTAGCTCAGGCATAGCTTATTTTACAGGTTCCCAAAGATAATTATTTTCACTATATTTTACCGGTTTATGTGGAGGGATTTGGGCTCTGGCATAAGGCCTTGATTTTAACCACCCCCTAAGCTCTTCCCTTCCGGAACCTGGTTTTTGAAAATATATATGATCACTCACCCAGTCTCCTTCATAACCAAACTTGAGAAAAAGTGATTTTATTTCTTCGTACTTTTGTGAATCACCAACTCTAAAAAAAGCCTGATCCAAGGGCAATTCTGTCTGATCGCTTTTTGCTATTTGAATTATTTCATCTTTTGAAAAACGTCTTTCTTCCGATATAAGATTTGGGGATTTTGTAACAAAGAACTCCGAAGTTGACTTATCCCCCAAGTATGATCCGATTGTTAATCCATTTCTATAAATAGCGTCTACAGGATAAAAAACACCTACATTTGACTCTGTTGGTTGATTATTAACCATCGTTCCATATCTGCCAACAAGATCTACGGGGTATCGATAATCTTCATGTTTC
>Ga0315274_10003196_pt1 | contig 24409 bp, 21 predicted proteins | sample YL17G02_20_MG_FD_203700 | JGI IMG/M metagenome (GOLD analysis project Ga0315274, IMG submission 203700) | Sediment microbial communities from Yellowstone Lake, YNP, Wyoming, USA - YL17G02_20 | ecosystem: Environmental > Aquatic > Freshwater > Lake > Sediment | place: USA: Wyoming | collected...
GCATAAATTACCGTGATCACAACGGCGATTGCCTCAATTATCTGGGCAATTGAAGCTAGTAAGTCTAAACTCATATTGCTACTCCCATATCTAAACGTACAGCTTTCTAGCCACCTAACAATATTATTAGATAGTTTTTAAGTATCTTAGCAGAATTGAAAAATTTTTACAATAAATAATTGACAAATCTAAGCCATCTTTTTATCCGCCTACGCAGAGAACTATGGCTTTAGCCGTAGATGAATGCGAGAAGGATAACCCTCCGACCTGTTTGCCGAACAAGTTCTTTGGCAGGCGAGAGCCTTGAGCGTAGGAGGGTGCTTCGGCGGATTTCGCCGAAGAGATGGAGGTACCACGAGCTTGCCCGTGGGGCTCCATAATTCTCTAACTTGATAACATCACAATCCGCATGATTATTAATAATTAAGGATAACTCCAGATGATCGTTATACCTCCCGATTTGTTGGCCCGTTTTGAATCAGCTCTGACAAAAAAGTCGGTTCCGAATGAGCAGAGAAATCATTATAAAAAGTGGCTGCGGTACTACCTTGACTTCTGCCAGAAGTATAAGCAGCCAATTTCAACGAAGGAAAGCCTTCAGCAGTTCATAAAGAAGAAAAATTGAGGGGACGAATTGAGGGGACGTAGGTTCTAAAACATTTTAAAGTATTTCTCCATATTTGCCGCTTCTTTAAAAATGGCCAACCGATTTCAAGTTGTTTTAGAACCAACGTCCCCTTTTTTGAGGGATCGCACCCTCAATCCCTCACACATGGTTTCGTAGTTGGAGCTCGATGGGGTGGGGATTGAGATAGAATTGCTCTTTGAGATAAGGCTGGTCGTATTTGCGCACGTAGTGATTTATGAGAGTAATGGGGACAATCAAAGGCACATACTCTTTCCGATAGAGATCGATAATCTCCAACAACTCCTTTTTTTCATCAAAGGATAGTTTTTCCCTGAAATAACCCATGATATGTTGGAGGACATTGGCGTTTTTCCTGGGACTGGTCTTCAGTCGAAAGGCTTCCGTCAGTAGGTTCTGGTATTGGCCGTAGAGTCCTTTCAATGAAAGATCCTTGGCCTGGGCCACCAGCTTTCCCATGATCTGGTGGTGCTTTGGGCTATGAGAAAGGATTAATAGTTTATGCTTCGTATGGAAGTTCACCAGATTTCCTCGACTCTCTTTTTTTCTCAGAACCTCCCGCCAGCGTTTTAAGGCAAAGATACGTTCGATGAAATTTTCCCGAAGTTTGGGATCGTGGAGGCGCCCTTCATCCTCAACTGGAAGCAATGGGAAGTGCTCCATAAATATCCTGGCAAAAATTCCTATTCCTTTCTTCACCGGAATCCCTTTCTCGTTATAGACCCTAACCCGCTCCATGCCACTACTGGGAGAATTACTTTTAAAAATAAAACCACAGAGGTCTTCTTTCTCCAGTTGGACCACACGTTTTTTGGCCCATTGAACCATGCGCTCTGTGATGTCCTGTTTTGTATGCGAGGTGACTAATCGAGGGGAATCAGGATTTCCCTCCAGATACATGGATTCTCTTGGGATGGGGAGACCACATTCCACCTCAGGACATACAGGAACATATTCTACATATTGCCCCAGTGTTTCAATAAGAAACCAGTCCAGTTTATGCCCACCGTCGTAACGAACCTTCTCACCTAACAGGCATGTGCTGATCCCCAGTCTAATTTTCTTTTCCATTCCTGAGCCCTCCTGTATCTTATTATCTTATTTTATATAAAATTTGTAGAGCCGAACAAGTATGCTGGAAAAAGCTTTACATCTGAAACTTTTTTATTTCCAAAACGGGAGTTAAGATAATTTGAATTCGACGAATAAAGAAATACTGTGCTATACTTAGTGTGCATCTCACTCACTTCATTTGAGATAGGTTTTTGAGGGAAGCATATTCATGATTCGAAAACACTGCCTTTTCATACTTGGATTTTTCCTTTTAGGACTTCTTCTTTCCGGGTGTCCAAAGAAAATACCCGTCCCAGTTATCATTGAAAAACCAACCATTGAGAATCCAATCGGAAAACTCCTCGAGACCTTTTCTTTTGCAGATTCTCTTCAGGCAAAAGTCTCGATTCGAATTGACACAGTGAGAAGTGGCGAGGAGATGAGATTGCCTGCTATCCAGGGATTTGTCCTCTATCAAAGACCAGACAAACTTCGAATCCTGGGTTTTCACCCCTTAGGTATGGGTCTGTTGTTCGATGCCCTTTACCGAAATGGGGAATTTTCCCTCCTCCTCCCACTTCAGAAAAGGGTCTATACGGGAGAAGTTTCACAATTTGATGATCTGATCGAGAAGGCAGGCCCTATTGAGGTCTTTTCAGAAAGACCTGAAGGCAGTGAGATTCCAAACCGAATTCGGATTGAATTGGTGGAAAAGGAGACTCGTATCGACCTAAGATTGAGAGAGATCTCCATCAATTCATCACTTCCGGAAGACTCCTTTCAGTGGGTCGTGCTAGAGGGAGTGGAGGTCGAACCACTCGCCAAACTCTTAAAAAAGAAACTGAGATGAGGATCGATTTAATCATCTAAGAAGTGTTCATAAAGGGATATCTATCTATAAGAAATTGAATGACAAAATTTCATTGGCTCTGCCATGTTCTCCGCACCGTGGGTATGTGGTATTGGGGGTGGGGGTGGAGGCGGAGGGAGCTGGTAACTTGGATTTAGACCTGATTAATCCTCCCCTTTTTATCTTTAGGGGTCTTTAAAAGTTCCGTAGCGTAATGAGCAGCCCCCAGAAGAGCTGCCCGGTCATTCATGATGACTTTCACAGGAATATTCACAACGACTTCTGAAAGGCGTCCCTTATCTTTGAAGGCTTCCATAAAAGTCCCGTCTTTTAACTTCCAGATGATTTTTGGTGCTATCCCTCCTCCGATATAAATACCCCCAATCGCCATGACTGAGAGGGCAAGATTTCCTGAAGCCGCACCATAGATAGAGGTGAATAGATCCAATGCCATCTCGCAGAGGTGGCTCTTTTTCAATCGAGCCATCTCTGAAATCACTTTCGCCGGGTCTTCCTGTAGCCACTTTTTTGAGAGCCATGCTGGCTCTTCCCCAAACCTTTGAGAGTCTCTCAGGAACTGATAGATATGGAAAAGGCCTGTTCCCGAAAGAATCCGTTCATAACTGGCATGGTCGAAACGATCGATCAGGTACTGGAGCAGGTCGATCTCTAATGAATTTCTGGGACCGAATTCAGCATGTCCTCCTTCGGAGGGTGATGGGATATGGCGCTTTCCCTCCCAAAAGAGAATGGCCTCTCCAAGACCTGTTCCAGCTGATAGGAGAACAGCGTTCCCCTTTTTTATTTTTCCGCTGTTCAAAATCTCAAAGTCTTTTTTCTTTAGATCAGGAATTCCATAAGCATTGGCAACAAGGTCGTTAATCACTTCCACCTTCGTGAGGCCCAAAGCCCTTTGAAGAGATTTCTTATGGATCACCCAGGGAAGATTGGTGGTTTTCGTCTTTCCCTGGATCACCGGCCCGGCCACACCAAAGCAGGCGGCAGCTATCTTTTTTTGCCCTCTGAGGAAATCCCTGATGATGCTCTCCAGGTTCTTATAGTGTCTGCTTTGGAAGGTCTTCTCAAATTGGAGACGACAGCACCCCTTTGAAACAGAAAAAAGGCCGAGGCGGGTTTTTGTCCCGCCAATGTCTCCTGCCAAAATCATTTCGGGTTCTAACGTCTTCCTCGCCATCTTTTTCGTTAAACCTTACCGAAAGGTGTGTTCTTTATTACATCTTCTTCTTTCTTCCAACTTTATATCGGCAAATTGATATTTGCAGGGATGTATAGAAGGAAATAATATAATCGAGCACGAGAAGTCAACCCTTCGACTCCCCGACCTGAAGGCCAGGGCAAGCTCAGGGTTGATAAGATGGGGTTGAAAAACCTCTTTAGGACATTTTACAATTGCCCCGATGGAAAGAGTGGATTGTCTCTTCCTTCACGTCCCCAAGTTGAGAAATTACTATCGGCCCATTGATCAGTTTATCTGGATCAACTTCCTGCCAATGGGACTCCTCGGATTGTAGCCTTCGATCTTCACTGGCACCATCAGAGTTTCGATGTGATGGAGATTGCCAAAAAGGTGAAGACCGCCTTCCCTACTCTCTATGTCCTACTTGGAGGGTTCACCGCCAGTTTTTTCCATGAAGAGATCATGAGGAACTTCGATGTGGTTGACGGGATTATCCGGGGTGAAGCCGAGATTCCCATTGTGGGATTGGCCAATGGCCTTCTTCAAGGAAAGGAAGACTTCTTTTCTGTCCCTAACCTCACTTGGATGAGGAAGGGAAGAGTGCTTGTCAACCCCCTTTCCTACGTCGCATCGGAGCAAGACCTGAACAGCCTCTCCTTTACCAATATCCGGTTGTTAAAAAATTACCCTACTTACATCCGGTATATCGGGCAACCCTTCTATGTAAAGGGTGTCTCGAAGGAGAAAAATTTCTGGATGTATTCTCTAAAATCGCCCATCTATCATCTCACCGTGGGCAGAGGCTGTCCTGTCCAATGCACCTGGTGCAGCGGTAATATTCCGTGTCAGGAGACAATCACCGGCCGAAAAGAGGTGACCTTTAGAGGGGTGGAGGAAGTCCTCCAGTCGATCAAAGAAGCAATCTCTTACGGATATGAAACCTTCCACATCTGCTTCGACCCCTATCCCCGGAAGCCCGAATACTTTCTCGACCTCTTCTCTCGCATCCGGCAAGAGAGGATTCGGATGGAATGCTTTTTTGAATCCTTTGGACTTCCTATATCATTCTGGAGAAGAGAGTGCATTTTCTTCTTTGGGATATTGGATCCCAAATTACTTTCGAGGGGTAGAGGATGAGATGGGTTTCGAAGAGAGATTGCAAAAGCTCAAATGTCGCCATTTTTGCTTCATCCACCCCGACGCCAGAAAGTCATCAAGCCCCTTCTGGGGGAGAAGGCTCTGCGACCTATCGAGTCTGTTTTGGAAGGTGAAAATTTGGCAGGGAAGAAAAAAATTGATATATTTTAAGTAATTCATTATAAAATGCCCACGGGGATAGAACTCCGTGGGCCTATTTCCTCATTCTATTGAATACTTACCTTCACTCTCATCTGCAAACCGGAACCTTCGTTTGTAGTGCGTTCTTTCTACCCACTCTTTGCCCCGTTAGAAAGCCCCGCCATTTGTGGCGGGGATGATATAAATAAGACTTCGATTCATTACAGAAAGGGCGGGATTAAAGCCCCGCCCTTTCTAACGGGGTTTACACTCTTTCGAGCTTTGCACCAACAACGTGTTTAAATGCTGCCACCACTTCGGGATCGAACTGCTTCCCGGCATTGGCTACGATTTCTTCCAGTGCCTCCCAGGGCGGCATGCCCCTTCGGTAGGGACGGTCAGTTGTCATTGCATCAAAAGAATCCGCAACGGCAAGAATGCGAGCAGCCAAGGGTATCTTTCCTGTGTCCTTATCACTTGAATCAAGGGTATCGACGAAATACTTGTGGTGGGCGACAACGATAGGGACTACCTCCTTGAGCACAGATCCCACCGAGGTGAGGATGTATGCGCCCTTGACAGCGTGTGCATCGATTAATTCCCGTTCCTCCGTGGTCAGTTGAGCAGCTTTGCGCAGGATCTCGCCACTGATTTCGATCTTCCCGATGTCATGGAGCAGCCCAGCCACCCGAACGTTTTCGACCTCATTCTGGGGCAGATCCATAATCATTGCGGTTTCCTTGGCAAGTTCCGATACCCGAACGGAATGGCCTTTCGTGTAAGGATCCGTCGATTCGAGGTATTTGGAGAGGATTTCCAGAATGCCAATGTATGCGTTTTTCAGGTCTTGCAGTTGGCGTTCATTCTCTTCGTATAGGGTCCCGACAGTGATGCTTGCCAGGATGAGGAACCCACCCCATGACGAAAGCCTTGCGAGGCTGTGCAAAAATACCTCACCACCGAGGAAACGCTGGGGAAAAATCATGACGAAAAGCAGCACCGCCAGAATAGAAAGGACAGCGGTAAGAACACCCGTTCTGCGTCCAAGAAAATAACCCGCAACAAGGACAGGGAGGTAATAGAAGTTGAGAACAATGGACTTTTCTTCGATAAGATAGGTTCCGGCAAATGCAGCGATGAGTATGATAGCGACAAGAATTTGCTCAAAATGTCTTATAAGGAATTGTTTAAAACGATCCATAATCTTTCCTCCCTCAAGCTCTTTGGTTAAAAAGAATTATTTTTCCCCTTCTTAATTTTTAGAATAAAATCAAAGGCTAACCACTCCATTCCAATGATGTCCAATATAATTAAGAAATTTAATCTCTGTCAAGAAATAAAGCTAAGACGTCACTGGCGATCATTATCGGACAGAATATTGGGATTATATCTTCGAATTAAAGACAATATTCCCCAATTATAAAATGAGATAGCTTTAATTCAAAGTTAACATTTATGTGCATTTTCTATACCAGACTAACAAATATTGTCAAGTTATTGAAATTTTAAATGAATTACTTTTAAAAATTTCAAGTATTGACAAAAGAAAATGACATTTTGTATCTACATGGAAAAATTTTTACCATCTTTATCCCGACAGCAGAATACCACAGCCTTGGCCGTGGATGAATGCACCATCGTGTGGTCGGGATGTCGCCCCACATGGGCGTTTGTCAGGGACCACGGGCTTGCCCGTGGGGCTCCATAATCACATCCATTTCACTCTTTAACCCAAATGAATCACTGAATTGGAAATAAATTTATCTGAAATCAAGCAAAGCCGCTCCTTTGACCTTCTCTCCTTGCTCTAAAGTTTGCCTCAGGGAGGTCATCAGAAGATGGAGAGGGAGGTCCTGGGGAAAGATGGATTGAGCCTCCTGAAACTTTGACAGAGCAGCATCAAAACGGCCAGCCTTGAACAGGTCGATCCCTTCCGACATGATAGGTTCGATCCGGTCCTTGATATCCTGTACTTCCGGCGGGTCGTGGTTATATACCTCTGCAACGGCCACCGGTTTTGAATACCCCCTGACTGAAACCTCGCCTAATTTCCGGAGTCGGTAAGTGTGTCCAGTGGGCAGTCGATTAGCTACTTGGTCCGAAATGATCATATCTACGCCCAAAGGTTTTGTAATTTCTTCGAGGCGCTTGGCGAGGTTTACAGTTAGGCCAAGAACCGTGGAATCCATCCGATCAGAAGAGCCAATGGTTCCCAGGATAACTGAACCGGTGTGGAGGCCGATGCCGATCTTGACTGTTTGGTCAGTTGGTAGATTCTTCTCAGCATTGAATGACTTAACTGCAGAGAGCATGTCCAACCCACAAGCCACAGCCCGCTCGGCAGAGCCAGGCTCCTCGAAAATACATAAAACCGCATCGCCAAGGAACTTGTCAATCACCCCTCTCCACCTATTAACCGCCGAGGTGATTCTTTCAAAGAGCTGATTGACGAAGGCCACCAATTGACTCGGGTTGAGCCGCTCGGATAAAGGAGTAAACCCTCGGATGTCGCAACAGAGGATAGTTACACATTGCTGATCGGCCTCACCCAAACGGATAGATCCTAAGCCCTCGGCGGCAATGCGGCGGAGATAAGCCGGAGGGACAAACCGTTCAAAGACGTCCCGAGCCTCGCGAATAGCTTGCTCTAAAGAGCGAAAATGGAGGGCAACAGCGATGGTTAAGAGGATCGAGAGCCAAAAAGAGGTGAACCACAACACCTGGTCTTTCAGGAAGATTTTCACCCCTGTGGAGCGTATTGCGTCGTGGAGCCCACCCAAGAACCAAAATAAGAGTCCGATGGCGACAGGGAGGAGGTATACCGGTCGCTGAGCTTTGGAACGCCACAGTCTTATTACGATCAAGAAAAAATAGAAAAGGCAGACCACCAGGCAGAAAGAATGAATCAGTGGCCTAAGGAGCTTTGACTGAGGCCGCAAAATATCAACAGCAATTTGGTGTGGCTCCAGAGGAAGCCCCAAAAGCCAGGGCCCTTTACCCAAAAGAGCCAAAGCAGAAAGGCAAAGACTTATTCCGGTCACGACCCAGGGAAGCCAACCGGGCCTCTCGTTGAAAAGGGCTAAGGCGAACCAAACCCAACTGGCTGGCAAGAGGGCTAAAGAAGCCAAATCAATTCTGTACCCTAAGAGAATAGATTCTGGCGATTTCTGAAGCCCATAAACGACCCAACCTAAGAAGAGGAAAGTTGAGAAAAGATAGAAGAGAAAGAGGCTGCGGAGAGGTCGATAGTGGCGGTAAAGAACCAAGGTCACTAAACATAGAACCGTCATGACCGAATTAACGGCTAAGCCAAAGAAAGGACCAACGCTGTAATGGGGAATCAAATCTGGCAGCATTGAAGCCCCCTCACTTTTCCCCTCTCTCAAATTTTATTTTTATTCTCAACTTTGGCCAACATATTCTCAACCTGCTCTTTAAGTTCCGGTAGCCTGTTTTTTATCACATCCCATACAATATCCCAGTTTACTCCAAAGTAATAATGGATTATTTTATCTCTTAATCCGGAAATCTTTTTCCACTCAATGTCCTTATATTTTCTCTTGAAATTAGCGGAGAGATTTTTTACTGCTTCCCCAATAATTTCAATGCTTCTTGAGCAAGCCCTTTTTAGAACCTCATTTTGTATAAATTCTTCAAATTTTATTCCCTCCGTTTCCTTTAATAGGAAATTTATTTCATCAAGAATATGCTTAAGAAAAACCTGATTAGGTTTCATACCATCTAACCTCTTTCTCAACGTAGGGCTGAATATATGGACTTAAATTCCCGTTTGTAATCAATTCAACTTTTTTGCTAAACAGATCTTCCAAAGAGAAGACCAGATCCATGAAATTATCAAAATTTGGCTCTTCAAGCTCCACGAGAAAATCGATATCACTGTACCTCTTCTGCTCTCCTCTAACATAAGAGCCAAACAAACCTATTCGTTTAACCTTATATTTTTTCAAAATATTGTTATGTTTCTTTAATAAACCCATAATTTTCTTGTCTGTTAGCTCTTTCTTGTTTTTTATTCTGTTCATCTTACACCTCTATATTTCTATAAACGTCATCAATCATCTCTTGTAGTTTGATTGTTAATTGGATGGCTTTGGCGACTTTCATATAATGGTTAATTTCATCGAGGGATAGCTTTCGGTCCTTTCTGTCCTTCAAATATTTTTCCATCACCTGGTAGGCCCCAATCCGGTATTCCCAAACCCCCTTTGAGACTTCTTCGAAATACTGTTCCTTGTTCAAAAAGACTTTGCGGTTCTTTTCATCATAGACAATTTTTTCAACTTTATTCGAACCACTTATTGGAAACCCTGTCTCAGTTTTATCAAGAGATAAGTGTTTGAGCAGATGAAGCTCAACCAACTCCTTTCCGAGACTACTTAATTTTTCAAAAATTTGTGTACTTGAGGGCAAAGGCACTCTCGGAAAATCTATTTTAAGAAATTCCTCATATCGCTTTCGGTAGGTTGGAGAATAAAGCACAGCGTAAATGTAGTAAAAAATATCTTCTGGAATTGGTTCTTTACCTAGAGATGCTTTTACGACCTGTAGAAACTCAGGAGTGAAATTGGGAACACGTTTTGTTTGGGTCTTTTGTAGGGGCAATTCATGAATTGCCCCTACATGTTCATTAGGGGAAAGGTAAAGGGGAAAGAAATAGCAGTTATCTCTTGAGGAAAGTAATGTTTTATCCGTAACGAAAGAAGTTGAATAAACATGGCGCCAAATAGGATCTCTTAATCTCCTCGTAAGATTTAATCCAAGATTTTTCCTGTTTTGGATGTGTTGCATAATATTTCGTCTGTCTCTGTCTATCAGTGATGGTTCATAGCAAACCCATCTGTTATCAAAAGGGCGGTATGCATAGGTATGGATTTTGTCTTCAGGCCTTCGATCTTTAATCTTTTGTCTTGCCTCGGTCAATTTCCAGGTTCCTGTATCTTTTAGATTTAAACTTTTAGCAACTAACTCATCGGGTAATTTCCCAGTGAATACTCTGAGTCTTTGAACTATTTCCTCTTTTGTAAATCCTACTACAAAATGATCTCGATGAGTGGTTACAGCAAATGAGAACTTCTCAAATATTTCAGTTAGTTTCCAGAATTTTCCGTACTCAGATTGCAGTCCGAGGTCCTTTGGAACAAAGAAATAGTAGGGCGCAACAGGTTCAAGTTCTTGCCATTGCGTTGTTAGCACATCATTTTCAAAGAGGTATTTGTATTTTTCCTCTCTCGAGCCCCAGAGGTCGGCATAAAAGACTTTAGCTTTCTGTCCTGTTTCAGTTACCATTGTTCGAGCTGCTCGTTTAACCAATTTATGACCAGTCTAAGCTCATTATTCGTATACTGACTTAACCGTTTCTTACCAAATCTTCTAAGTAATTTTTCATGAAGTTCATCCTCATTCCAGCCTAATTCCCCTCTTTTGGCGTGTATTGTCCTTAAGAAGCCTTTCCTTTCTTGCCCCTCGGATTGCTCACCCCTAACTCCCCACAAATGTCTTCTATAGTGCTCCTTTATTTCTGGAAAATAATCACGATGGATATCCCTCCAATCTCTTGCTTTATATATTTTCTTTAGTTTGCCTAATTCTTTGTTAAAAAATTTTCTTTTTAGTGGTCCAGAAAGACCTTTGGCGTCTGCAATTTGTTCTATTGTATCTGTAATTTCTCTTTCCTGATCCGGAGTTAGTGCTTCAGAGGATTTTGCACGTTTCGTTTGGATTATTTTGGAGGCCTGTGTTTTAAAAGTTGCCCTTTGTATAGAAATATTTTGTACAGTTTCCCCCTTTTGTTCTCCAATCATAAACACAGCATCAATTATCTCTTTTTTTCTTTGAGGAAAATACTTCTCAATAATTCTTGGATATTTGGAAAGATATTCTTCAAGGCGGGTTGGTCCCCAATATTCCAGTTTAAAAGGAGTATTTTCTTCCTCAACCCATTGTCTGTTCTTTGCTGTAAACTCAAAATTTGTAATCCAAATAAGCTTGTCCAACTGGGTTGCCCAATTTTTTTTAATCTTTTGAATATCCTCTTTTATTTTGTCTTTGCGGGGCGTTTGCTTTGGTGCATAAAATTGATACCCAACAACCCATCCATGTGAAAGCCCATCCAATCCTCTATCGGGCTCACCAACAGGTTCAAAGTCACGATACATAGCTGCTAAGAGATTTCTACACATTTCCTGGAAAATTTGCGGATGTCTTATAAGGTTTAGGTCAAGTATATATTCTTCCACTTTAACCCCCTCCCCTTATGGCCTATGCAACAATAACCCCTTTTGTCTTAACCTCGTCCCCAATAAATGTCCCTTCACCTTTTGATGCAAACTCTTTTTTCGTATACCCTATGGCTTCTATGGGTTCCATTATTCTGGCTTTAGCCAGCGCAAGCCCAATGGTTTCCAACCGCTTTAATAGATTCATGGCTTTGAAATCTTCGGAGATTACAGCGACATCAATATCGCTCCCTTCTCTTGTATTACCTGTGGCATAAGAGCCAAAGAGAATTACTCGGTCAACCTTGATACCCGCCGCTTCAAGTGCAGACTTAAATTCCTTCAATGTTTTAGTGATTTTCTTATCCATTCAAAAGCCTCCTTAGTTTGAGACAGATAAGTTTTTGCTGCCTTCTTATTGTAACTTTTCTTAAGCTCACCAAAATCTTCAGGATAGCGTGTTGGAATACTAACATCACTCAGTTTGCTCAAGAAATTAAATATTTCTTCAGGAAGTTCGAGACTGCTTAATTTCACAAGATATCTCAAATTATGTGTCTTTGGTGATGTCTTGCCGGTTACTTCCTCAACCTTTGCCTTCAGTAACTTCTCCAAAGCAAGATGACACATAAAAAGTGTGTAGATATATCTTCTGGTGTTAAACAGGTGTTCGGCAGTCTCCAAATCATATTAAGCAGAATCTAACCAGTTCTTGACCTCTTTTTTCATCATTTTTCTCCATACTTCACAAACAATGCAATGGCGACTCCCTGCTGAATGTCAAAGACATTTTCATCTTTGCCTCCTTCAGGAGTCTTTTCACCAATTCTTGATGAACCGTGAAGATTCAGAATGTAGATCTCATCAAAGGTCTCAAGAAGCTTTCTTCTCATCCCTCGATGGATGATTCCTGATAGGTAGGAATTATTGGTGATAAATCCGAGGATTCCTTTGCCAGCCTGGGCGATTTTCCAGTGAGCAAACCGGATAAATTTTATATAATCATCCGAAAGAGGCTGGATATTTCGCTCTTCCCTCACATCTTCTTTATAATCATCCATCAAGTTTTCGATAAACTCCGACTTATTCTCTGAGCTAACTGAGTAGGGAGGATTGCCAAGGACAATCAGAATTGGAACTTTTTCCTTTATCCGTTTCGCTTCCTGCCCTTCCTTGGCAAGATCAATAAGGAAGCTGATTTGTTTTGGATCTTTCATCTCCAGGGTATTGGTCAGGTAAAATTGAAACCGTTTCCCTTCTTTAAACTGATAACCCATTTCATCTAAAACCATAGAGACTTTGAAGTGTCCTACTGTATATGGCGCAACAAGAATCTCAAAGGCGTGGAAATGGGGCAAAATGTGTTCTTCTATGTAAGACTTAACAAGCCCTTCCTTTTTCCTTTCCTCCAATTCTTTTTTAACCTGTTTGATTGCCTGGACTACAAATGTGAGAGTTCCCGCTGCCGGATCGAGGAGAGTGACATCACTTGTGGCAAGGCCTTCAGCTTTTCCGAATCTGTCTTTTAGAAGTTTATGGATGGACCTCACAATATAGGAAACTACTGGCAACGGGGTATAGTAAACCCCCAATCGCTCTCTTTCATCGGGATTATAGGTGGCAAGAAAGGTCTCGTAAAAGTGGATGACCGGGTCTTCCTCCCATCGAGTGGTCTTAAATTCTTTAAGGATTAATGAGATATTCGCTTTCCCGAGGATCTGAGTTATGTCATCAACAATCCAGATCAGGGATTCAGGGAAATGAGGTCCGGTCATGGAATAGAATATCTCTTTAAGCAGGGGTAAACTTTCAGGGATAGATTTCCAGGCGGTTTCACGATTAAAGTCAAATCCCCCTTTGCCCCCCTTTACTAAAGGGGGGACGGATTGGATTCTTGCAGCAAAAAGACCGTAGGTAATGGTCTGTGCATAAATGTCGGCAAATCTTTCTTTTGTCAGAGTCTCGATTAGTTCTTCTTGGAAAGCTTTGTAGAACCTTGTTACTTCTTGATTCTCTTTTAACAGCTCCTCTTGCAGAATGTGTTCAAGGAATCGGGTCTTCTTGGCGAGCTCTATCGAAAGGTCAGATGATTTCTGAATCTCAGGCGTTGAAAAGGAGAAGAAATTTTCTAAGAGTTCAAAGGAGGCATCTAACTTCTCAGGGGAAGGGGGAGCCTTTAAACTTTGCAAGGTGAATTGGCGCCCCACCTCCACCTTATTTACAAGATGTCCGAATCTATAAACTCTGAACTCTAAGAAATTGGTTAGGATTAGATTTGGTAGAGAATCCCGATATCTTTTGAGTTGCTCAGAGTCCTCAACATCACTCAGGTTGGTATCTGGTGTTTTTGCTTCAATATATCCAATGATTTCACCATTCTTACCGATTCGAAAATCGGGGATTCCTACCTCTGTCTTTTTGGGTGAAACAAGGACATTTACGTTCGCTTGTGTTTGGTAAAGTTGAGAACAATTTTCAATGAGCCGCTTAAATGATGGATAAAAACTCTCTTCTCTGAAATCACCATCAGTATAAATCTGATGGATTTCTTTAAAATAGATGGTAAGATATTTCTCTAATTTACCTCTCTCTTTCTTGTTCATTTCTTTACCTTGATTGGGAAATCCCAACCCACGAAATATACCGCTCAGGATGGTATGAAGAGTTTACTAAATTAGAATAAATGAATCAATAAGAATTCAAAGAGTTTTTAATGTTAAATTACACGAATGAAAAACATAAAAGTGGATGGAATAGATATTTTCTCGGCAGTAAATGCCGATGCAATACCAAATTGTAATAGGGTTAGAAAAAAAGCGCCTGACCCGGTGGGAAACCCCCACTAAATTTCTCTTGGCTCGATTAAAAGGATAACGCCTTCAATAATCTCTCTGATCCTTGCTGGTGATAGAGAGCCAATTTTTTCGACGAGGTCTGATTTATTTACTGTTATGATCTGTGATATGTTTACAACACTGTCTTTCTTGAGATTACCCTCTCCTTTTCTGAGGAGGGCATTACCAGGTGACTTGGCCCTCTTGAGATTAGATGTAAGAGCGCAAACAACTACCGTATTAATTCTGCTTTGATTAAAAAGATTATTCTGTATGACAACGTGCGGATGACGGTACCCGGACTCAGAACCTTTGGGGACTCCAAGATCAACCCAGAAAATATCTCCCTGTTTAATGTTCACCGCTTTTCTTTCATGATTTTCTTTGTATAGTATCTTTTGCTTTTTTCTCTAAGTGTGATTTCTTCTGGAGACTCGGGTTCTGAATATGTTTCATTCAGGGCATCGAGAATTTCTTTGGATTTCAGTTTCTCCAGAAATTCCTTGACCGCCATGGCAAACACTTCACTCCTGGAGTATTGGTGCTCCCTGGAAAACTTCTCCACTTCTTTAAATATTTCATCTGGAATGGATATAGCTGTTTTCATACAAAAAATATAACAGAAAGTTATACCTAAGTCAATACCAAATTTACTGATCAATAAAACAGCTTCAAAAGTATGCCCTGTCTCTGCCCCTTTTAGACTTTTAACAAATAATAGTCTTTTCCATCTCTCTCCTCCACCTTGACCATTTCTTTCTCCCTCAGAATTTCTAAATGGCCGACGACCTCGGAGATCCCTAAGAAGACCTCAAAGGGAGGAACCCCAGGAAATAAATCCATGGCGATCTCAAAGGGAGTCTTTTCCCCTCTGGATAAGAAGGCGAGAATATGTTCCATTCGTTCCTGATGGTGAGCGAATATTTTTTGAATCAAGCCCTTCACATCCTTAACCTCCTCCCCATGACCGGGAAGGAGGAGGGAGATTTCCAACCCCTCAATTTTCTCTAAGGAGGCTAAATATTGTTTAAGGCTTGGATAGTGAAAAGGCGGACCATATTCAGAGACGGCCAAGATTGGATTAGGAGTGATTTCCTTTAGGAGGTGATCACCTGAGAATAAAATTTTTTTCTCTGGCCAATAGAAGCAGATTAGACCAGGGCTGTGGCCAGGGCAATGAATGGTTCTCCATCTCATCGATTCGAAAAGGACCGCATCTCCTTCGTTTAAGAAATAGGCCTCTTCCAGAGGATCAGCCATTTTCTGGGCAGATTCGATATAACGGATGGCCTCATTGACCAAGGCTTCAGGGGCCCCGTTCATCAACAAAATCGATTTCAAAAAACCAAGAGAATGGAGGATCGACCTGATCCTTCCATATTCTTTTGGATGGATATAAATTGGAGCACCGGATAGAGAGGATAGTCTTTTGGCTTGACCATAGTGATCGATATGGCCATGGGTGATAAGAATCCGTTCGATCGATTGAAAGCTGAAACCAATGTCTCCCATCCCTTTTTTCAATGCTTCGAAGGAGGCTTCAGTCCTAATTCCTGTATCGACAAGAGTTCTTGGAGGTTCGTCAACAAAGAAGACATTGGTTGTCCTGAGGGGGAAAGGGATGGGAAGTTCAATCTTATAAATTTTATCAAACACTCGAGTAGTCATAATTTTCTTACCCTTATGGATGTGAAATTAACATAGAATAATATGTTTTTCAAAACAATTAAGGCTGCCATCTGCCGGTGGTATGTAAAAAATTGGAAGGAAGAGATCGACAATTAAGCCTTGCTGATTTTTCTCCGATCTGTGGGTTGACACAAGATCCGAATATCCTCTTGTCTGATTTCGTTGACAAATTGGAGAACCATCGATTATCATTTTTTATAACGTTGAAAAGGAACTTATGGGTAAAAATCTTGTACAAAAATATTTTAGATTCACCTGGTCAGTGGAAAATTAGAGCCTCTTGAAGATATAGCGATCATCATTAACCAAACGCTACAGATTAACCAAATTAAGAAACGCATCTATGAGGCCAAACATCCTCAAAAATAGGTAAGAAATTGGCTTTGTCCAAGATCAAAGATGTTTATATCGCGATTCACGGCCACTTTTATCAGCCTCCTCGAGAGAATCCTTGGTTTGAAGCGATTGAGACCGAGGAGAGTGCCCATCCCTTCCACGACTGGAATGAACGGATCGCCTTCGAATGTTATCGGCCAAATGCTTATGCCCGGATCGTTGATGATAAAGGAAAGATTTTAGATCTCATCAACAATTATTCCTCCCTCAGTTTCGATTTCGGTCCCACCCTCATCAGTTGGCTGGAATTGAAATCTCCTTCGCTCTATCAGAAGATCATCGAGGCCGATCGGGAAGGCATAAGACGGTTTGGCCATGGCAATGCCATGGCACAGGCTTATAACCATATTATCATGCCCCTGGCCAACGAGAAGGATAAAGAGACGGAAGTTCTCTGGGGAATGGCTGACTTTGAGAAGCGATTCCACCGAAGACCTGATGCGATGTGGCTTCCCGAGACCGCTGTGAACTACCCCACCCTTGGGGTATTGATTAAATATGGCATGCAGTATCTCATCTTGAGTCCTTTCCAAGCCCTGAAGGTAAGACCTCTCGGAGGTAAGAAGTGGACCGATGTTTCTCAAGGAAGGATCGATCCAACTCAACCCTATCGATGTTTCGTCAAGGATCCATCGGGAAAGAAGCTTTCAGACCAATTCATCGATATCTTTTTCTACGACGGGATGATCTCAAAAGAAGTCGCTTTTGGGGATCTCTTAAAGGATGGCAATGTCTTCTGTGATCGATTTATCCAGGCCTCCCAGGCTTCCAAAAGAAGGCCTCAATTACTTCACATTGCCACGGATGGAGAGACCTACGGCCATCACAAGAAATTCGGCGAGATGGCCTTGGCCTATGCATTGGAGGAAGGAATCTCTTCACGGGGATTTGAGATCATCAATTATGGAGCCTTTCTGAAACGATTTCCTCCAATCTATGAGGTAGAGATCGACGGAGGGCCGAAAGGGGAGGGGACATCCTGGAGTTGTGCCCATGGAGTCGGTCGGTGGAAGGAGGATTGTGGTTGTAGTACCGGAGGGAGAGCGGGATGGAATCAAAAATGGAGAAGGCCACTCAGGGAGACCCTTGATCTCCTAAGGGATGAACTCAGCACGATCTTTGAAAGAGAAGGAAGAGAGATCTTTAAGGATATTTGGAAAGCGAGAAATGGGTATATCGATGTGATTTTGGATCGTTCATCAATGAGTCTAAATCGATTTTTCGATCAGTATGGGGTTGAGGGGCTTGATGGGGAAGGGAGAATCAAAGGCCTGAAACTCTTAGAGATGCAGAGGCATGCCTTACTGATGTACACGAGTTGTGGTTGGTTCTTTGCCGATTTAGCAGGTTTGGAGACAGTTCAGATCCTTCTCTATGCGGTGAGAGCGATTCAATTGGCTGAAGAATTGACAGGCCAAGAGATTGAGAAGAGATTTATTCAGTACCTGTCCGAAGCAAAGAGTAACCTTCCTGAAATGGGAGATGGCAATCAGGTCTACCAGAAACTCGTGAAGCCGAGATTCGTTACGTTGGATAAATTGGTGAACCATTTTGCGATCTCCTCCCTGTTTGATGACGGAGGAAAGGAGAAAAAGATCTTCTCCCATCGAATGGAGAGAATGAATTATGAAAGGATAGAGAAGGACAATAGCCTATTGGTCTTGGGAAAGGTAAGGGTGACTTCGGAGATCATACCAGAGCCAAAGGAGTTTCTCTTCGGATTGATCTCTTCTGGGAAAGGTATTTTTCGGACTCGGGTATCGGAATGTAAAGATGTTTTTGAATTTGAAGCCTTAATAAAAAGAGGTCTTGAGAGCTTTGGAAAAGGTGAGGAAGAAATGGTCAAGGTTCTTACTTCACTTCTCGGAAATCGTATCTTCACGATTCGAGATATTTTTAAGGAAGAGTCACAGGCTATCTTTCAGAAGCTGATTCAGGAAGAATTGAATGAGCAACGGCGGATCTATGCAGAACTTTTTGATAAGACGAAACAGACCGCTGAGGCCCTGGCCAGAGAGGGTTTGGAGATTCCCTACGAGATTCGTGTGGCTGCAGAGGTGACGCTCAGCGATCGATTATTGTATGAGGTCGAGAATTTGAAGAGAGGTTTTAAGGGGACGATGGAAATGGGAGAGATAGATAAGATTATGGATGAGGCAAGGGAGTGCAGTTTTCAACTGAGAATGGAAGAGCCCGCTCTGATCTTGAGTGGATTGTTGAAGGAAAGGATGGAGATTCTTCAGGAAACGATGGCGCGATATCAGTCAGCCTCACCTGAGGAAGACAAGTTAAAGGCAGAAAAGGTGGAGGAGGTAATTAAGCTTTTAGATCTGGTTGAAAGATGGGGTTTTAAGCTTCAGAAAGAAGAGACACAGAATCTGATGGATGAGATGCTAAAAGAATATGTCTGGACCCTTGAGAAGAGTTGGTGGGGAGAGAGCGTCGAAAAACCTTTTCCTCTTAATTTAATTATCCTGGCAGAAAAGCTGGATTTCAATGTGGAAAGGTTTGCGAAGATGATTCGTCCGGCCATTTCAACGAACCGATCATGAATGAAAATTCTTATTGACTTTTTCGTATAAGTTTTTATACACTTTTATTAAATTTTGTCTCTCTATAAGCAACCTTTAACCTGTAAGGGAGGCATATGGGTTGGAGATAAGTTGAACCCTCATTTTCTTTGAAGAGAATGGGGGTTTTTATTTTGTCGATCCTATCCTTCCTTGGGCAGGAGGGAAAGGAGGGATTTGTGAGATACATTCCGGTCAAAGGAGGTGATAGAACTTATCGTCAGTCATTGGAATATGTGAAGAAAGGAGGTGGTTTATCTTTCAACATGCCGAATATCTAATGTTTCTTAAAGAGGGTATCTGATCAGTAAGCTTCATTTTCTCACTCTGGCGTTCATGGGGAAATAAAATGGAGGACAACTATGAATGAAGAAAAAAAAAATAGTTCCTGGAGGTTGTGGACCTAATTTTGAGGTTGCTGATCTACCAGAACCCCCTCGGGGCCTGACTCCGAGGAAACTTTTCGCAATCTTGGGACCGGCAGTTATTGCTCTCGGTGGGACAATCGGTGGAGGTGAATGGCTTATAGGTCCTTCACTCTTCGTAAAATGGGGTCTTGGGCTCCTCTGGATCACTACGGTCTCAGCCCTTCTCCAAACCTTCCTCAACCTTGAAATGACTCGTTACACACTCTATACCGGAGAGCCAATCACAGTCGGTTTTATGAGACTTAAACCCGGGAAAGCATTTTGGGGATGGTTCTTCACAATCATTGGATTCTGTGAGCGGGGCCTTCCAGGGTGGATTCTCGGCACGGCAACCGCTGTGGCTGCCTTGCAGTTGGGCAAGATCCCATTAGCTGCAGATAAAGGAACGGTCATCATATGGGGTTACGTATTATTTGTCTCCTGTGTCGTCCTTGTTTCATTGGGGCGGAAAATCGAGCGGACCCTCGAGTGGTCCAACTGGATCATGATGATCGTCGTTCTGGGAGGACTTTTCTTGCTCGATCTCTTCGTCGTTCCAGGATCTGTCTGGCTTGAAGGCCTGGTAGGATTCGTCAGTTTTGGATACATGCCAAAGGGTGTGGATGTACTCCTTTTAGGTGCGCTCGTTGGTTATTCTGCCTATGGAGGGTTTGGTAATAACGCGATAACAAACTGGTATCGCGACAAGGGCTACGGTATGGGAGGAAAGATTGGCTATATACCGGCTGCAATTGGCGGGAAAATGGTACACGTCTCATCTCACGGAAGCGTTGCAATGCCCACAGAAAAGAACCTTTCGAGCTGGAAAGGCTGGTGGAAGCTTCTCAACATCGACCAGTGGGGTGTGTTTTATTTCGGGGCCATGATAGGGATGTTCCTCCCTGGCATCCTTTATGTTGGAGTGCTTCCGAGGGGATCAACCCTTCCAAGTTGGGGGATTGCTGCCTCTTCTGCCAGCGGTCTCATATTAAAGCTTGGCAATTTTGGATGGTTCCTCGCCCTCTTCTTTGGGTTCTGGATTCTCTATTCTACGGCCCTTAGCAATGTGGATCTTGTTACTCGACAGTCCACGGATATGCTATGGTTCGCATCGGATAGGGTCAGGGAATGGGCAAAGAAAGATATAAGGAAGATCTATTATCTCTTGCTGATTGTGTTTGTTCTCTGGGGTTCTATCTTTATGAATATCTGGCTTCCTCTTATCATCTTCGCCATCAGCGCCAATATCGCCAACTTTACGATGGCTCTCTCAGCAGTTCTTACCATTCGCCTAAATAGGAAGTTCCTTCCGAAAGAGTATCGGCCAGCGTTATGGAGGGAGCTCATCCTCGTACTCAATCTTATCTTCTTTGGGTTCTTCTTTTCAGTCTTTTTCATTGTGAAGATTATAGGATTTGCATTCAAATAATCTTCAAGGCCCATTCGTATCCACTCCCGATGGATACGATGGGCCTTTTTCATTCCTTTACCCGTTCCACTTCCTCTAAGCCTGCATCATCATAAAATTCGACCTGAACCCTCCAGTCGGGGACATTCCATCATGGAAAAGAAAATCATCTGATGGTTGTGAGACCATTTTTAAAATTCAAAGTGAACAAGGAAGGAATTTATGTTATAAAAAAATTTAATCTTCTTCTAATCTTAAAAAATTGTGGAAGGGGACCTTCCTATAGGTGTTTATGGAAAGGATATCATCCCCCATCTGATGAGATAATTGAAACCTTGGATCTTGAGTCTTTCAAGAGATCGAAAGAAAAAGCAATGAGTTTCCAACGTTGGAAGATCTGGTGGAAAGCCTTTCGGTTTCACTATACCTCAGCCAGTTTTATGCCTGGAATATTGGGAGGAATGATTGCCTGGACCACGGATAAACAATTTTTCCCGGGATATTTCCTTCTGGTGATGCTGGGCCTGATACTCAATCATATGGCTCTGAATATGACTGACGACTATTATGACTTTCGCCATCTCGTCGATGTATTTGCCAAGGAGGGAGGAAATCCTTATACCGGCGGAAGCGGACTCCTTTCTGCGGGTCTCATTCAACCTCATAAGATGCGCCAGGTTTTTATCACTTTCTATTTGATAGCCATCGGCATCGGTATTTTTCTGGGGGTGATGAGAGGAACCTTTATCATTTTCCTTTTAGCTCTTGGGTTTTTCTGTGCCTTCTTTTATACTGCCCCACCCATCAAATTTGGTTATCGAGGGCTCGGTGAAATTGCACAGCTTCTCTGTTTTGGGCCGGGGATCGGTATCGGGGCCTATTATGTTCAGACCCAGAGGATCTCATGGGAAGCTTTCTGGGCGACGCTTCCCTTTGGAATCATGCTCTTTTCAATGATCACCATTAATGAGATTCCAGATTATTTTGAGGATCGCAAGGGAGGGAAGCTGAATTTAGTGGCTCGCTTTGGAAGGGAGAAAGGGGTCAGGTTATTTATTCTGAGCCTCTTTTCTGCTTATGGAGCGATACTGGCAGGGGTGGTCTTGGGAAAGATTCCCATTCTGGGATTTATCTCTTTTCTTACACTTCCGATTGCCTATAAGACTATTTCTATTTTACGCAATGACTATCAGGATCCCATCAAAATGGCTCCTGCCAATTTTGGAATGATCTGCATCCATAATTTTACTGCCATCTTACTGATTCTCGCTTATTTTATCGTGGGATTCAGATCAGATGCCCTGATCGCATCGTTTCTTCCATTAGTTGTTCTATTTCTTCTTTACATTCCCATCGCAAGGCTGATTGGGAGGACGGTTTTGTCGTCAACCCTGAAGGGTTGAGTTACAGTATTTGATACATTGTAGCTCAGGGCTTTAGCCCTGATACGGTCAGCTCTTAAGAGCTGAGTTACTCGAAAGGAGGAGGAAGCATGGAAAAAGAAGAATCCTATTTATTAGAGTTTACTGGAGCGGAATGACCCCACTGCCACAAAATGAATCCTCTCGTGGAGAGGTTAGAGGATGAGGCAGGGGTTAAAGTGCAACAACTCGAGGTGTGGCATAATGAAGCAAATGCCAAGTTGATGAGGGAGTATGATAAAGGCTACTGCGGAGGTGTTCCATTCTTTTTCAACAAAAAGACAGGGAAGTGGATCTGTGGCTCAGCAGACTATGAACGGTTGAAGAAATGGGCGTCAGAATAAAAACAATTTCAGATTGCAGATTGCGAATTGCGGAATTACGAATTTAGGGATTGCGAATTAAGGAATGGTGAATTTAGGAATCCCTAAATCCCTAAATCCGAAAGAGGGAGAATCCTATGGGTCTAATGGAGGATTATCATCCTTTAAAAGGGAAGATGTTTCAAATTCTCAAGCCAGATGGAACGCTTCTGTTAGGTGAGAAGCCACCCATAAGTGACCAGGAAACGCTCACCCTTTATCAGAAAATGGTCTTCATTCGACTGGCTGATCAGAGGGCCCTGATGCTTCAACGCCAGGGGAGGTTTGGGACTTATGCACCCATCTGGGGTCAGGAGGCCTGTCAGGTCGGAAGTGCTTATACCCTTCAAAAAGGCGACTGGGTCTTTCCGGCCTTTAGAGAGATAGGGGCAACCTTGATGATGGGTATTTCCCTGAAAAATTTCTATCTCTACTGGATGGGAAATGAAATGGGAAGCCGAGCACCGGAAGGAATCAATGTCATGCCGGTTTCCGTTCCGGTAGGAACCCAAACGCTCCATGCGGTCGGATTGGCCTGGGCAGCCAAACTTAAAGGTGATAAGATTGTCACTTTGGTATTCTTTGGAGATGGGGCTACCTCCAAGGGCGATTTCCATGAAGCAATGAATTTTGCAGGCGTCTTCAAAACCCCAACGATCTTCTTCTGCCAGAACAATCAATTCGCCATCTCCGTCCCAAGATCCCTTCAGACCGCTTCGAAGACGATTGCCCAAAAGGCGATCGCTTATGGATTCGATGGGATTCAGGTGGATGGAAACGACCTCTTCGCCGTCTTTACTGCGACGAAAGAAGCAGTTGAAAAGGCTCGTTCTGGAGGAGGTCCCACATTGATTGAAGGAGTGACTTATCGTTTCGGACCTCACACGACAGCAGATGATCCAACGAAATATCGGACCGAAGAGGAGATAGAACCCTGGAAATCATTGGATCCGTTGATCCGGTTGAGACTCTATCTCAAAGAGAAAAAGCTCTGGAACGAGGGGGTCGAGAATAAGCTGACCGGGGAGGCCCAAAAGGAGATCGATCAGGCAGTGAAAGAAGCTGAGGCCATTCCAACACCAGAAATAGAGGAAATCTTTAATTATGTTTTTGCGGAGATGACACCGCCATTGAAGGAACAAATGGAGTATTTGAAGGCGACCTTGGGATAATGGCATAGGAGAATGAAAACTAATAATCCCCCTCCATCCCCCTTTAAAAAAGGGGGAGTTCATTTTTTACCTCCCTTTACTAAAGGGAGGCCAGGAGGGATTAAGAGGGATCAAAAAATAGGAAAGGTTTGACTATGGCTCGATTGAACATGGTAGAAGCGATCAATTTAGCTCTTCGAGAAGAGATGGAAAGGGACAACCGGATCGTGATCTTGGGCGAGGATGTTGGAAAAGAGGGAGGCGTCTTCCGTGTCACTGATGGACTTCAGGTGAAATTTGGGAAGGATCGAGTCGTCGATACACCCTTAGCCGAGACAGGGATTGTTGGTACGGCCTTTGGTATGGCCGTTTATGGACTTCGGCCGATTGCAGAGATTCAATTTGAGGGATTCCTCTTTCCTTGCCTCGATCAAATCAACAATCACATCGGTCGGATTCGAAATCGATCGAGAGGAAGATTTACCTGCCCTTTAGTCATCCGAGTTCCTTATGGAGGTGGTATCCATGCACCTGAGCATCATTCGGATAGCCCTGAAGCTATCTTGGCCCACATCCCTGGGATCAAAGTGGTTATTCCTTCAACCCCTTATGAGGCTAAAGGACTTTTACTCTCCTCCATTCGGGATCCGGACCCGGTTATCTTCTTCGAACCCAAACGCATCTACCGGGCCATTCGTGAAGAGGTTCCAGAAGGGGACTATGCCATCCCCCTCGGAAAGGCAAGGCTGGTTCAAGAAGGTAGAGATGTGACGGTAGTGTCCTGGGGGGCAATGGTAAGAGAGGCATTAAATGCTGCCGAACAGTTGAAAGCAGATAAGATCGATGTGGAGATCATCGATCTCAGAACGATCTCACCGATTGATTCAGAAACCATCGCCACTTCTATTCG
>Ga0315274_10003197_pt1 | contig 24403 bp, 22 predicted proteins | sample YL17G02_20_MG_FD_203700 | JGI IMG/M metagenome (GOLD analysis project Ga0315274, IMG submission 203700) | Sediment microbial communities from Yellowstone Lake, YNP, Wyoming, USA - YL17G02_20 | ecosystem: Environmental > Aquatic > Freshwater > Lake > Sediment | place: USA: Wyoming | collected...
TCGCCCGGCGCGAAGAAAACGCCGCACCCGTCTCCCATCGCCTCACGGTTGGCCGGAATGTCCGACGCGACCACCGGCTGTCCCGCGGCCATCGCCTCCAGAATCGCGTTCGACATCCCCTCGCTGTGCGACGCATGGACAAATACGTCCGCCGCCGCCATGACCATCCTTATGTCCGGGACGCTCCCCAGGAACCTCACTTCGCCGTCGAGTCCCAGCCGTGACGCAAACGCCGCGGCGCCCCGCCGCTGTCCGCCCTCTCCCGCAAGAAGCAGCACGCCCTTGCCTCCCCTTCTCGAGAACTCGGCGAACGCCCGGATAATCGTCGGGTAATCCTTCACCCGAACGAAACTCCCCGCGGCCGCGCACGCGAATGCCCCCGGGCTCACTGCCAGGCGTTCCCTTGCCTCGGCCCGGGATACCTGCGGCCGACCCGTTTCGATGATATTCGGAATCACCGCGATTCGCTCAGGCGACAGCCCGTAGCGCTCTACAAGCGAACGCTTCACCGCGCGCGAGTTCGCAATCGAAAGCCTCGTTACGCGGTCGAGGAATCCGCCGGCCGCTTTCATCCAACCGGGGTCAAGCCACGCCGACTGGCGCCTTGCTGCAACAAGCGCAGTGCGCCGCAATCCCACCACGGCCATCGCGCCAAACAAGTGCGCCATCGGAAGGTACGCTTCGACAATCGCGTAGCGTCCCGAACGGATAATGCCGCCCAGCCTTAATGCCGCGGCCGCGCCCACATGGTCGTATATCCTGTCGGCTCCCAGAACGTATACTTCACCGGCGCCGCGCACTTTCTCCAATGTTGCTCCGCCGCGGGTGACGCACGCAATGTCGCACGAGAACTCGCCGCCGTTCAGCCGGTTTACGGTCTCCGCAACCTGCTTCTGCGCTCCGCCGACCCCCATGTCGTCAATGACATACAGGATTCGGCATCTGCCCTTGCCCTGGGTCATCCGTTGACTCCGTCCCACAAGTTCTCAAAACGCTTGCGCTCCCGACGCGACAACCCGCGAACGCCGGCCCACGGCCAGCACCGGCACCTGGCCCACCTTGCGCACAGGCCCCTTCGCGCTCGTGAAAAAAAGAATACTCCCTATAACTTGTCTGTCGTCAGTTGGGACTCGCCGCAGGATCATATTGGCGAAACTCCTGCTCTCGCGTTCGCCCTCGCACCCTGCTATGACCACACGGCCGGCCCCCTGCCCGCGCTCGTCAAACATCGCCTCAAGCCTGCGGGCCGGGTCCGCCTCGCCCGGCTTTCTCTTGTCCTCGTCCGGGCAGATGATCCGCCTGTGCGGCGCCTCCCGCCATACGAGCACGCCCAAGTACGACGGCACGACAATCACATCCTCATCGGTGGTCATCGCCGCGAGGCGCCGTGCGGCGTTCCTGACAAGGTCGCAATCAGGGCGGCGCCGGTACGAGAAATCCAGCGCGAAATTCGCCGAGGCGACCAGAATCGCCGCGGCCAGCGCCACGGCAATTGCCGCCCTCCTGCCCGTCAGCGCCAATACCGCAATGGATGTCACCAGAAGCGCAACTGGAATCGTCCACCACTCGAAATTGGCCGGATCGAAATAAGTCCCGAACACCGCATATGTCGCAAAGCCGCCCGCCGCTGCCGCTGCCATGACCTTGGCCTCGAAGGCCGCCTCCCGAATCCTCGCGATTGCCGCCATCGCCAGGACGCCGACCGCTGCAAGGCCCGCCAAGGCCAGTGCGGCGCCCAGCCAGAGCCACGGGCCGCCCCCGGCGGCGCCGCGAAGCCAGTCAAGAACCATCTGCCCGCCGACTATCCCCCGCACGAGTCCCAGCGGCGCGCCGCACGTTCGCGCAGCGCCCCACCCGCCGTACCCTTCCGCGCCAAACAGCATCGTCCACCTCACAAACGGTGCCGCCCCCAGCGCCGGCAATGCCGCCCACGCCGCCGCCAGGTACGCCGGAACGACAAGCGCCCCGAACGCCGCGGCAAACAGGCTCATCGGCGCCGCCATCCCTCTTTGCCGTCTGAAGGCGGCGAAGACCAACCCCGCGGGCACAAAAAGGAATATCCCCGTCTGGTGGAATAGCGCCGCAAACCCCGCCGCCGCGCCGGCCCATAGCGCCGGGCTTAATGTGCCCTGCGTCGAGTAGCGCGTAAGCCAGTATACCGCCCACAGGGCGCACGAAGCAGAGACGGTGTAAACCTCCGCGTCGCTTGAGAAAAACCAGTAGCCGAAACTGAACGCCGCCAGCGCCGTCCCGGCCGCGGCTCCCGCCGCCCTCGCCCCAAGAAGCCTCAGTGACAGGTACAAAGCCGCTGCCCCCGCGCAGCCGAACGCCGCCGACATCCCCGCAAGCGCCCCCCATACCGGCGCGCCCGGCAGGAGCACGTGCGCCAACTGGTTCCATCGCCACGCAAGCGGAAGGTACAAGAGGTGATGCGGATGAAAAAAGTAGCCGTAGGCCTCTTGCTCTATCGTATTCACCCAGGCGTACGAGTCGCTCACGTGCACCCCGAGCGGCCGCATGGCGATGTAGAAAATAAACAGCGCCAAGAGCGCTGCAGCCCCCGCTATGCGCCGCAGGTTATTGCGCGTCGACATGTTCTCCTTCGGCGCCCGTCGCGCCTTCCGCCTGGTTCGGCTGCCGCCACGAGATAAGCGTAACAGCCGCGGTCATCGCCCAGAATTGTGTCGTAATCTCTTCGCTTTCCAGCCGCGAACCGAATAGGTTCGCCACAAAAAGCCCGGCCACTGACCCGACGTACCCCAGTATCATCGCCCTCAGGAGCGGATCTTCCACGCGTCCGTAAAGCCTGTACCCCCTCCAGAAACACATCCCGATGACCGCCAGAAAGAGAATCGCCGTCGGGATTCCCATCTCCGCCGCAACCTTGAGCACGTTGTTGTGCGGGTCCATCCGCGCAACCTCCGGCTCGTATTTGCCTATCTCCTTGGGAAACTGCCCGTAACCGACGCCGAACACAGGGCTCTCCCGGATCATCTGCCACCCGCCACGCCAGATCACCAGGCGCGTCTGGGTGCTCTTGTCGAACTTGTCCGTCAGGTTCTCGCCCGGCCGCTCAGAACGGTAAGTCCCCGTCATCCGCCCGAAAATGCTGTAGGGCAGGCTGATCGGGTTCAAGTACGCCAATATGCCGGTGATCGGCACAATGACCAGAAACGCACCTTTGCTCCTGCGCCACACAACCGCCGCGACCGCCGCCAGAAACGCCACCGCCGCCCCGCGACTGAATGTCGCCCGCAGGGCATCCATGCACCACGCCAGCGGAATCACAAGCCCCCAATACGCAAACCTCCAGAAGTTGCCAAGCCACACCGCGACGATATACGGCAGGTAATAGGCGAAAAACGCGCCGAGATTTGACGGGCCGCTGGTCACCTCAATCCTGATTTCCTCCAGGCTGTGCCTCGATCCCCCGCCCATGTCCAGCCAGAACTGCTTCACGCCCAGCAGTCCTATGACTGACGTCGTGACAATGACCGCCAGCAGCATCTTCTTGGCCGTCCTCTCGGTAATCCCGATGCCCCTTATCAGGAAATACACCGCGACGGGCGTCAGCCACCTCTTGAGGTCGGAGAGCGTCTCGTACCTCATTTCATCCGTCTCGCGCAGCGCCTGGGCCGCCATCGAGACGGTCAGAATGGCCAGGAAAAGCACAACCACCGCGTCAAATGCCCCCCACCTTCCGGCCCGCCAGACCCCCTGCAGATTTTTCGGTCGCATGAGCCAGCCGAAGGACAAGAGCAGCAGGAATGCGTTGGTGAAATTGGCAGCCCGCGCCGCGCCTCCGAAATCACCTGGCAGCACTTTCTGGAACGGTATGTAGAGCAGAAAAACGAAAATCAACTGCTCGGCGTCATCTATTGCCAGTTTGAAACAATACAGGCCGCCCAGGATTGCGACCGCCAATATGAAGGTCTGCGGCAGGTGAACGTGCCGGTAAGGGGCGATAATCGCCGCCAAAGGCAACACGACCGCAAGCGCCAGTACTGCATCTGCAGCCCTCAGCCGTGAACTCCCCGATTCAGTAGCGGTCAGCGTCGACATACCACCCCTGCAAGGTGCGCGAAAACACCCTGTGCCCGTACTTGAGTTATCGGCGGCGCAGAGAGGTTAACTTTAGTGAAGGCAAGACCTTACGTTTACCGCCGCGCCTTTGATGTGATCTCTTCCAGCGCGGCCTTGACCGCTGCCGCCGTGTTCCCCCATTGGAACCCCTGCCGCACGGCCGCCACCGCTTCAAGCGCCATCGTCCTCATCGTCTCTGGCGAGTCCAGAACGCTTCGCACGGCCCGCGTGAGCCCGTCTTTCTCCCCGGGATCAAAAAGAAGTCCCGTCTGTCCGTGCCGCACGAAATCCTCCGCGCTTGTAGCAGTGCTCGCTATCACGACGCAGCCGCATGCCGCCGCCTCAAGCACCCCCATCCCTACCCCTTCATGTTGCTCTCCCCGAGCCGGCCGCGAGGGGAAAACGTACGCCAAAGCCCCCCTGTAAAGGCAGACGAGGTCTTCTCTTGCAACGCCGCCCGCGAAGAACACCTTCCCTTGAAGCCCAAGCCGCACAGCCTCACGCTCAAGCGCGGGCCTCTCCGGCCCTTCCCCCACAACCACCAGCTTCAGTCCCCCTTCTCGTACCTGGGCAGTGGTTTCAATGGCGCTTGAGATATTCTTGTAGTCCACTAAACGCCCTACGGAGAGGATGTACGCCTTCTCTTGCACCCCATATCTCTTCAGTACGGCTTCATCCACCGGCCCTGGACAAAAGACGTCCGTGTCGACGCCCGGAGGGGCGCTGAAAATGACAGCGCCCTCTCCGGCTATCTCTCGCGCGCGCCGCGCCGCGTAACTGGACGCCGCGACAATTACTCCTGCTTTCCTGAACACCCATCGCCTCAGCCTCGACTCTAACTTTCCCGCGCCGGCCAGCGGCTCGTCGTGCAGGACCACCCCGAAGGGGATGCCCTTCTGCCTTGCGGCCAGCGCCGCCGCAGCAGCCGAAGTGATCATGTCGCCTGCCAGGTACGCCTGTACCGCGGGGAAATCCCGAACGGCATGACCGGCCAGCACGAAACAGTCCACCAGTTCGGCGGCCGACCGCCACCACGCCGGCGGCCCCGAAAGAAGCGGCACGCGGCGAATTGTGTACCCGGCACGCTCGTCGAATCCGCGGCTGTCCCTGCGTTTCCTCGTGAGGACGGCAAGGTCCGGCGCGAGCATCGACGCAACGTGATGATAGTAGATTCGCGAGCCGCCTACGTGCGGCAGGTAGTTGTCTGTTACCAGCAAGTACCGCGCCTGGCTCAAGCGTGGCCGCCCCTTCTGACAAATGTAAACAGAAGACACAGCAGAACGACTGCGCCGGCCGCCGTAATCGCGGCGCCCAGGTAGAACACCTTCGGCCGGAAGCGAAACTCCACGTCGTGCCGTCCCGCCGTCAGGTAGACCGCCTTGAAGGCAAGATTGGCGTTGTAAATCGGTATTTCCGCGCCGTTGTCGTACGCTTTCCACCCCGGGAAGTTGCACTCGGCCAGATAAAGGATCCCGGGCGCATCCGTGAAAACCCGCACTGCGACGGAACTCGTGCCGCGCCGGACAGCCTCAACCGAGTGACGCACCTCTGCTGCGCCGGCCTTTCTCGCAGTTGCAGGGGCGCCCTCGACGACCGGCGCGGCCGCCGCCCGCCCCTGCGCGACGGCAAGCGCGCTGCGCGCCTCGTCAAAGGACGCCGCCGGAATCCAGTCGTAGCACATCCTGATGCCGCCCCCCGCGCCGATTGCGTACGGCCTGCATTCGTCCCAGTTCTGCGACGCCTTGAGCAGGAAATTCACCTCCAGGAGACCGTAGTTCACCCCGGTGGTTGCCCTCAGTCTCACCGGGCTTGCCTTCCGTCCTCCCGCCGCCTCCCATAGTGCCGCGTAGCGTTTCGGGATAAAGGTACTGTACCCGAGAGCACTTGGCAACGCGGCGTACATGCCTTCATTATCCACAAGACACGACTTGACCTTGAAAAGCGTCGGGAGGTCGCTCTTCTCGCCGCCCAGTCTGCCTCCCAGCCGTCGCGAACCATACGCCTCGAAGTACTCTCCGAAGCCCTCGGCTTCGCTGGCTATCCGCACGTAGCCGCCGCGCGCCTCTTCCCGTATGTGGCTGGCGACGCCACCGCGTCCCGTGCACAGTTGCGCCGGCCCGAAAACTATCGACCCCCAGGACGTCATGCCGTACTCGACAATCACCAACGCCGCGATCGCGCCCGCCACACTGCGCCCTGCTACCAGCCCCAACTTCCGGAGCGATACGCCGGCCGCGACCAGTCCCGCCACGACGAGCGTCCGGCCGCACGAAAATACCATCAATTGCGCAACTTCCTTCCCCGCCTTTTCGAATCCGCCGCCCAACAGGGAAATCACCCTGCCCGCCCCCACCTTGCTCAACACGACCCCCCACGCCCCCATGCAAAGGATAATCGCCCCAGCCGCCAGGCCCAGTTTCCAGAGGCCGCGTCGCCCGCCGGCCTTGGAATGGGAAATGTCCTGCAGCGTGTGCGCCGCAAGGATGAGGAAACCGGCCCCGCCTATTATGAAGTACTCACGGGGTTGTCTGAAGACCTTGAACCCGGGCAGGATTTCCCGCACGGCCGTCCACACGGGCGACCATTCCCCCATCGACAGGACGATGCCCGTGACCACCAGTGCCGCGGGAATCGCGGCCTTCGCCGGCTTCCTGAGCGCGTACGCCGCCAGCGCTATCACGACGGCGCCGAGGAATACCGCGTCGTCTGCCCGGAAGTTCCACACCGAACCCTCCGACACCGCCCCCCAGAAGTTGGGAAGAAATACCCCAACCGCGGCCTTCGGATCCAGGCTGTGGTATCCTGCATAACCGACGTCCCCTTGCGCCCTCGAACTTTGCATCACAAACTGCGCCGCCGGCAGCAGCCCAACCGCCCCAAGCAGCGCGCCTCCGGCCAGACCCGAAATCCCCAAGGCCCCCACCCGAAATGCCTCTCGAACCCGCCGCCCCACGAGGCGCCCGCCCATCCCGCCAAGGATCACCACCCCGCACGCAATCGCGATGATGTACGTCGCGTGTACGTCGCCTGCCAGCGCCGAGAGCGCCAGTACCAAGGCCAGCAGCCCCGCGTCCTTCGCCGCCGTGTTTTGTACCAGCCGTGCTCCGAGCCACAGGGCAAACCCCATCCAGGACATCGATTCGAGCATCACGACGTGGTTGGATAGCGGCAGGAACATTTCCGACAGGCCGAACGCCACCCCCGCCCACAGCGCGGCAGGGACGTCTATTTCCTGCGACCTCGCGAAAAGGTACATCCCCCCGATCCCCAATGCCGCGTGCAGGATGACCAGCAGCCGCAGCCCCGTAGCGCTGTCCGTGGTCAGGAGAATCCAGTTCGGCGGGTAGAAAATCCCATGGTTGATGTCCGCGGCAAACGGCACCCCGCCGAGGATATGGGGATTCCACCAGGGGAACCGGCCGGCCGCAAGTTCGCTCATCCAAAACCAGGTATTGGGCGCCCAGAACGATATGTTGTCCCCGTAGGCCGGCACGCGCCCGGCAAACGCGACCGGCCACAGCGCCGAGCACGCGGCCAGCACCGCTACCGATGCAATCGCCGCGGCCTTCACGGCGTTGTGTCGCCCTTCAGCGGAAATCCCGGACACCTTCTGTCCCCTGTATTTCCCTCGGCCGCACGCCAAGGCTGTCCCGCCCGAGGGGGATAAAGCTCCCGGAATGTTCAGGCGGCAGGAATCCGGCGTGTTCCCCCGGCGTCATCTGCCGGCGAAAGCCGATGCCAGCAGCCGGACGTCAGCCTTTGTCATGACCTTCAACACCACGAGCATAGCCCCATAGACGGCCAACCCGGTTATGCCCAAATCCTTTACGCCGGCGAGGCACATGATTGACACTACTGCCGCGGCAGCCAGAGTCGAAATGAGCGCCCTCCCGTCGCTGCGGTCAAACGGCCGTCCCACGAATACCCACACGCAGGCGAATGACGAAACGGCGATAAGGGCTTCCGTCACGAGGGTCCCCAGTATCGCTCCGGTCGCTCCCATCGAGGGGACAAGCGCGAGGTCGATGAGGACGTTCGTCACAAGCCCCCCCGCGAATATCGCGGCCGCCACCGCCTGCCTGTCCACCGCCGTCAGCGCGTGCAGGTACAGGAAACTCAGAAAAACGAACGGCAGCGAAAGGCCCATTATCCTGAACACCGGTATGCTCTCCGCGTAGTTGGCGCCCGCCAGAAGCGGGACGAGCACCGCGCCGCCCGCCGCGAAAACCGCCCCGAGTCCCACGCCGGCCACCAGGAGAAAACGCGCGGTAACGCGGATCGCCGCGGCCAATTGCGCGGCATTTTCCCTGCCCAGTCTGAACGCCAGCGGCATTATCGCCCAGACCACGCTCTGGACGACAAACAGCGGCTTGAATGAGAGCGCCGCCTGGTAGACGCCCACTCCGGCCTTGCTCCCGAAGATGTCCAGCATCCACACGTTCACGCGCTCGAGCGCCAGGAGAAAAGCCGCGCTCAGGCCCATCGGCGCCGCCAACTTCAGCATCTGCAGCGCGTACCGCGGCGCCGGCGTGATGTCGACAAGGTCGCCTTTGCTCATACCCATCATCACCGCGCCCGCCATCGCCGCCCCGGCGGCTAAGGTGACGCTGCCCGCAAGCATGGATATGCCCGCGCCGGTAAGGACCACGAATATCGCGAGGCCCCACTGGCTCGCCTTCCTTACGATATCCACCGCGGCCATGCGCCCGAAACGCCCTTCCGCCTGCATCGCCGCCTTTACCGCCCCCGTGACGGCGTCGAAGGCCATCGCCCCGAACGCTACCCACGTGAGGACCCACATCTCGTGGCTGAAGTGCTCTATCACCCCTATCCCGGCAAGCGCCCCGGCGGATATGGCCAGAAACACCATCCTCAGCGCCGTGCAGTGAAATACGACGTCGCCCTTGGACCGCTCCCCCCGCGCGATGTCGCGCGTCACCACCGGGTTCATCCCGAAATACGCCACGTAACCCAGAAGCCCCGCGTAGGCAAACGCCGCCGAATAAGCGCCGTATTCCCCCGGGGCAAACGCCCGCAGTATGAATGGCATGACTGCCAGGCTGCCGAACTTGCAGAAAAGCGTCGCCCCCGCCAGTATCGCCGCGTTGCGTCCCACCCCCGCCGCCGACCGTACGACCTCGGCGTTAGTCTCAGCCGTTGACAATTGTGTCCCCCATTTCCCCGGCGTCCTTGACAATCCAGCGCGCCGCGTCCGCGAGATCGCCCGCGATGTGGTCCGCGAGCCCCTTTTCCTTCACCTCCTCAACCGCTCCTTTCGCGAAGCCGGTCATGACGAGCACCGTGCGAAGTCCGGCGGCCCTGCCGGCCTCGAGGTCCCGCGCCGAGTCGCCTACCGCATACGACCGGGACAGGTCGATATCCCCCTCTTCGGCCGCCTTGAAAATGAGCCCGGGTTTCGGCTTCCGGCAGTCGCACACCCGCGCGTAGCCCGGCACGATGCCCTCGACAAGGTGCGGACAGTAGTGGAAACTCTCTATCCTTATGCCGTCCCTCGCGAGCATCCGCGAAAGCGCTGTGTTCACGCGCTTCACCGCCTTCTCGTCGAAATACCCCCGGGCGACTCCCGACTGGTTCGATGCGACTAAGAGAACAAAACCCGCTGCCTGCAGCACCGCAAGCCCTTCGACTGCCCCCTCCTCCAATTCCAATTGCGCCGGGTCGCCGAGAAACGACACCTCTTTGTTTATCGTCCCGTCCCTGTCAAGAAAAACCGCCGCCCGGGACACCTACGACCTCCATAGCCCGAGCCTCAATAGAGTCAGGCTCGACCTTATCATCTCGCCAAGATTCGCCTTCGTCGCTCCCTCGGCCCTGTCGACAAATACTATCGGCACCTCGGCTATCCGCGCGCCGGTCTTTGCGCACCTGACAAGCATTTCCTCCTGGAACGAATACCCCTTTGAAATGAACGTGGCCGCGTCCAACTTCTCCAGCACCGCGCGCCTGTACGCCCGGTAGGCCCCCGAGTAATCATGCGCCCCCACGCGGAAAACGATTCGGCAGTAGAGGTTCACCAGGAAACTCATGACGCGCCGCGCCGGCGGCCAGTTCACAATCCCTCCTCCGCGAATGTACCTTGACCCTATAACCACGTCGTACTCGGCGGCCCCGGCCAGAATCTCCGGCAGGTACTTGGGATCGTGCGAGAAATCCGCGTCCATCGTCACCAGCACGTCATAGGAGTGCTCGATGGCGTATCTCACCCCCGCCAGCGTTGCCGTCCCGAGGCCCATTTTCGCCGGCCGGTGCACTGCCTGCACCTTCCCCGTTTCGGCCGCGAGGCGGTCGGCGATCCGGCCCGTTCCATCGGGGGAATTGTCGTCGATAACGAGGATTTCGATTCCCAGGTCCAACGAGAGGATCTCGCGGACCAACTTCTCTATGTTTGCGGCTTCGTTGTATGTGGCTATGGCGGCAAGGATCTTCACTTGGCTGCCTAAACCGGGCTTTGGGCCAGTTCCTCAATCACGGCTTCCATTATCTGCGCATCTACCACCTTCTTCTCCAGGCCGAAAGCCGTCAGCAGGGCCAGGTCGCACATCCGGTTTATCCTTCTGGCGACTCCCTTCGAGTACACGTAGACCTCCGCAAGCGCCTCCTCCTCGAAAATATCCCCCTCTGCTCCCGCGGCGGCCAGCCGCCCATTCACGTACTCCCGCGAGCCCGTATCGTCCAGCGGCTCCACCCTCGCAGACAGCGCGAAACGGTCGCGCAGCCCCGCCATCGACACTGCCCGTTTCGCCACGCTCTCCCGCCCGCACAGGACGAACGTCGCGAGAAACGCCCCGTCGCGCCGCAGGTCGTTCACTATCTCGAGGACTGACAGCCCGTCGTTGTCTATCCATTCCGCGCCGTCGATTATGATCGTGAAACGCTTCCCGCTTCCGGCCTTGCCCAAAAGGTACTTCCCGAAGTTGTGCATCGCGGCGTTCCGGTCGCACGCGTCCTCCACGACCAGTCCCGCCGCCCGCAAGAGCGCCGCCGCCAGTCCGTCCCCGTTCATCTTCCCCGCCCGGATGAACAGGAACTCCAGGTTCGCCGCCCCAGTCGTCGCAAGTTTCTCCAGCAACAGCGTCTTCCCGCACCCCGCCGGCCCCGTCAGCAGGAACCCGCCCACGTTCTCGCGCGCCGCGTACGTGAGCCGTTTGAGCGTCCTCTCTGTCCCCGGCGAGGCGACGTACATCGACGGGTCCGGCGACGCCAGGAACGGCTTCCTCTTGAGTCCGAAGAACGCCTCGTACATCCCTACCTCGACCCCCGCCCGTATGTGTCCTGAAAATAATCGTACTTGCGCAGCCACAGAAATCCCGGCACGTACGACGGCCGCACGTTGAGGACCAATCCCAGAAGCCTGCACCCGGCCTGCTCCAACTGCCCCTGGGCGTACAGGACCGATTCGCGCTGCGTCGAATTGGCGCGCACCACGAGCACCACCCCTCCGGCCCTGGTCCCTAAAACCAACGGCTCCGTCGTCGACAGGACCGGGCTCGTGTCAAAGAGGATCACGTCGAAGAGGGACTCCAACTGACCCACTACCCGTTCGACGTCCGCGGACTTGAGGATCTCCTCGGTCTCCGCGGCCGCGCTCTTTATAGTGAATACCACGAAATTGTCGCGCTTGGAATACACCCCGCACTCGGCAAGCCCCGCCGTACCCGCCATGACCTCTTCGAAGCCGGCCTTGCCTTCCGCCTTGCATATCGCCGCGATCCCGGGCCGCTTGAAGTCGCAGTCCACGACCGCTACCTTGATGTCCCTCTCCCAGGCAAACGCCCGCGCCGTGTTGACTACGACCGTCGTCTTCCCCTCGTTCTTCATGCTGCTGGTGAAGACGAAACTGCCGACCCCTTCCATCTCCTTGAGCCGCATGAGGTTGGTCTTGAGCGTCCGGTACTGCTCGCCGGCCACCGAAGCCGTTATGACGAGTCTGGTCGGGTCGTACTCGAAATGCTCGACCGCTTCGAATGCCTCCTCCAGCGGCTTGCGCGCCGCATGGGCCTTCGCCGCGGTCTGCGCGGAGACCGGGGCCGCCTTCGCAATCGCCTGGTCGAACGCAACGTCGAATGTCGCCATCTCGATCACTCCGACAGTGCCGGCCCGGGTTCCTCCGCCGGCGGGATTTCCACCGCCGGCGTCACTTTGAGGTCCTCGCGCCCGGCTCCCGTGTAACTCGTCAGATCGGCCTTCGGCGCCGAATAAACCTTCATCGCTTCTTCTATATTCGAGATCGTCAACGTGCTCAGCGAGGCCGGCAGGTCCGCCGCCCGCTGCGCGCGCGGCCAGTTGCGCCACGCCGACCAGCCCAACACCGCCGCCGACCCCACAAAAAGCACCGCAACCAAATACTGTTTCATCACTGCCGCTTTCGCCCCTGCCGACCGCGCGGCTACCGCGTGCAGTTGGTTGTAATCGCTGATTACGCCGAGCACCGCCGCCTTGCTGTAACTCCTCAGGTCGCGCTGGTCCTTGACCGAGTGGTCCGCGAATTCAATCGCGTACACCACGAAAATGCTCGTGATCAGCCCCAGCACCAGCCCCAACGCAAGGTGCAGCACGTGCTTGGGTTTGTCGTACCGTTCGGGCGCCGGCGTGACGTCCCACTGCGGCCGGTAATAGGTCCCAACCTGGTCGAGTTCGAGGTTGCGCTTTATCTGCGCCTGCACCAACTGGTTGGTGATCTCCGTGAGTTTGTCGGTCTTGTTTTCGTAGTCAAGCATCGCCTCCCTGATGACCCTCAGGTCCGACGGCATGGAGTCGAGTTTCCTGCGCCATTTCTCCGCGTTCTCCTCCATCTTCGCCCGCCTGCGCCCCAGCCCCGCCAGATCGCTTTCGAGGCCCGGCAGCCTGGCTTCCAGTTGCCTGCGCTTCTGGTTGGCCTCGTAGACGATCTCGATCGGCGCCTCCTTCGTCGCGTTCTCAAGGTACGCGTCGAGGCTTTTCAGTTCCGCCTGTATCTGTTTGACCATGGGGTGCTCGGCCGTCGAAGTCCCCAAGAGCTGCGCCAACTGCAGCCGCAGCGCGTCGCGCCTCCTTGTCGCCTCCACGACCGCCGGCAGCATCTCGAACTTCCTCGCCGCGGGCAGCACTTCCGCCTCTCCGGAAATCTGGCTTTTCACGACGGATACCTGCTCGTAGGTGTCCGCTATCTGGCCGTCGAGCGTGATGACCTCGCGCTGCAATTCCAGAAATACCGATACCGCCTGCTCGGTCGAGAGCATCGTCGAAATGTCTTTGCCGCTCCTGAGGAGAGCCATCGTGCTCGCCGTGAGTTTCAACTCGGGCGCCATCGTCCTCATCTCGTCGAGCTTCCTCTCCGAGGCCTCCACGTCCGCCGCAAGGGCGCCCCTCAGCGCCGAAAGCGTCTCCACCTCCGTATTGAGTTTCTGCACCTGCAATGACACGCACGACGAAACCGCCTTCTTGATGAAAAGGCTCAGCACCGCCGCCGCCAGCCTCCCGTCGCTGGCCTGGTAACTCAGGCGCACGAACCCCCCCTCCCTCGAGTAGTCGAGCCTCAGGTCCCCCTTTCCGAACGACTCGACCATCGCCGACAGGTCCGCTTCGTCAAGCCTCGTCCTGATTGTCGCCGCGGCCTCGGATATTACTTCCCTTGCCGGAACCGTCCGCTTCAGATCCGCCTCGGTCCCCTGCATCCGGCTGACCCAGTCCAGCGCGCTTGCCATGTCCTTGGGAAGGCTCCCCGCGTACTTGTCCGTCACCAGTATCCAGTTGCGGGCGACGTAGACCTTCGGCGAACGGTAGAAGGAATAACAGAACACCAGCCCCACCACCGCCAGCGTCACAAACGCAAACCACCACGCCCGCGAAAAGACTACGCGTATCCCGTCTCTCAACTCAATGCCGTTGTTGCCCGCCATCTCTCTGCGGCTCCACGGTCAGTACATTATCGTAATTGACTGCCTCGGATAACTGAAATCCCCGAACTGCCCGTCTTTCGCATCCTCCCAGAACTTTACGGCCTTGTTGGTCGTCGACGTGTTCTCCGTCTCCCGGAACATCGTGAAAACAAAACGGTCCACGTCGTAGATTATCCTGTTCTGCACGAAGATCACGTCGCCGGGCTTGATGATGACGTTGTACTTGTCTTCGCCCATCAGGACGTCGTGCCCGCTCACGACCACGTACGTCGGCCTGACCGGGTCCGGCGTAATGACGCCGACGCGGTTCTGGTCGGCCTTGTACTCCGCGAAAAACCCCGCCCCGGCTATCGCGTCCCGCAGGCGCACCACCTTGGCCCCCATGTTGTAGGTCCCCGGATGCCATACCCCGCCCAGGATATAGTAGTATTTGCTCTTCGAGCCGATAAGGCTCACGCGGACCTGCGGCCGCCCGATCACAAACGCCGCGATCGCCTGCGCCACCCTCCCCTCGGCCTGTCGCAGCGTCAGTCCCGCGGCGTCGATGACCTTGCCCGTGTTGATAATCGCGAGTTTCCCCCGGTCGTCGATGTTGCTCCCGCCGCTGAACTCCTTGTGCCCCAGGATATCGACGTTCACCGCGTCCCCCGGGCCCAGCGCGTACTCGAAAAGGGCATCGTATTCGACGCGAGAGGAACCGTCGGAAAGTAACGGTGATGGTTCTTGGGGTGCCGTCACATCTTTCAAGTCTACGCGCTGTCCGTGAAAGCCGCACCCCCATAATGCGACCGCCACCAGAGCAGCCATCAGAATGCGTGGCGTGCCCATTACTTCTCCTCGATAGGGCAATACTGCCTGCTGTCCCTGGGTTTGTTATCGGTAAATCTGGCGTGCTTTCTTTACGAACAAAACACAATCACGCTCAATTTAAGCGCAAGGCGCTCCAAGACTTACGCTTCCCGCCGCCCGCGCGGCAAGAGCGTCCGGCAAGACCGCCGCACGGCAGCCCCTCGGGCCCCTCTACGCCCTGTGAATGAGCGCCAGCGCCTCGGCCCTGGTTTCCGCCCTCTCGCGGAAAAGGCCCCTGACAACGCTTGTGACCGTCTTTGACCCCGGTTTTCTCGCCCCCCTCATCGTCATGCAGAGGTGCTCCGCCTCCATCACGACAATTACCCCCTGGGGCCTTAGCGCCTTTACAATCGTGTCCGCTATTGTAGTAGTGAGGTGCTCCTGGACGTTGAGCCGCCGGCTGGCGACCTCGACCACGCGCGCAAGTTTGCTTATGCCGCAGAGCCTGCCCCTCGCCGGAATGTACGCCACGTGCGCCAGGCCCATGAACGGCAGCAGGTGGTGCTCGCAGATCGAGTAGAATGGGATATCTTTCACCAGCACAATTTCGTCGTGCCCGGGCGACCGAAGGACCTTTATGACCTCAATCGGGTCCTGTTGTGTCCCGAAAAGGATCTCCTTGCACATCCGGGCCACGCGGTCCGGCGTCTCCAGTAGCCCCGGCCGCCCTATGTCCTCGCCGATCCCCTCCAAAAAGAGAGTCACGGCTCTCTTCACCTTCTCAAGGTCCATACCCCGCGGGGGCTGTCTTCTTAGCATCTCGCACCGCCTCATTCACCGGGCCCGTTTCAAAAGCTCGTAGTCCATCATCACTTTTTCGAGTTTAGCCTCGTTTGCCGCCGCCATCTCGCACAACGGAAGCCTGAGTTCATTGCCTATCATCCCCATCATCCTCATCGCAGTCTTGATGGGGATGGGATTCGTCTCTATGAACATCGCCCTGCACAGGTCGAAAAGTTTCAGGTGGATCTTCGTCGCTTTCGCGACGTCGCCGCCGGTGTACGCGTCGCACATGGCTCTTACATCTTTCGGGACTATGTTTGCGACCACGCTTATGACGCCCTTGCCTCCAACCGACATTATCGGCAGTGTCAGGCTGTCGTCGCCCGAAAGGATGATAAGCCTTTTCCCCTTGGGGTCCGCCAGGATCGCGCTTGTGTTGTCAATCGAGCCGGTCGCCTCCTTGACGCCGATGATGTTGTCGACTTCCGCCAGCCGGCAGATTGTCTCGGTCGCCATATTGACGCCCGTCCGGCCGGGGATGTTGTAGAGAATAACCGGAACGTCCACCGCCCCGGCCACCGTCTTGAAATGCCTGTAGATCCCCTCCTGCGTGGGCTTGTTGTAATATGGCACCACCAGGAGCACCCCGTCGGCGCCGGCCTTCGCCGCGTGCCTGGTCAGGCGCAGGGCCTCTTCAGTCGAATTCGACCCCGTGCCCGCGAGGACTTTGATTTTGCCCCCGGCGGCCTCTACCGTAACGTCTATGACCTTCTCGTGTTCCTCGTGGCTTAAGGTCGGCGATTCGCCCGTCGTGCCGCACGGCAGGACAGCGTTTGTGCCCTGCCTGATGTGCCAGCCCACCAACTCCCTGACTTTGTCGTAATCGACCTCGCCCTTGCTGAAAGGAGTCACCAACGCGACCGTCACGCCCTCGAACATGGATAGCCCCTCTTATGTACCTTCATGCCGCCTCCAAAACCGCCTGAGAGAATCGGCGCGGCTATGCGGCGGTTTCCCCGTACGATCTAAATGTCTATGAGCCTCTTCATTTCCCTGACGGCCTGTTCCATCCCCACAAAGACCGCCCGGGAGATGATGCTGTGGCCGATGTTAAACTCATCAAACCCCCTGATCCGCGCGACAGGCACGGCGTTCGTGTAGGTCAGTCCGTGCCCCGCGTGAACCGCCAGCCCCGCGTCGCCCGCGACCTTGCACGCGTTTGCAAGTTCGCCAAGCCTCGCCGCCTTCGCGCCCGCATCGGCGTGGGCATAGCGCCCCGTATGGAGTTCAACGGCCTCTGCCCCCGTCTCCTTGGACGCTTCCACCTGTCTCAGGTCGGCGTCGATGAAAAGGCTCACGACAATGCCCTTTTCCTGGAGCGACGCGACAGCCTGCTTGATCCTGCCGAGGTTTCCGGCAACGTCAAGTCCCCCCTCGGTCGTCAGTTCCTGCCGCCTCTCCGGAACAAGCGTCGCCTGCGTCGGCGCGATCTCGCGCGCGATGCGGATTATCTCCTCCGACGCGCCCATCTCCAGGTTCAACTTCACCGTCACGGTTTCCTTCAGCACGCGCACGTCCCTGTCCTGGATGTGCCGCCGGTCCTCCCTCAGATGAACCGTTATGCAGTCCGCCCCCCCGATCTCGGCAAGCGCAGCCGCCCACACGGGGTCCGGCTCAACGGCCCGCCTCGCCTGCCTGATTGTCGCTACGTGGTCGATGTTTACGCCGAGTTTCGCCATGCCTCACTCCTCCGGGCTGCGCGCGCCGGCACCAGCCCCCCCCGCTGCCGCCCCCCTTCACGACGCAACTGGATTATACCGCCCCCCTTCTATCGCGCCAACGTTTTTTGCCCGGGCGCCCGGCTTGTCCTTGCAAACACCCTGCGCCCGTTATATACATAATAGGCCAGTGGCCTGTTCACCGTGGGTTTAAGGTTATGTCCGGCAAAGTCCTGGCCCGCGAGGGCCGCGTAACTGTCCGCAAGTTCAGGAGAAGCGACCTGCAGGATCGCCTCGAATGGCCGCCCTATACGGACGCTTTGTTCACGCACCTCAACTGCGACCTCAGCAATTTCATCGAGCGCGAGAAATGGATCTTCGCCCGCATAATGAACTCGGGCCGCATGTACTTCGCCATCGAGGATGAGCACGGGGAGTTCATCGGCGAAATATCCCTGCGTGACATTGACGCCGACGCCAAAATGGGCCGCCTCGGAATCCACCTCGCAAGCAACAAACTCGGCCGGGCGTACGGCCGCGAAGCCCTCTCGGCCCTCCTGTCCTACTATTTCCTCACGATGAAATGGAACGCCGTCTTCCTCGACGTCGCCGCCTACAACCACCGCGCCCTGCGCCTCTACGAACGCCTCAACTTCCAGTACCTCCCCCCCTTCTGGCGCCGGATCGTCGCCGACGAATCCGTCCTCACCGACCCCGCCTGCGCCGGCATACGCCAGCTCCTTCGCAGGGGGCCTTCCGGCATCGAGGGGTTTCACCATGACATGTCGCTCACAAGGGAGCGCTATCTCCAGGCCCGCGAAGCCTCCGCCGCCGTGGAGACCAGCCCCCCCATCCATGAAAGGCAGCCCTGATGCAACAGGCGCTTTCGTTCTCCAACAGCGGCGAAACCATCGCGGGAACCCTTCACCTGCCGTCCCGCTCCCGCCGGTGCCCCGCGGTCGCCATGTTCCACGGCTTTACCGGCCAGAGGTGCGAGGCGAACTTCATCTTCGTCGAACTCTCCCGCCGCCTCGAGAAGGCCGGCATCGCCTCCCTTCGTATCGACTTTCGCGGCTCCGGTGAAAGCGACGGCAGGTTCCAGGACATGACGCCCCTAAGCGAACTGTCCGACGCCGTCACCGCCCTCGCCCAATTGGCGAAAATCCGCCGCGTCGACCCGAAGCGCCTCGGCGTCCTCGGCATCTCCCTCGGCGGCCTCGTCGCCGCCATGGCCGCCGGCGACTGCCCCCGGGTCAAGAGCGCCGTCCTCTGGTCCGCCGTGGCCCGCCCGCTGGCAGTCCTCAAATCAATGTCCACCGGAAAGCAGATGTCCGACCTGGTCAAACGCGGCCGCGCTGATTTCGACGGCCTTTATGTCGGCCGCCGTTTCCTCAAGGCCGTCCGCGACATCGACGCGCCCGCCGCCCTCGCCAGGTCATCCGCCGCTGTCCTTATCGTTCACGGCACGAATGACACAATCGTCCCCTTCTCCGATTCGTCCATCTACCTTGAGGCGGCCGCGTCGCGCTCCTCCCGCGTACACAGGCTCGCGGTAAAAGGCGCCGATCATACGTTCTCAAGTGTCGTTTGGAGGAACATCGTCCTGGCGGCAACGGTCAAATGGTTTAAGGAGACGCTCTGACAGAAGATACGCTTACCCTACCTGCGCGCGTCGGGCCGGGGCCCGCCGGCGCGCCGGACACCTGTGGGCCTGCGGCCCGAGGAGGTGCTCTGTGAAGATCGAAGAATTCCTTAGAAGCCGGAAAGTCCCTTACACCAAGAGACACCACCCTGAGGCGTTTACGGCGCAGGAAGTCGCAGCGGTCACCCACGTGCCCGGCGGCAAAATGCTCAAGGCCGTCGTCATAAGGGCGGGAGACGAGTACGCCCTCGCCGTCTGCCCCGCCAGTGCCCGCATCAGTATCGACGCGCTTTCGAAAATCGCCGGCCAATCCGTCCGCCTCGCCAACGAGGGCGAGATGGAGGGGATCTTCAGCGATACCGATTTGGGCGCCGAGGCGCCCATCGGCAGCCTCTACGGCCTCATGACCTACGCCGACGATTCGCTGTCCCAGAACAAGGAGGTCGTCTTCCAGGCCGGCAGCCACACCGACGTCATTGAAATATCCTACGCCGATTTCGTCAACGTCGCCAAACCCGTCACCGGCCGCTTTGCCGAACACATCTGAAATCAAAGGAGTAATATGAAGCCAGACGTCGGCTCCGGCGACTCCGGGAAAACTGACATCCCCGGCGGCCGGCGCGTGCAAAAGGATTCCCCGACTGTCGAAGCGCTCGGCGCAATCGACGAAGCCTCCGCCGCCGTCGGCCTCGCCCGCGCATTTGTGAAGAGCCCCGCACGAAAGGCGGTGCTTCACGAATGCCAGACGGTACTGCTGGCGTGCGGTGCCCAGGTAGCCTCCGCCGGCGCGCCTGGCGCTGCGGGCTTCGACTTCGCCTCGGCCCTCGCCCGATTGGAGAAACACCGGAAGGACCTTTCCGCCCTTGCGCCCCGTCCCGCTCACTTCCTCACCCCCGGTGACACGCCCGCCGAAGCTGCGCTCAATCTCGCCCGGACCGCCGTACGCCGCGCCGAGCGCTCACTCGTCGCCCTGCGCCGCACCGTCCCCGCCGTCGCGCCGGAGGTCGCGCCCTATCTTAACCGCCTGAGCGACCTTCTCTTCGATATGCTCCGCGCCGAAATCGCCGGGAAATAGGGCCCCCGCCCTGCGCGACTCCTCCCTCGCCCAGCAATGCTCAACACCCTCTCCCCCCGGGATGCGCAAGTGTGGCACTGCTGGCCTTGGCAGGGCGGAACCTTGGTGAAGTTCACCCGCCTGTGGCGGGCCTGCTTGCCCAGCAGTGATGAATTCCCTCTCCCCCCGGGAGAGGGCATAGGGTGAGGGCGAGTCTTCCCTGCAGCCGACAGCCTGCAGCCCGCAGCCCCTCCTGAGAGCGTCCGTGTGGGGGCGTAGAGGTGCGGCCCTCCTGTGCCGGTTGTGCCTTTCCTGCGCTGCGCGCGCTCACTTCATCCCTGTCGTCACCTGCCCGCCCGTCCGGCCGCGGTTCACGTACTTGCCGTGATGGTTCACGTTGTCCGGCCCGTTGTAGTCCTCGACCTCCCCGTTGCGATACCTGTACGAGCAGACGGCGTCCACTTGGCCTATCTGGTCGGTCTTGATCCCCGAGTTCTGGTAGGTAATCCGCGACGCCCCGGGGCAGTAGAATACCTCGATGCTCCCGCAGTAGCCCGGCACGAGTTCGCCCAATCCGATGGGACGCCCCACGGCCGAATAACTGTTCGTCCCGTCTCCCGGCGGCACCCTGCCCATATCCTGCCTGAACATCTCCAGCGACATCCCTATCTGCCGGACGTTGTTGAGGCACGACGTCTTTCGCGCCACTTCTTTCGCCTTCACCAGCGCCGGCAGCAGAATCCCCGCGAGGATCGTGATGACCGCCATGACGACCAGCAACTCCACCAGCGTGAAACCGCCTTCGCATGACGCCGGCGCGCTCGACCCTCCGCCTTTTGCTTGCCTCATCGCCTGCCCCGAATATAATCGCGTACGTGCCCGTTGGGGACTGTCGCCCTCGAGTCGCGTCTCCTTCGAGTCTGGGAGCACCGCACAAATGATAAAGACATTCGTCCTGGATACCAACGTTCTTCTGCACAACGCCGACGCGCTGACCTCCTTCGCCGACAACGAGGTCGTCATCACCCTCGACGTCCTGGAGGAACTCGACAAGTTCAAGACCCAGGGCAACGACCTCGGCCGCAACGCCCGCCGCGCCATAAGGATGCTCGACTCCCTGCGCGCCAGGGGCCACCTCGGCGACGGCGTGCGCCTCAACAACGCCGGCGGGACGCTCCGCGTCGCGTTCGAGGAACCCGACCCCGCCGGAATCGGTTTCTGCAGGGACAGCCCCGACAACCGCATCATCGCCGTCGCCAGGAAAATTCAGGACTCCGGCAAGACCGTCATCTTCGTCTCAAAGGACATCAACGCACGCGTCAAGGCGGATTCCCTCGGCGTCCGCGTCATGGACTTCGAAAAACAGAAGGTCGACTTCGACAACCTCTACACCGGCTGGCGCGAAATCCAGGTCGCCGGCGATATCATAGACGCCCTCTACGCCAAAAAGTCCGTCACGTTGGACGGCGCCGCCCTCTTCCCGAACGAATTCGTGCGCCTCGTCGACTCGGCCAACCCCAAGCATACCGGCCTCGCCCGCATGAGCGCCGCCCAGAAGGCCGTCGTGCCCCTTGCCTACGAAGGCAAGAATCCCTTCGGCGTCCGTCCCCGCAACCTCCTCCAGCATTTCGCAATGGAACTCCTGCTCTCGGAAGAGGTCACCATGGCGACGCTTTTGGGGCAGGCGGGCACAGGCAAAACGCTCCTCGCCCTCGCCGCGGGCCTCCACCTCGTCCTCAACGAACAGCGTTACGAAAAACTGCTCGTCTCGCGCCCGGCCGTGCCGCTCGGACGCGACATAGGCTACCTGCCCGGTTCCAAGGAGGAAAAACTCACCCAGTGGATGGAGCCCATCTTCGACAACCTCGAATATATCCTTCGCACGAATTTCGGAAAACCCGGCGAAGTATCCCGTGAGGTCAAGCGCCTCATCGACAACGGTTCGCTCGTCCTCGAAGCCCTCACCTACATGCGCGGCAGGAGTATCCCGGGCCAGTTCCTCATCGTCGACGAAGCGCAGAACCTCACCCCTCACGAGGTCAAGACCGTCGTCAGCCGCGTCGGTGAGGATTCCAAGATCGTCCTCACCGGCGACCCGTACCAGATCGATAACCCCTACCTCGACAGGTCCTCCAACGGCCTGGCCTACGCCGCCGAACGCATGAAAGGCCAGCCGTTCTTCGGCCACATAACTCTTTCCACAAGCGAGCGGAGCAATCTCGCCTCCGTCGCCGCGGAACTCTTGTAAGGGGCACAGGAAATGGACGAAAAAATCTCTTTCGACGAATTCAGACGCATCGACATCCGTATCGCCCGAATCAAATCGGTCGACCCCCACCCCAACGCCGACAAACTCTACGTCATCAAACTTGACGTCGGCCCCGAGGGCGAGCGCCGGACGTGCGCGGGCCTGCGCCCCTATTACAGCCCCGAGGATCTGGTCGGGAAAAAGGTCGCTATCGTTCTCAATCTCGCGCCCGCCAAGATGCGCGGCGAGGCCTCCGAAACCATGATGCTTGCCGGGCAGGACGGCGCCGTCGTCGCCCTCCTCACGCCGGAAAAGGACCTTGCCCCGGGCAGCAAGGTGCTCTGACGTTGTACGCTCGCAAGGCGCTCCGTCGAGGACCTCGCTCTATTCGTCCGCTGCGACGTGGAACCGGCGCCTGCCGCCCTCACGCTGCGACTCGTATTCCAGGCGCTCGGCACCATCGGAGGCAAACGCAATGACCGCGCGTGAAGTCAGGTATCCGGGCGCCCGCTGGCGCATCGCCTTCGGCTCCTACGATGGCGTCCAGAACTTCGCCGTCAACCAACTCCAGATGATGGTTCAGCGCCTCGTCCCTTACCTCGTCGAGGTCATCCCTGCCGCCGCCGCGTGCCCGGCCGACGACGTCCACTGGATGCTTGCCGGCACACTTGCCCAAAACGCCCTCATCCTTGACCTCGCCCGCCGCGGCGCCGTCTGCGTCCCCTGCGCGCCCCAGGGATATGCGGTTGCCGTCCTGGAGTCCCCATGGCGCCAGGGACGCCGCGTCGGCGTAATTGCAGGCGCCGACCCCGCCGGCGTCCTCCACGGCACGCAGGATTTCAATGCGCGCGTACTCGCGTCGCTCCCGGCGTCTTCCGCGTCGGCTTCTCAGGCAGCCCTCGAATCAATTCCCGCCTTCTCGGCGTCCGAATGTCCCCTCGTCACAACCCGCGGCATCTGGACCTGGGGCTACGTCATCTACGATTACAGGCGGTTCCTGGACCACATGGCGCGCCTCCGGATGAACAGCATCACGGTCTGGAACGATTGCCCGCCCGTCAACTGCCCCGACTTCATCTCCTACGCCCGCAGCCGCGGCGTGGGCGTCATCCTCGGCTTCCATTGGGGCTGGGGCACAGCCCTTGATATCACGAAACCTGACGACCGCCTCGCGATCGCCGCCGACGTCCTCGCCAAGTACCGCCAGGATTACGCCCGCCTCGATATCGACGCAATCTACTTTCAGACGCTCACTGAGCACTCCGAAACGAGGCTGCGCGGCCGTACGACCGCATCCTGGGCCTGCCAACTCGTAAACGAAGTCAGTGCCCCTCTCTTCGCGCTCAACCCCGGCCTGCGCATACATTTCGGCCTCCACGCCACAAGCGTGCTCGACAACTACGCCGACCTCGCCCCCCTCGACCCGAGGGTCACCATAGTCTGGGAGGACGCCGGCGCGATCCCCTTCTCCTACGACCCCGTTATTGAGTTGCCGCCCGCACCCGCTGCCGACGCCGGCCCCCGCACCGCTGACCAGACGCTGGAATACGCCAGGCGCCTTGCCTCGTTTCGGCCCGCAGGCGCGTTCGGAATGGTCCCCAAGGGTTGGACAAGTCTCGACTGGAAAAACGAATTCGAGCACCACGGCCCCTTTGTCCTTGGTGAACGAAGTCGTGATTTCACCCAGACGCGCCTTGCCCTGAGGCACAAACGTTGGGACTGCGTGAACGCGTTGTGGTCCGCAAACTATCCCGTCGCGGCCCGTTTCTACCGGGAAATGCTCGACGCGGCCGGCGGCGGGCTTGCCGCATGGGGCTTAATCGAGGACGGCCTTCTGGAGGAAGCCATCCAGTTCGGCGCGGCCCTCTTCGCCGAAACCCTCTGGAATCCACGCAGGAGTGACTCGGATATTCTGGCCCGCGCAATGAGCCCGTACTACAGGATGCCCTGAGAATCCCGCCGCCCGGGCCCCTTTTGGCATCCGAATTGTCGTCATTTCCACGGCCGAACGCGGCCTGCCCGCAGTCCATGAACAGGATAGATCGCCGGAGTGCCTCCGGAGGAAAACCACAGGTCTCAACGGCCCGAACCGCGTCCGCCCGGAAATAAGCAGGGCCGTCGCGCTCCCTGAGGGGGAAGGGGGGTTCCAGTCTCGAGAGCACAAACGGCCCGTAATATCCTGCCTTG
>Ga0315274_10003198_pt1 | contig 24403 bp, 16 predicted proteins | sample YL17G02_20_MG_FD_203700 | JGI IMG/M metagenome (GOLD analysis project Ga0315274, IMG submission 203700) | Sediment microbial communities from Yellowstone Lake, YNP, Wyoming, USA - YL17G02_20 | ecosystem: Environmental > Aquatic > Freshwater > Lake > Sediment | place: USA: Wyoming | collected...
CGCTTCGCACCGATTCGAAAAAGAACAGGTGCTCTTCGTAAGCCGTGACGGCAAGGTTGTTGAGCAGTTTGTAGTTGACGACGTCGAACTGATGGGCGTTGCGACGCCGCACGGGAAAACGGCGGACGCGGAAGCCCTGTCGCTCGACGATGTTCGGCGCGTGATAGTCCTTGTTCCAGTTGCCGGCGAAGTCGCGCACGCACGTCGTCAGGACCTGGACGGCAACGCCCGCCCCAGCGAGACGATGGACCCATTCGCGACACAATCGCTCGGCGCCGCCCGGAATGTCCTCGCCATACCAGGGCACGACGAACGCCATCGGCTTGTTGAGCGGTTGGATGTCCATCGCGGCGCAACCTCGTCGCGCAGGTTGCCAAACGACGACGCGCGTTGCCCGCTATCTATCGGCCGGCGTCCCGTGCAGGTCAAGCGCGAAGGCGAATTCGTAGAAGTTCGCAACCGCATCCAGCCGATGCATCATCGTCCCCTTTTCGCCCGAAGCTTCTTCACTTCGCGCAGCACGCGGGCGTCGTCTTGGTGGCGGGGGCGCGGCCGTAGTCGCTTTTGATTCGCTTCTTCCAGGCCGTCTTGAATTCCTCGCCCTCGATACTGAGGAGAAAGTCAATTCTGTTCGGAGGCATCCCCAGCTGGGTAATCTCGGTTAGGGCATTGGCGTCGAGAGAAAACGGGCTGCCGAACTCGGCGAGAGCGGCATTGGCCCGTTGGATATTTTCCGGCGAAGGGTCAACCCACACTCCCATATCCTTGGTATAGGGCGGCTTGCCGTGGTGAATGAAGGCGAGGCCACCAACAATGAGATACCTGACTCTGTGATTGGCCAGAACACTCAGCATGTCTTCGAAGTCCTGAATCGTGTCCATCTAGCGCTTCCTCTTGAGTCGCCGAGCCGCGCGTGATCGCCCTTCTTCCACTTTGGCGATGTCGCGGTGGATTGCGACCAATGCAGACAGACGATCTTGCGGCGTCAGACTCTGCCAGAATTCGAGGTCCCAGCGTTCGGCGTCGGCGAAGTTCTTCGCCACGTGACCCACGATTCGTTTCCGGCGTTCGGCGGCGCGTTCCTTGAGTCCCATAACTGGCCGTCCCTTCTTGATGCTTGCGGGGACCGCGGAGACAGAGAAGCGCTTTTTGCCCCTGCTTCTGAGGTCTTCTCGGCGACCTCAGCGGTCTTGGCGGTTCATTTCCTTGCAGACCTCAAATACCCATCTCCGCAATCCAGGCTACACTCTGCAAGAATCCAAAGCTCCAAGCAAGGCGGAAAAGCAATGATCCATTCAACCCGGAACCACGCACGGGGAAGGAGTCCACCCCGTCCACTTCGTCCACGCTGTCCACAAGGCGTCCACACATGCACAGGAAAGAACCCTGCGCCGCCGGCTCGCTGCAGCTTTCGGTCTGAGCTAACGCGAATGACTCTCCCTTCTTGACACGACTCGGTCTGTTGCGTACCACCTACACCGCGCCGAAGCAAGAGCGCGGTCACTCAGGAGTTGGGATGCCGGAGGTCGAGGCTTCCTTTTGCGCCGCGGCCCGCTACCGCAGCGGGAGAATCGTCATTTTCCATCAAGGAGGGTGTACAGAATGCCCGGATATTCGAGACGCCAGTTTCTTGGCGCCGGCATGGCCGGTCTCGCCGGAGCGGCGCTGTCGGGATCGCTGGCCGGTTTGGCCCGCGCGGCCGCGCCCAGGTCCGCCAAACGCAACGTGCTGTTCATCGCGGTGGACGACCTGAAGCCCAATCTCGGCTGCTATGGCGACCCGATTGCGAAGTCGCCGAACCTTGACCGGCTGGCGGCGAAGGGGCTGGTGTTCACGCGCGCCTATTGCCAGCAGGCGGTGTGCAGCCCGTCGCGCACGTCGCTTCTGACGGGCCTGCGTCCCGACACCACGAAGGTCTATGATCTCGAAACGCACTTCCGCAACACCATTCCCAACGTCGTAACGCTGCCGGAGCAGTTCAAGAAGCACGGCTGGCACACCCAGGGCTTGAGCAAGATCTACCACGGCGGATTGGACGACGCGCTGTCGTGGAGCGTTCCTCACTGGACGCCGAAGGCCAGGGGCTATGGCTCGCCCGAAGGTCAGGCCATCGTGGCCCGCTTGTTGGCCGAAGCGGCCAAGACGGACAAGCCGGCCAAGAGGGCAAAGGCGGGCAAAAAGGCCAAAAGCGCCGCTTCACTGGTGCGCGGGCTGCCGTGGGAGGCCGCCGACGTCGCCGACAACACATTCGCCGACGGCGCCACGGCCGACCATGCCATCGAGGTGCTGCGCGAGGTCAAGGACCGTTCCTTCTTTCTGGCCGTCGGTTTTCTCAAGCCCCACCTGCCGTTTGTCGCGCCGAAGAAATACTGGGACCTTTACGATTCCGAGAAGTTCAAGTTCGCGGAATATCGCATTGCGCCCAAAGATTGCCCGCCCATTGCCATGTCCAACTGGGGCGAACTCCGCGCCTACTACGGCATCCCGAAAGCCGGCCCACTTTCGCCCGAACAGGAACGCCACATGCTCCACGGCTACTATGCGGCGGCCAGCTACATGGACGCCCAACTCGGACGCGTATTGGACGAACTGGACCGGCTGGGTCTGGCCGACAACACCGTGATCGTGCTGTGGGGCGATCACGGCTGGCACCTCGGCGACCACGGCTTGTGGTGCAAACACACCAATTTCGAGCAGGCCACGCGCGCGCCGCTGCTGCTCAGTGTTCCCGGCCAAAAAACCGCCGGACAGAAGCGCGATGCGCTGGTTGAATTCGTGGACATCTGCCCAACGCTGCTTGACCTGTGCGGCGTGCCGCTGATGGAGAATCTGGAAGGGTGCAGCTTCAAGCCGCTTGTCGAGACTCCCAACCGGCCGTGGAAGAAAGCCGCGTTCAGCCAGTATCCGCGCCCCAATCCTGCGACCGGCGGGCTGATGGGTTATACCATGCGCACCGAACGCTATCGTCTGACCGAGTGGCGGGCAAGAAATGGCGGCTCCGTGTTTGACTGCGAACTCTACGACTACCAGACCGACCCGCAGGAGACCGTGAACATTGTCAATCGGCCTGAGAATGCGGAGTTGGTCAAGAATCTCGCGCAGCTGCTGCACGACGGCTGGCGCGGCGCTCTGCCGCCAACGTAGGACAGGTTGCCAACCTGTCACACTCGGATTCCGCACGGAGCGACAATGATGGGCAAGGTAAAGAACCATCATTTCTACGTCTGCTCGCACACGCACTGGGACCGCGAGTGGTATGGGACGTTCGAGGACTTCCGGATGCGCCTGGTCGAGCTGACCGACGAATTGCTCGACTATCTCGAGGACGAGCCGGAGTATCGCTGCTTCAACTTCGACGGCCAGGCCGTCGTCATCCGTGACTATCTCGAAATCCGTCCGGGCCGGCTCGATGATATTCGCAAACAGGTTGCGGCGGGCCGCCTGATGGTCGGCCCGTGGTACGTTCTGCCCGACGAGTTTCTGGTCAGCGGCGAGTCGTTCGTCCACAATTTGCGGTTGGGCCACCGCGTGGCGCGCGAGCTGGGCCGCGTGGCCAAAGTCGGCTATCTGCCCGACTGCTTCGGGCAGATTTCGCAAATCCCGCAAATCCTGCTGGGCTTCGGAATAGACACCTACATCTTCTGGCGCGGTTTTTCGCCCGAAGACGACCGGCCCGAAGTGATCGTCGAGGGGCCTGACGGTTCGCGCGTTCTCGGCTGTCATTTGCACGACGGCTACGCCAACCTTGCCTTCTTCCCCCATCAAGCGCCGCCGGACGTCCGCAAGGCTTTGTCTGACCCGTCCGACCTGTCCGACCTGTCCGACGGGTCCGACAGGTCCGACAAGAAGGGCGCGCTGCCGTGGACGGTGCGCGCGAAATTCCTGACCCTGAAACACGTCGCCGAGCAACTGATCGCGCGCGACCGCTCGAAAGTCCACCTGATGATGAACGGCTTTGACCATCAGCGGATTCACAAGGACTTGCCCGAGGTCCTGCGCCGCGCCGGCGAGGAGATCGAAGGGTGGTCGTTTCACCACGCCACGTTCGAGGAGTTCTTCGAGGCGCTCAAGGCCGAACGCGGCGATTGGCCGGTCGCGCGGACGCCGATGCGCGAGACGACGCGCGATCCCCAGTCGTGGGCTTTCATTCTCGACGGGGTTCTGTCGTCGCGCATCTATCTCAAGCAGGCGAACGCCCGCTGCCAGACGCTGCTTGAGCGCTGGGTCGCGCCGCTCGAGACGCTCCAGTGGCTCGAAGGCGGGCGCTATGAGAAGGCTTTCCTCGACCGCGCGTGGGAACTGCTTCTGCAAAATCATCCGCACGACAGCATCTGCGGGTGCAGCGTGGATGGCGTCCACCGCGACATGGAGAACCGCTTCGAGCGATGCGAACAGATCGGGACGCAATTGCTGCGGCGCGCGCAGGCGGCCATCGCGGCGCGGATTGACACGTCGTTCGCGCAGCCCCACGAAGGCGTGCTGGTGGTCTTCAATCCGCTGGCGCGCCCCACGTCGCAACTGGTCGAGACGAAGTTGCAGTTGAACGCAGACAATGTCGTAGTCGAAGAGCCTGGCGCCGGCGGCGAAAGGCGCGCAGTGCATTTTCCGCGAATGACTGAGACCGGCGATGTCGCGCGCTCGATCCGCGGCGTCTGCCTGTTCGACCAGGAAGGTCACGAGGTCGCCGTCGGCTTCGACTCGATTCATACTGAGGTGACGAACGAACCTCACGCGCCGGATTCTCTCGGCCTGGTCAATCACAATCGCCTTGTGGCCAACGTGAAATTCTGGGCCAACGACCTCCCGCCGCTCGGCTATCGCGCCTATCGCTTTCATTTCCTCAATCGCCCGACTCATCGGCGGGGGACGCTCGTCACCGACAACGACACCATGGAAAATGAGTTTCTGAAGGTGACGGTCGGCGGCGACGGCTCGATTGGCGTCTGCGAGCAGAACCCGAAGGAGAAGGGGGAATCGCGAATTCCGCGCTGGATTGACGTCCACTACGAAGACGGCGGCGATTGCGGCGACTCATACAGTTTCTCCAGGCCGCCGAACGACCGCGTTCTGGCGGGGATTGGCTGTCCCTCGCGCATTGAAATCGTTGAGGACAGTCCTGCGGCGGCGGCGTTCGAGGTCGTCCAGCGATTGGAGATTCCGCGCTATTTCGATTTTGCCCTCCGCCGCCGAAGCGACGAGACTGTACCGCTGGACATCGTCACGCGTGTGACGCTGGGGGCCAGGTCGCGCTACGTGAGATTCCGCACCCGGCTTCGCAATACGGCGTCGGATCATCGCCTCCGCGCCTGTTTCAATCCCTGGTTCGACCTGGACAACGCGGAGCATCTGCGCGCGTCGGCCGAAGGCCCGTTCGACGTGGTCGAGTGGCCGATTGCTCCGCCGCATCCTGACCCGACGAACTGGATCGAGAACCAGCCGGCGACGATCCCGCAACATTCATTTGTTGACCTCAGCGACGGCCAGTGGGGAATCGCGGTCTTCAACAAGGGGCTGCCCGAATGCGAAGTTGTCCGCGAACCGGAGCCGAAGCTCTACCTGACGCTGTTTCGGAGTTTCGGCCACCTCAGTCGCAACGACTGCCCGAGCCGGGCGCGGTCGGCGGGGCCGGAGCTGCCGACGCCCGAAGGGCAGTGCCTGCGCGAAATGGAATTTGAATATGCGCTCTATCCCCACGCGGGCCACTGGTACGAAGCCGACGTCTTGCCGCTGGCCCACGAATTCGCCGCCGGCCTCTCGACGCTTTGCATGCGGCCCCACGCGGGCGACCTCCCGCCCTCGAAGGAGTTTCTGCGTCTCGAAGGCGACGCCAACATCGCCCTGTCGGCGATCGAGCGGTCGGAGGACGGCGAAGCCGTGATCGTGCGCCTCTGGAACGGAACCGCCCAAAGCCGCGAAGTCCGGCTGGTCTTCGACCGCCCGGTGAGGTCGGCCCATCGCGTCCGGCTCGACGAGACGGTCGAGGAGCCGCTCAAGGTCGTCCGCCAGAACGAAATCCCTCTCAAGATCGCCGCCAAGAAGATTGTGACCGTGAAACTCGCCCCGGGGGTAACCTGAGTTCTGCAAGTCGGGTGAATCTCCCGAATTCGGGAGAAGGTCATGTTGCAGGAAGATGCTGGCCGGGGGAAAAGGTCGTAAAACAGGGGACAGGCACCAGCCGCAAGCAAAACGGGGACTGGCTCCGGCCGTTTTCTCGCCGGTGCCTGTCCCCCGTTTTGCGGCTGGAGCCAGTCCCCGTTTTACGACCATCTCCGCCGGCTCAATCCTTCTCCCGAATTCGGGAGATGCACCCCTGCAAGTCCGTCTTCAGAAGCAAGAGCAGAATCCCGGTACGTGGCAGGCGCTTTTCTTGGGGTGCGGCCAGCGTCGTTTCTTGTAGTCGTTGTCCTTACACAAAAATCGGGACTTCTCGCTATTGACCCCGTGCTTGGCCTCTGTGATAATTGAGTAGCTGAGAGAAGAGGGTAGGCATCCGTCCGATCTCTCAACGCAAGGGTCGGGAGTGGGCGTGCCCGGTGCGATGGCAAGCGGGCCAGCACACGGCCGGAGGGGAATTTCAGTCGGCCAAGCGCAGCGCGACCCGCTTAGGCTCATAAAGGGGTGACGCAAATGCAGAGCGTGACGGCGGGCTGGTCGTTCGGCAATACGCCAAGCGAAACCGGAATCACCGCGAATCAAGATCCCAAACCACAAACAACGTGAGGGGTCTATGAATCACTATTCGGCGAAAACCAAAATCATTGCCGTGGTGCTGCTGGCCGGTGTGTTGCCGCTGCTGGCCAGCGTGGCCGCTCATCTCATCATCGGGGACGCGAAGCACGTCCAGGAGCCGCTGCACGAAGGTTTCGAACTGGCGGGCACTTGCATTGCGCTCAGCGTGGCGATGCTGCTGTTGCTCCGCCTGGGGCACGAAAACGCATCTTCGCATCTGTTGTGGGTGGTGGCGGCGCTTGTGGCCATGGGAATCGTGGACGGCGTGCATAGTTTCCTCCCCACCGGTGTGGCGTTTTCTTGGACGAGGCACGGGGCGACGGTCGTGGGCGGGGCGCTCTTCGCGCTGGTCTGGCTGCCGCTGCCGGCGGTCGTGGTCCGCCGAAAACAGCATTTCATCTTTTTGGTGGCGGTGCTGGCCATCGCGGGGTCGCTGGCCATCTTGCGGTGGCCCGAACGGCTGCCCGCGCCTTGGGTGGCGGGGAACTACAGCCGCTTGGTCATAGCCGTTAATGCGCTGGGCGGGCTGGGCTTCCTGACGGCGGCGCTGTTCTTCATCCGGCGCTACCTGCGCGAGCCGCAGACCGAGGACCTGGTGTTCGCCAGCCAGACGTTGTTCTTTAGCACCGCGAGCCTGTTCTTCGGTCTCTCGCACGTCTGGGCCGCCGACTGGTGGGTCTGGCATGGCGCCCGGCTGCTGGCTTACGTGACCGTGCTCGTGGCCGCCTACGAAACGGTCGTCGCCCTCTACCAGCATATCGCCCGGTACGCGAAGGAACTGGAGACGGCCAACGCCGCCTTGCGGGTCGAGATCACCGAGCGCAAGCGGGCCGAAGAAGAACTGAAGAAAACCCTCGCCGACCTCGAACGCTCCAACAAGGAGCTCGAGCAGTTTGCCTACGTCGCCTCGCACGACTTGCAGGAACCGTTGCGCATGGTCGCCAGCTTCACGCAACTGTTGGGCCAGCGCTATGGAGGCAAGCTCGACAAAGACGCCGATGACTTCATTCGCTATGCCGTGGACGGGGCCAACCGCTTGCAGGCGCTGATCAACGACTTGCTGTCGTATTCGCGCGTCAGTACGCGCGGCAAAGCTCTCGAGCCGATCGCTTGTGAGGATGTTTTGGCCAGGGTTCACGCCAATCTCCTGGCGATGATTGAAGAGACCGGTACGATCCTCGTGCACGATCCGTTGCCTACGGTCGTGGCCGACGAAACCCAAATGGTCCAACTGTTCCAGAATCTGGTCCAGAATGCCATCAAGTTTCGGCGCGACGAGTCGCCGCGGATTCACGTCGCGGCCCAGCGAGAAGGCGACGAATGGGTCTTCTCCGTCCGCGATAACGGCATCGGCATAGACGCCCAATACTTCGACCGCATCTTCGTCATCTTTCAGCGCCTGCACGGCAAGGAGGAGTATCCCGGAACGGGCATCGGCCTGGCGATGTGCAGGAGAATCGTCGAGCGCCACGCGGGACGTATCTGGGTCGAGTCGGAGCCGGGCAGGGGAAGCACGTTCTACTTTGCGCTCAGGGGAGCGTGAGACAATTTTCGATTTTCGATTGGCGATTTTCGATTGAGAGCCTTCAAAAGAATGAAACGCAGAGATCGCGGAGGGCGCAGAGAAAGGCACAGTATGTAGTTCCCACTTCAGTGGGGCTTTTGGTTTTTGGCAAACCGGACAGCGAAAACTCAAGAACCCCACTAAAGTGGGAACTACATACCTCTCTTCATGGGAGACTTTTGAATCAAGACAAACGAACTGAAAATCGCAAATCGGCAATCGGAAATCGAAAATCGGAAATCGAAAATTTAGAAAGGAAGCGAAGCGATGAACACAAAACAGCCAGCCGGTAAGACCATCGAAATTCTCCTGGTCGAGGACAATCCGGGGGATGTCCGCCTGACGGAAGAAGCGCTCAAGGAAGGCAAGATCGTGAACAGGTTGAGCGTGGTCGGCGACGGCGTGGAAGCTCTGGCTTTCCTGCGGCGCGAGGCGAAATACGCCAATGCGTCGCGTCCCGATCTGATCCTGCTCGACCTGAACCTGCCCAAGAAAGACGGCCGTGAAGTCCTGGCGGAAATCAAAGCCGACGACGACCTGAAGCGCATCCCGGTCGTTATCCTGACGATCTCCAAGGCCGAAGAAGACATTCTCAAGACGTATAATCTCCACTGCAATTGCTACATCACGAAACCGGTGGACCTGAGCCAGTTTCTGACCGTTGTGAAGGCGGTCGAGGACTTCTGGCTGACGATCGTCAAGCTGCCGCCGAATGGGGGGTGGTAAGCGGCCAAGGCCTCTTGGTGCAATGAAACGTACTTGGGGCGCCAAATCCGACGTGTTCTTGTAGCTCAGGGCCTTGTGCCCGTCTGCATTTCACGACTACGACGCCCACAAGGGGCTGAGCTACAAGGGATTCGGACTTGCGGAATGGGTGAAGTCGAGAAATGACCGGCGATCCCGCTGTGTTCTTGTAGCTCAGGGCCTTGTGCCCGTCTGCATCCCACGACTACGACGCCCACAAGGGGCTGAGCTACAAGGGATTCGGACTTGCGGAATGGGTGAAGTTGAGAAATGACCGGCGCTCTCGCAGCGTGATCTTCCGCGGAAAGGAGCGATCCGAAATGCTGGAATCGAAGATTCGCATTCTGCTGATCGAAGACAATCCGGGCGATGCCCGACTGGTGGAAGAGTTGCTCTGGGGCGCCACCGGCGGGCCGTCGCGCTTTGAGATCGAGCTGGCCGACCGGCTCTCGCGGGGTCTGGAACGGCTATCCACGGAGAAAATGGACGTTGTTTTGCTCGACCTGGGCCTTCCCGACAGCACAGGGCTCGACACTGTGCGGCGTCTGCGCGAACAGACGGAGAAAGCGGTCGTCGTGGTGCTGACCGGTTTGGACGACGAGGAAGTGGCCGTCCAATGCCTCCTGCACGGCGCCCAGGACTACCTGGTCAAGGGTCGCTTCGACAGTCACTTGTTGGGCCGCTCCGTTCGCTATGCCATCGAGCGCAAGCGGGCGGAGGAGGCGCTTCGCAACTCCGAGGAGAGATACCGAGCGTTGTTCGAGGGCGCCGCCGAGGGCATCCTGGTGGCGGATCTCGAAACGCGGCGGTTCCGGTATGCCAACCGGGCCGTCTGCAACATACTCGGATACACCGAAGAGGAACTGACGCAGCTCGCCGTGGCGGACATCCACCCCAAAGAGTCCCTCGACCACGTCGTGGCCGAGTTCGAGGCCCAGACGCGCGGCGAGAAGACGGTGGCGCCCGCCATTCCCTGTCTGCGCAAAGATGGCACGGTGTTCTACGCCGATGTCGCCACGGCTCGCGCCGTCATTGACGGCCGGCCGTGCAACATCGGCTTCTTCACGGATGTCACCGAACGGCGGCAATTGGAGGAGCAGCTGCGGCAGTCGCAGAAGATGGAGGCGGTCGGCAAACTGGCCGGGGGAATCGCCCACGATTTCAACAATATCCTGACGGCCATTCTCGGCTACAGCGAGCTTCTCGAGCGTCGGTTCGCCGAGGGCGACCCCGCGCGCCGGGAAGTCGCCGAGGTCGAGAAAGCCGCCCAGCGTGCGGCTTCGCTGACCCGCCAGCTTCTGGCCTTCAGCCGCCAACAGGTGCTCGAACCCAAGGTGATGAACATCAACCGGCTTGTGGCCGAAATGGACCGGATGCTTCGGCAGCTGATTGGAGAAGACATTGACTTGGTGACCTCGCTGGACGCCAGTCTTGGGAATACGAAGGTGGATTCCAGCCAACTCGAACAAGTCGTTCTCAACCTTGCGCTGAATGCCCGCGATGCCATGCCCCACGGCGGCAAGATCACCATCGAGACGGCCAACGTGGACCTCGACGAGAATTATGCTCGCCAGCACGTCACCGCTCGCCCCGGCTCCTATGTGATGTTGGCCGTCAGCGATACGGGCTGCGGCATGGATGCCGAGACACAATCACGCATTTTCGACCCCTTCTTCACAACGAAGCCAATGGACAAGGGAACCGGCCTGGGACTCTCCACCGTTTACGGAATCGTCAAGCAAAGCGGCGGCTATATTTGGGTCTATAGCGAGCCGGACCGAGGCACCACGTTCAAGGTCTATCTGCCGCGCGTGGAGAGCGATGTAGATGAGGTGAAACCGGCGGATTTGGAATCCGAAACAACCGGCGGCGCCGAAACGATTCTCGTGGTCGAGGATAACGAAGGCATTCGAACGCTCATGGGCGAAATCCTCCAAATGAACGGCTATACCGTCCTGAAAGCCAGCGGCGGCGCCGAAGCGCTCGAACTGGCGGCGCGGGGCGAGCAACCAATTCACCTGACGATCACCGACGTCGTCATGCCCGGAGTGGACGGCCGCGAGCTGGCCAAACGTCTGGCCATCGTGCGACCCGATCTCAAGGTGCTCTTCATGTCGGGCTACGCAAGCGATGCGGTGCTGCACAACGGTATTGTGGAAGAAGGAACCCCTTTTCTTCAGAAACCCTTTACGCCCGAGTCTCTGGCGCGCAAGGTTCGCCGCGTACTCGACGGCCGTTAAAGGCCCCGACAATCGTTCTCCCGCCTGGAAAGCCATAACTCCTCCGACTTTTCCGATTGCTCCTTGCGACAACGACGTGTAGGCGTTGCAGGCAGACACCCGAGCGAGAAAAGGAGGGTGGATTGGTGAACAGACGCGATTGGCTCCGCGCAGGGCTTGTCGCCGGTTGCGCCGCCGGCGTGTCCACCGGCTGCTTTCGGATGACTCGATTCGCCGCCACGCCGCGAAAACGAGGCGGGCGAGGCATGTGCCGCGTGGTCGAGGCTTCGGTCGAGTTTGAGGCCATTCGCTATCGTGTGCCGCTGCGTTTCGGCACGGGTGTGGTTGACAACGTCACCTTGGCGACAGCGCGCGCGACGCTCGAAGGGCCCGGCGGAAAGCGCGCGCAGGGGCTTGGGCAAATCCTCTTGGGCGAGCTCTGGTCGTTCCCCAGCCAGCGAGTCGAGCGGGCATTGCGCGAAAAGGCGATGCGCGAGGTGGCCGAGCGGACCGCCGCGTGGCTGGCCGGCGAAAAGCCGTCGGGCCATCCGCTGGAGATCGGCTGGACGCTCAAGTCAAAGGCCAAAGAGTGGTGTGGCGAGGCGACCGGGCGGCTGGCTCTGGCCGAGCCGATGCCGCTTCTGTCGGCGCTCGTCAGCGTGTCGCCGTTCGATGCGGCGGTGCACGATGGTTTCGGAAAGCTCGTCGGGCGGTCGGCCTACGATTGTTATGGCCGCGATGTGGCGCCGGACTTGAGCGCGTTTTTGGGGCCGCGTTTTCGCGGACGTTTTGTTTCGCACTACCTGCGGCGACGCTATGCCGGGCGCGTTCCGATCTGGCACCTGGTCGGCGGGCTGGACAAGTTGCGGGAGTCAGAGGTTGGCGCAAGCGATCCCAAGGATGGCCTGCCGGTCAGTCTGGAGAAGTGGATCGAACGCGACGGGGTCTATTGCATCAAGGTCAAGCTGTCGGGCCACGACGTGGACGCCGACGTGGCGCGGATGCGCGATGTGTATGCGGTAGTCTCCCAAAGCCTGGAGGGTCGCGGTCGGCGGCGGTTTTTCCTTTCGGCGGATTCGAACGAACAGACGGAGAACGCGGCGGCGTGCGTGACGTTTCTCGAAAAGCTGCGGCGCGACTGCCCCGCCGCGTTCGACAAGTTGCTGTATCTCGAACAGCCCACGAGCCGCGATCTGCGCGCCCGCCGCGAGGACATGCGGGCCGTCGCCCGGCTCAAGCCGGTTCTCGTGGACGAGGCGGTGGCCGAACCCGACGACCTCGATCTGGCTTTCGAGCTGGGCTGGTCGGGCGCGGCGCTCAAAACCTGCAAGGGCCACACGGGGGCGCTGCTGACGGTCGCGCGCACCATCGAGGCCGGCAAGGTCTATACCGTCCAGGACCTCACGAATCCCGCCTATGCCTATATTCATTCGGTTGGCCTGGGGGCGCGAACCGGCCCGCTCAAAGGCGTCGAGGCCAACGCCCGTCAGTTCATCCCGGCGGCCAGCGAAAAACTCGCTCAACGTTTTCCGCGCCTCTTCACCGTTCGCAACGGCGAGGTGGAGACGCGCGAGATCCAGCCGCTCGGTTTGGGCTATTGAAAGAAGAGCCTTATCCGCAGATTTCGCAGATTCCGCAGATTCTTCGCGGCCAAGAGCCGCGCATGTGTTTAGCGCACGATACCCGGTTTTCCTGTAGCTCAGGGCCTTGTGCCCGTTCTTGCTCCTTTGCCCAAAGCACAAAACGGCCACAAGGGCCTGAGCTACAGAGAGACGCTAAACACATACCGAGCCGCGCTCTGCCTCTGTGGCGAGGTTGTTTTTGGAGGCTCTTAATCTGCGGAATCTGCGCAATCTGCGGAGGGTGTTCGTTGAGGACCAAATCAGAGCTTGAAAACGTCGGCACCGGTACGTAGGCAACCGCCGAACGGAGCGATTCGCCGATTTCAGCCGGAGGCCAAAGAGACTGGTCGGACATCTATAAGGAGAGGACACTATGGACAATTCGGTGAGCAGACGAGAGTTCATGAGACTGGGCGCGGGCGCCGGACTGGCGGCGACATTGGCCGGCCGCAGCGCCGTCGGCGCGGCGGCCAAACCCGCGGCCGTCGGCAAGCCCCTTCGCGTCGGTTTTATCGGCGTCGGCGGGCGCGGCAGCAGCGACCTCAATCAGGCGTTGGGCTGCGAAGGCGCCGAGGTCGTTACGATCTGCGACATCACGCCCGAGAACCTCAAACGGGCGCTCGACACGGTCGAGAAGAAGACGGGCAAGCGGCCCGAAGGGTTCGGCGATTATCCCTACCAGTACCGGCAGTTGCTCAAGCGCGACGACATTGACTGCATCGTCATCGCCACGCCCTGCTACTGGCACGAGGTGATGTACGTGGACGCCCTGAACGCCGGCAAGAGCTTCTATGGCGAGAAACCGATGGCGATCACGGCCGGCGGGGTGAAGGCAGTCGCCGAGGCGGCCAAGAAGAATCCGAAGGTCGTCGTCCAGATCGGCTTTCAGTGGGGGGCCAGTCCGGCCCGCCGCGACATCATCCAGAAGGTCCGCGACGGCTTGATCGGCGAACTGCTGGACGGGCGTTTTCAGCGCCTCAACGACTGGGATGGCCACGCGGGCTGGTACACCGACCGCAACCAGTCGGGCGACTGGATGCTCGAACAGGCCGTCCACGAGTTCAACCTGATGTGGATGGTGACGCGAGCCAACCCGATTTCCTGCACTGCCGTCGGACGTTCGGGCATTATCCCCGGGCGCAACACGACCAACTACTACACGGCCATCCTGCAATATCCCGAACCGCTGAAAAATCTCGTTCTCCACTACTCGCACGGCTGGATCGAGATGCCCGGGTTCACGAAGATGGGCGGCCTGCGGACTGAGTTTGTCGGGACCAAGGGCGCGCTTGACGTGATGGGATCGTTCGTCCAGTTGCGCGAGAAGGCTGCGGGCGGCGAAGCGAGAATCACGGGTCAGGGCGGCGACGGCGACACGCGCGAACACCTCGAGAACTTCTTCGAGTGCGTCCGCAACGGCACACCCGACAAGGCCAACTGCGGCGTCGCCAACGGAGCCGGCGCTTCGATCATCGGTCTGATGATCCGCCAGAGCCTCGAACAGAAGCGCCCGGTGACTCTGGAAGAGACCCTGGCCGACACGCGCACGGTTCCCGTTCCGCCGGTATGACGGGAATGGATTCCCTCCGCTTTTCCGACGTGTTTCGGGCTTTACGCTCGCAGTGGCGTCTTCAGGCGACTTCTGAGAGAACCTCACCGAAGTGGGGACTACCCTGAGAATGAGTTCGTAGTAGCGCCGCAAGGCGCGTTGAAACACGGGGCCTGAAGCAAGAATGCCGGTCACGCGAAAACGCGCCTTGCGGCGCTACTACGAACTTCTCATCCCTTTCCGGGTGACGCCGAAGCGCGAACCCCGGACTACTGCGGTCCGTGTTGACATGGGCCTGTGGTTGGGCTTATAGATTACGCCGCTTGTGGGGGAAGGGCGAGCGTGGCAAGATTCTTGCTCTTTCAAGATTTGGGCGGCAAAAAGAGAGACCAACGTTAATGGCCATTTTGAGGGTTTTGACATACGGGGACGAGAAACTGCACTCGCGCTCGGAGCCGATTGACGGGTTAACACCCGACTTGGTGCGGCTGATCGGCGAGATGGCCGACACGATGTATGCGGCCAACGGGGTGGGACTGGCGGCGGTTCAGGTGGGGGTGGCCAAACGCCTGTTCGTTCTTGACGTGGATCAGGTGGCTGAAAACGGCCAGAAGAAGAACCCGCGGCGGTTGCGCGTTTTCATCAATCCGGAGATCGCGTGGACTTCCGAGGAAGACTCGCCCTACGTCGAGGGCTGCCTTTCGGTGCCCGGCGTCGAGGCGGAAGTGTATCGGCCGACCCGGATTCGTGTCCGCTATCGGGACGAGCGGGGCGAGGAGCGCGAGGAAGAGGCCGACGGGTTGCTGGCGCGCGTGATCCAGCACGAAACCGACCATGTGGACGGAGTTCTCTTTGTGGACCGGCTGGGATTTGCGAAGCGCCAGGGGCTTGCGGGACAGCTGCGGCGGCTGAGAAACGAGCGCGAGACAGTCGTCGTGCCGGCCGATCTGGCGGCGAGATAGCCTTCGAGTTGAAAGTTCAAAGTTAAAAGTTCAAAGTTGAAAGTTGCGAGAGCCCGCCGAAGGTGTAATGTAGTCTTTCGGTCTCCCTCAATGCTCTGAACAGGAACAGCAGGCGTCCCCGATGCCAGAAGCTTCTCCTGCCGTTGAACTTTCAACTTTGAACTTTCAACTCCCGCGCCTCACATCGAGTGGCGGCCGACGAGCATCCACGTCCAGAGGAAATTCGCAGCCAAGCTGACAAACATTACCACCATAGCGATCACGACCATCAAAAGGACGCGGCGGTTGATCCGGGTGGCCACGTCGCGCACCGATTGGCTGACAAAATCGGTGATCTGACGGGAAAGTTCGCGTCCGACAAGGTCGCGGACCATGTCGGGCAAGACCTTCTCGGTCGTGGCCTTCACGTGGCGTTCGGTCAATTCGGGGAGCTTCTCGCGGGCGGCCTTGGGAATGACTTTCTGCGCGATGCCGTCGAGCATGAGGACCATTTTCTTGGACACCTCGGGGACGACGGTATCCATGGCTTTCTGGACCTGCGCCTGGACTTCACGCGGGAGGATGGATTCGAGCGATTCCTTGATCTGCTTGCGGGCGACCGTGGGAATGGCGGTTTCGGCGACCTTCTTGACGTTCTTCTCGGTCATGTCGGCGAGCAGGCCTTCGATGGCTTCGGAGACTTTCCGCTCGGCGAGTTTCTCGACCATGGACTGGGCGACCTCGTGCACGGTCGCGCGGACCAGTTCCTGTTCGCGCTCGGCGCTCAGGCTGGTCAGGCGCTCGTTGACCTCGCGGCCAATCCGCTGATCGAGTTGGGTGACGACGCTCTGGATGGCGCGCTCGACGATGATCTGGGTTTTATTCTCGACAGCGGCGCGGATGTGCTGCTGGGCGAGGTTTTCCATGAAGGCGTCTGCGGCCTTGTGCAGGAACTCCTCGCACTGCTCTCGAATGTGCCGTTCTTCGATCAACGCTCGGACGCGACCGATCAGCGCGACGGGATTGAAGGGTTTGAGGAGGAACCCGTTGGCCCCGCGCAAGCTCTGCGTGCCGCGCGTTTCCGCTTCTTCTTCGGGAATGAGCAGGAGGATGGGGATCGCGTAGGTGCTGGGGCCGGTCTTGAGTTCGCGCGTGGCGAGAAAGCCGTTAATGCCGGGAGTGTGAACGTCGAGGACGACTGCGTCCAGCTCCTTGAGATCGGGGGCGGTCAGAGCGGCCACACCGTTGGAACCGATGCTCACGTGGAATCCTGCTTCTTCCAGGGCGGTCCGCCCGATTTCCTGAACGGCGGCGCTGGCGTCAATGAATAGAACCTTTTCACCGGGCATGTCAGCGTTCTCCTTACGCAGCCGGTAGGCTTCGACTCAGGAATTCAGCAAAATCAAAACGGCCTCGCCGCTCGACTTGAGCGCCGGGAAGCCATTCGTCCTGAAGACTCTGGACGACCCGCTGGAAGCTGCGTTCGCCCATGCGCTGGGCGAACTCCGTCGCCATGGCCCCATACAGTCGCGCCAGAGCCTCCATCGCATCTTCATAAACACGTTGGGTGGTGGAGACAATCCCCGCGGCCTCGAGGTATCCTTCCAGCCGGTGCGTATCCACGCGGTTACTCGTCACGCGCATCAGATCGGCCATTGGGCAGTCCATGACGATCGCCCGCCACGCGCGCTCGAGGAAGACTTCGTCGCCCGCACTGGCGTTGAAATCGCGGTGTTCGAAACAGGACCGCATGACCAGTTCGGTAAAACGCGCAACCAATCCGAGGGGGGTCAGGAACTTCTCGTTCTTCTCGAAGGAGACGCCGGCCTCGCCGCCCCGTTTCTTGCCGAACAGGGAGCGAAGTCCTGTGGCCGCTCGCACCTGGCTGGAGTCTTTCTCGCCTTCGCCCGCATGGAGGGGCTTGTCGGGGACCGTCAGGGCGGGTTCCGGCTTGATGCAGAGAATGCCGGCATTCAGGTAGGTGTTGAGGATTCGATAGGTCTCGAACTTGCCAATGCCGATCCGCGAAACGATCGAACCGATCGAGAAGAAGCCGTTGACGAAGGCAAGCACCTGCCATTCGGTCGCCGTCAGCGTAAGGTCCGCGTGGTCTTTCGGTTTCCAGGGACTGAGATCGAGGACCGTCTGGTCCCCATCCAGGTTGTGGATGATGGCTTTCCACTCGTCGCTGCGCCGCGTGCCCTCCATGATGAGCGGTTCGATCTCGATCTCGATCAGAACGTTTTGAATCTCGGAATCGGAGCGGTGCTCGAAACGGAAGTCGCCGGTCTCCCAGCTGAACAGCTCCCAGATTTCCTCCTCCAGCTGACCGCGGATGACCCGGCGCAGGTCATCCAGTGTTATCATCTCGCGTTCGACCAGCAGCTGGCCGAGCATCCGGTCGGGGTGGGTCGTGCGCTGTTCTTTCAGGACTTCGCTCAGGTCGCTGCGGCGGATCATCCGACGGTGGATCAGCATCTGTCCGAGCCGGCGGTTCTGGTCGGACGTGGCCGAGTTGACGATCCGGCCCTGTTTGATCACCAGGTCCACGCTTTGGTGATCCTGCCGAAGCATCAAGGTCCCCGTCATCTTGCCCATGGCCAGGAACTGGAGGATTTCGGGTAAACTAAACGCTCGGAGACTGCCTTCAAGTTCCATAGGCTTCCACTACCCACCGTCGGGAATATGCGGGCCGCCTCTTGAGGGCGGCCCCAAACCGCCGAAACCCACTGAAGTGGGAACGACCAACACGTGAAGCGAACGAAGCACCCTCCCTTGCGCGGGATCGCGGGTCATCGTTTACGAGTCGAAGATCTTGTCCAGCCGGTCGCCGGTGTCTTTGGCGAACGACTTGTGAATCGGCGCGGTGCCTTTGATTCCGCGCTGTGTGATCTTTCGAAACCGTGCGGCGATCTCATCGCCGGCGTTCTCAACGCACAGGCGCACTCTGCCGATGGTTGTGCGCGGCCCCGAAATCACGGACAGAAAGCGCTCTTCGTCCACCAGAATGTTGTGGATTCGACTGTTTTCGCCCTGGTGGAAGAGGACCGAGAACTCGGTTTCTCCGACCAGGGCGGCGATGGCGCGCATCGAGGCGAAGGCCCCCGAAAGCAGCGCCGCCAGCGCATCCACGTCCATCTTCCCGGTCGAATCGGCATGGGCCAGACAGCGCCCGCTATGGTCTATCAACAGCACGCAACGCGAGGCCGACTTTTTCAACAGATCCGCGAGGGTCTTCTGGATCACCTGCTGATCCTCGGCGGTCAGGACCAAGGGGACTTGTGCCATGAACGTACCGTCCTGCTATTCGAACCAGCCGCGACCTGCGGGGGTCAACCGAACCGTCCCGCCGACTCCCGGAAACCAGACATAGCAGCCCTTGTCGAAAGCGTTCTTAACCCACACGCGGACCACCCCTTCCCGCGCTCGTTTCGACGCCTCGTTTACGAAGACATAGAAAGAAACGGTGTGGAAATCAACAACTTTTGTCTCTGAGGCCGACCAGTGAAGCTGGCAATTCCAGGAACGCTGAAAAAGCCGAAGGCAGGAAGTCTGGCACGAGAATGTATAGGAAGCTTTGCGGTCGGCGCCGGCGCGGCGCGAGATTTCGACCACCGCATTTCCAACCCGCAAGCCGCGCCACAGCATATCGCACTTCTGCAAAATGTGCAGATCGGGCATTTCGACCGCCGTGCGCGTCGGGGCGGCGACAGGCTCGGCTGCGGCCACGGGCGCGGGTCTTGGCGCCGCCGGTTGCGCCGCAGGGCCAGGCGCGGCGGCAGGGCGCGGCGACACAGCAGCGCGCGGGACGGCGGCCGCCGTTTCCGGCACGGGCGTGCGATGTTCGGCCGCACCGGCGGCCGCCAGCGAGACCTTCTGCGGACGGGCGACCTGCTGTTCCGAGGCGGCGGCGGCTTTGCGTTCCAGAGAGCTGGCCGCGGCGGGTGTGCTTTCGGTGATCTCGCTCAACCGGCGAAGCACCAGCGCGGCAATGGCCTTGAGCGTTTCCTTGACGCCGACGGACTGAGAAGCCACGGATTCCAGCGACGGGACGCGATCGGGATTGAGAATGGCCTCCATCTCGTCGCGGGGCATCGCATTGGGCAAGTCGCGCTTGTTGAATTGGACGACCAGGGGCATCTGGTCGAGGTTCAGGCCGTAGGTTTCGAGATTCTCGCGCAGATTGGCCAGACTCTCGCGGTTGTCCTCCATGCGGTCGGGGCCGCTGTCGGCCACAAATACCACGCCGTCGGCGCCTCGGAGCACCAGCCGACGGGTGGCATTATAATAGACCTGCCCGGGGACGGTATAGAGTTGGAACTTGGTTTTGAAGCCCCGGACTTCGCCGAGATCGAGAGGGAGAAAGTCGAAGAAAAGGGTACGGTCCTGCTCGGTGGCCAGCGAGACCAGATCGCCGCGGAATTTGGCCGGGATCGTGGCGTGAATGGCCTGGAGGTTGGTCGTTTTCCCGCACAAACCGGGGCCGTAGTAAACGATTTTGCAGGAGATTTCCTTGAACGCGTAGTTGATGCTTGCCATTCGTGCCCGTCACTCCCCCAGGAACTGGGCTGCCATTTCAATGTCGGGCGCCTGTGCGCCAAGACCACAAAAACCCGTTACCCTTTGCCCTTCCTTGGCGCGACAACCTCCTATTGTTACGGGCGGGAATTTAGCGTCGCGTTTCGCCCATTGCAAGCTGAATCGTTTCAAACGTCTCCCCCTCTGTCCGGCAGAGGAAGTTGCCGGAAGCGGGTCTTGGAGGCGGCGGGGGGCGGCAAATGTGGGACCGTCACGGGCCGGCAGCTGGCGACCCCCGCGCCTCTCGCCGGTCGTTTCCGCGGCGGGCGCGACGTGCGAAACATGTGGACGCGTGCCTTGTCATTGTGCTACCCCCGGTTGTGATTTCGCAAGCAATCCGGGCGGAAGGAGCATGGCCATGTCGAGCAAGTTCCGGATTCTGATCGTGGACGACGAGGAAGACGTCCGCGCCATCGAACGGATGGCTCTCTCGACGCTCTATGAGGTTGCCGAAGCGTCGGACGGACTGGACGCGCTCGAGAGGCTCGATCGCGTCGAGCCGGATTTTGTCGTGCTCGATGTGATGATGCCTCTGATGGACGGCTACGAGACGTGCCGCGCGATGCGGAACAACGCGAAGTACCGCGAGATTCCCGTTCTCTTCCTGTCGGCCCGGCGCTCCACCCAGGCGATCAAAGAGGGTTACGGGGCCGGCGCCGACCTCTATCTGACCAAGCCGTTTGAACCGGAACGCCTGGCGCGGAATATCGAACAGTATCTTCTGGAAAGTCGAGCCAAACCGCGGCCAAAGCGGCATTCGATCGAAGCGCTCAAGTCGGCGATGTCCAAGCCCTCCGGGCTTTCGAGCGCGGCCTCCAGTCGGGGCGCATCGGCCAGGCCGTCCCAAGCGACGCCGACTCCGGTTTCGGCCACCCCTCCGCCCGCGGCGGCCCCGGACGAAGCGACCGCCAAGCCGGCAGGGCGATCGCGTCCGCGAGTGATGGTGGTGGACGACGAAAAGAACGTGCTTGACCTCTTGTCGCTTGCCCTGGGAACGGAATTCGAGGTCACCACGGCCGAGAACGGCATCGAGGCGGTCGAAAAGATCGTTCTTTATCAGCCCGACCTGATCGTGCTCGACGCCATGTTGCCGAAGATGAGCGGCTATCAGTTGTGCGCCTCGTTGCGGCGCAATCAGAGCTTCGGCCGGACTCCGATCGTTTTTATTTCGGCCAAGTCGTCGCCGCGCGATCAGGAGTACTGCCGACGGTTGGGCGCGAACGATTTTCTGGCCAAGCCGTTCGATCCGCAGGAGCTGCGCCAGCGGTTGCTGGCCTTTGTGGCGGCGCCCGATTTTGTCATCCGGCCAAAGAAACTGACGTTGGAACAGATCACCGTGCGCGAGGGCTCGAATCGGTGGGTCAAAGAGCGCAGTCGCGATGAGGAGCGCCGACGCGACCCGAGCGGCCCGAATCCTCGCGACGTGTCTCCATGACTCCCGAAAGGTCGGCGCCCGTTCGTCGTGCTGTATGAAGAACCCTTCCGCGACTGAAGTCATCGCCGTGTTTCGATCTCGCGTGCTCTGGCTGGCCGGACTGGTCGTCTGTCTGTGGGGCCGGGAAGAGGGGCCGGCGTTCGCGCAAGAAGCGGCTTATGCATTCCATCTCGCCGACGGAACGAGTGTACCGCTCCACTGGGACGCAAACCGGATGATCGTTCGGACCACGGCGGAGACTTCGCCGTCGGCTGTGGGAGAGATCGCGCGGCAGAGGTTGGGGCGGGCAATGCCGCTGCAAACGAACTCGGACGACGGCCGGTGGTTTTCGCTCGAACTGGGGGCTTCGCTTTCGCGGGAGGAGTGGGAAGCACGGGCGGCGGAATGGGCCGCCGACAAGACGGTGGCCGGGGTCTTTCCGACGTTTCACGATGCGCAGAGCGGTCATCGCCTGACGCTGACCGATGAGATTCTGGTCTGCCGGCGCGAGGGAACGACAGACGAGGCGCTTTCGGCTGTCACGGCCCCGTTGCGGCTGCAACTCATCGAACGCTGCCGCTTCGACAGCCGCATTGTCCGTCTGCGTGCGGAAGATCCGTCTGCGCCAATCCGAAACCCGAAATCCGCGATCCGGAACGGCCAGGGGTTCGCCGCGCTCGAATTGGCGAACGCGCTGTTTCGCTCGGGCGCGGTCGAGTGGGCCGAGCCGAATTTCCGGATCGAGCTGCGCCGCGCCTATTTTCCCAACGATCCCTTGTTTCCCCAGCAGTGGCCTCTTCACAACACGGGGCAGACGGGCGGCCTCCCCGACGCCGACCTGGACGCCGCCGAAGCATGGGACATCACGCGGGGTTCGTGGGGCCTCACAATCGCGATTCTCGACGACGGCCTCGACATCGCCCACCCGGACCTGCGCGGCAACGTGTACGTGAACACGCGCGAGGTTCCCGCCAATGGCCGCGACGACGACGGCAACGGCTATGTGGACGATGTGACCGGGTGGGATTTCTACGCCAACGACAACAACCCGCGACCCGACGGGCCGGAGGACTGGCACTCGACTCCCTGTGCGGGAATGGCGGCGGCCATTGGCGACAACGGCCTGGGGGTGACGGGGGTGGCGCCGCGGTGCGCGATCCTTCCCTGCCGCATTATCGGCCAGTTCGACTCGACGATCTCGCAGATCGCCAACGCCATCCACTACGCCAGTCGCACGGCCGACATCCTTTCGCTCAGTTGGACGGCGGCGCCGAACAACACGATCAGCGCCAGTCTTCAGAACGCGGCGGTTGAGGGGCGCGGCGGGCGCGGCTGTCTGATTTGCGCGGCCACGGGCAATGAATACCAGACGACGGGAGTCGGCTATCCGGCGAATCTGAGTTTCGTCACGGCAATCGGCGCGAGCACGTTTCGCGACGTTCGCGCGGCTTACAGCAACTACGCGCAAGGGTTCGGCGTGTTTCTGCTGGCGCCCAGCAGCGAGCCGGGGGCGCTCAACGGCGCGTACACGCTTCAGGCGGGCGGCGGCTACGCGTTGTTTTCGGGGACGTCGGCAGCGACGCCCGAGGCGGCCGGGGTCTGCGCGCTGGTTCTTTCGGTCGCGCCCGGTCTTTCGCGCACGCAGGTCGCGGATATTCTGGCTCGGACAGCGGACAAGATTGACCCTGTTGTGGCGGGATATGACGCGACGGGGTACAGCAACGCGTATGGCTACGGCCGGGTCAACGCCGGACGCGCGGTCGCCGAGGTGGCGCCCGACCTTTCGCCGGCGGCGTTTGATTTTCAGCCCGACGTGGCGGCGCGTGGCGGAAGTCTCGCGCTTTCGGGAACGGTGCGCAATGTGGGGCGCGGGGAGAATGCGTCGTGTTGGCTGGAATTTTGGTTGTCGAACAGTCCCACGTTTGCGACGCTCGACGGACTGGCGTGCGCGTCGGTCCGGCTGCCGGCGCTGGCGGCCGGGAGCGAATTCCGTCTGGAACCCGTTGCGGCCAATTTGCTCTCCAGCGTGGCCGATGGTTTCTATCGGCTGGGAGCGGTCGTGGATCGCCTGAACGAGCAGATCGAATCGAACGAGACAAATAATGTCCTCAGTCCGTCGGCGCGGATTCTTCAGGTCGGCGGCGGCTCGACGAACGTGGACCTCAGGGTTGAGGGATTTGATTTCTCGCCACTCGAGGTCACGGGAGGCGATCGAATTGTCCTCAAGGGGCGAGTGGTCAATCGCGGCGGTCAGATGAGCCGGCCCGTGTGGGTGGAGTTTTGGCTCTCGTCGAAGTCCAACGGCGGTTCGCTCGAACGTGTCCTGTGCGAATGGGTCGGAACCGGCTGGCTTGGGCCGGGCGAGGCGTTCGATCTCGCGACGCTTTCGCGGACGGTATTCTATCCTTCTCAGGGAATGCGAAGCGGACGTTACCGCGTGGGAGTTGTGGTGGATCGTCCCAACGGTCAGGTCGAGACGAACGAGAACAATAATACAGTGTTTCGCCTGGATAAATGGCTGACCGTCGGCGGCGCTACGGAAGCTCGGGCGTGGGAGCTGTATAAGTAGGTATCGAGGCAGGTGAGGGAGCTTGTTCAACGTGGTTTTGGCTCGTCGAACTTTTCGCGGTTCTGTGGTAGCATAAATCCAGCCTCAGGAGGTGTGCTATGCGTTTCGCAATACCGTTCGCGATGTCATTGATGTTAGTGTTGTCTCCTCTTTTTTCGGCTGAACCGGAAACGCCGACCGCAAAGGATTTTCAACAGGCCAGGCAGACGCTGGAACGAATCCTGACCGAGAACATTATCCCGTTTTGGTACCCACAGACTCTCGACCGTGAGGATGGCGGATACCGATTGAATCATGATATTCAGGGGAAATGGCTCGGGCCGTCGAGGAAGGCCCTGGTGACTCAGGCGCGCAACGTCTGGTTCTTTTCGCGGCTGTATAATTCGCCTTACGGAAAGAAAGAGTATCTCGAGGCGGCGCGGCACGGATATGTGTTTCTTCGAGACAAGATGTTGGATAAGGAATTCGGCGGCT
>Ga0315274_10003199_pt1 | contig 24396 bp, 22 predicted proteins | sample YL17G02_20_MG_FD_203700 | JGI IMG/M metagenome (GOLD analysis project Ga0315274, IMG submission 203700) | Sediment microbial communities from Yellowstone Lake, YNP, Wyoming, USA - YL17G02_20 | ecosystem: Environmental > Aquatic > Freshwater > Lake > Sediment | place: USA: Wyoming | collected...
ACGGGCGACCTTCGGGAGGCGAAAACCGGCTCATCCACCGTAGACCACGGTCGGTGCGGACTTGCCCTTGAGGGGGATCTCGCTGAAGAAACGCACCCCAAAGGGGGCGCGCGGTGCGGCCGCCTCCTGCCGCCCGCTCACCGCCCCCGCGCGGATCCCCGCGGAGAGGAGCGCGGCTCCGAGATCGCGCACGCGCTCCCGCAGCTCACCGTCGCTGACCGTCCAGTAGCCGTCCCCCTTTTTCTTCTTCAGGGCCGGGAGCGAAAGCCTGTCCTCGCGGATGGAGTGGACGTTTCGGAATTCGGCGACGCGATTTATCTGCATGGTGTCGACCCGGGGGCGAACGCCCCTACGGCAGGATCTTGAGCGATCCGAAGACAGCCACCGCCTTGATCCGAAGGGCCGGGGCCCCCTCTGAGTACGAGGCGGTCGTGTACACCCGTTCCCCGAAGGCGACGGACCGCTCGTCCGGCGAGGTGACGGTCCCGAACACGGAGGACATGTCCACGCGCACCGGGGCCTGCGAGTTTATGCGCAGGGTGCCGCTGCCGAAGATGACGTTCACCTCGGCGGAGACGCTCTCCTCGGACACCGCGGCCCCCGAGAGGTCCACATCTCCGCTTCCGAAGATGATGTTGTAGTCCCTGCCGCGGTCGGCGGCGTACTCGAGCCGGGAGCGGCCCGAGAACACGACGGTGTTCCTGTCGCCGAGATCGGGCCCCCGCACCAGGACACGGATGCCGACGTAGACGAAGAGCACCGCGATGATGATCCTGATCACCGGTATGTGCACCGGCACGTGCCGCCGGACCAGGAACCACGCGCCCAGGACGATGAGGACCACTCCCCAGAATATGCCGTCGAAGAGACCACCCATTCTCATCTCGTCTCCTTGTCCTCGGTCATCATAGCGGCGCCGCCCCCGCTGTCAAGGGACGGCGGCCGCGCGATCCTCCGGCTCACCCACGGGTAGGCTTCCTCGAAGTCGTCGAAACGCAGATCGGTGAGGCGCGCGCAGTCCCGCGAGGCCAGCTCGCGCACGAACGCCACGGGGATCCCCGCCCTACGGGCAGCCTCGATGCCCGCGCCGGAATCCTCGAAAACCAGCGCCTCCCCGGCCTCGATGTCGAGACGCTCCAGGGCGAGGAGGAAACCCACCGGGTCCGGCTTCCCCTTTTCGCAATCCTCGTCGCAGAGCACGAGATCGAAAAGGTCCGGCCGGATGCGGGTGTTGGCCAGCATCATCGCGACCTCTTCCCGGGTCGAGCCGGTGACGATGGCCTGGGCCGCGGGGAGCGAAAGCATCCGCTCGATGCCCCGAGCGGTCCGCAGGCTCCGCTCGCGCAGGTATTCGCGCTTGATCTCCATGAAACGCCGCCAGATCCCGTCCCGGTCCCGAATGCCGCGGCTCTCCGCGAGCCAGGAGAAAATCCTGGTCCAGGAGAGCCCGTAGAGACCCTCCAGCTCCTCGGGACCGAGGGTGAGCGAGTACTCCCTCCTCAGCAGGTCGCAGAAGAGCGTGTCGTTGATCCTCTCGCTCTCGACGATCGTGTCGTCAAAGTCGTAGATGAGGGCGCGGATTCTCACGGCATCAGACCTTTCCCGCATATACGCGCGTCACGTACAGCATGCGGGCTGCCGGATCCCCCTGTTCCATGGCCGAGAATATACGGCATGCGGGTGCGAAAAAAAAGCTGTGCGATGCGCCGGGAGGTGCTACATTTTGTTCTCGGAACGCTTATCCCGAGTGAAAAAGGAGTGGGAAAAGTTCGATATGCGCCTTAAAAATTACAACGAGGACCTCGTCCTCGAGACCGTGAAGATAGTGCTCAAGGACAGGGTCGAGATACGGCCGACGCGCGTGTTCCTCCTCGACGTCGCGGCGTACGCCCTCAACAGGATCCCCCCCAAGTACATCACGAGCGAGCGCGGGTTCACCCGGGAGTTCGTGCAGACTGGCAACGGGAACGGGGAGGATGGCGAGAAGCTCATCGACGTCATCACGCTGATCACCCTCGTCAACAGGGGCATCGAGGTGGTGGCCCGGCGGCGACGGAACGGCGCGCCCACGCGCGCCGCGCGCGCATCAGCGCGAGGGCCTTCGGAGGAGGCCTCCCCGAACCTCACCTACTTCTACAACATGCCGCACATATTCGGCAGGATCGTGGACGCGGGCGACAGCGTCCCCGTGATCGCCGCCGAGGCGACGTTGTGGATCAACGACAGGATCTCCGTGCCCGCCGAGCCGGGGTGGAAGAACCCCTACAGGACGAACGAGCAGACGAAGGGCTACTTCAGCTTCTGGCCCCAGGCGGAGATGGGCGCGACGGACAGCATGCGGGTGGAGATGCGCATCGGCTTCGACCATGGGGCGTACAAGCCCCTCGTCTTCCGCAAGAACCTCAAGGTCCCCGGCGAGTTCTTCGTCCACGACTACATCCGGGGCGACAAGCTGCTGGATATCGGCACCCTCGCCCTGGAGCGCGCGTAGAGATTGCCGTCCCCCCGGCGGGCGCGTATACTCACCGCATGGAGCCGAGGAAAATCACCGCGGATTCGCTGAGGCGCCTCCTTTCCGATCTGAAGGCGGGCCGCGAGAGCGCGGTCGGCGCCTGGCTCTACCGGGGGTACCGCCTGCAGGTAAGCCGCTACCGGGCAACCGGCGCGGAGCGCTCGGCCCGGCTGTACATCCGCAGGAGAAGGGAAGGCCTCTGCGTCCGCTGCGGGGCGAAGGTCGCGCGGCGCAATCCCTCCACCGGCTCCCTCTACCGGATGTGCGACACGCACAGGAAGCGCATCGACCAGAAGTAGGCTCCCGCGCAGCGGCGAATCGCCCGAAAGTGAAGCCAGGAGGAACGGGTGAAGGAGAAGTATCTCGACCGTGTCAAGGATCTCCCCGTCATGCCCGAGGTGGCAGCGAAGGTCCTCAACTTCACGGAAAGCAAGACCGAGATGTCCTTCAAGCAGCTGGAGTCGATCATCAAGGTGGACCCGGGGCTCACCGTGAAGATACTCAAGATCGCCAATTCCGCGCTGTACGCCCGGCAGCGCGAGATCAAGAGCCTCCAGATGGCCATCACCCTCCTCGGGTTCAAGAACATCAAGAGCCTCGTGCTCCTCATCACCGCCTCCAGCCTGTTCCCCCGCATCCGCAGCAGCGGGTTCTACGCCGCCTACTGGAAGCACTCCATCCTCAGCGCGTTTCTCTCCCGGAGCATCGCGGCGCGCTGCGGGAGGAACGACATGGCCGAGGATGCGTTCATCGGCGGGCTCCTGCACGACATCGGGCAGGCGATTCTCTTCAACGCGTCGCCCGAGGAGTACGCGAAGGCCCTGGAGGCCGAGAGGCTGGGGGCGCTCCTGCTGGAGACCATCGAGGAGCAGATGTTCGGAACCACCCACAAGGAGATCGGAGGCGCGCTGCTTGGGAAGTGGAACTTCCCGCAGCTCTACGCCGACGTGGCCCTCGAGCACGAGTCGCTCAATGTCACCTCCCCCCACAAGAGCCTCGTGATCCTCGTGTCCGTCGCCTGCATCCTCTCGGAGAAGGTGGAAGGCGACGCCGTCCCCCCCCTCAAGCAGGAGCTCCTCGCCCAGCTCCTGCCCTACACGTGCGTCCCCGCGGCGGAGGCAGAGGCGCTCGCCTCCGGCTTTGCGGCCGAGATTTCGCGGGATCCCCTCTACCGGGAGTACCGGAACATGTTCGGCCTCGGGTGAGCGGGCGCGGCGGAAGAACCCCTCTCCCGCCGATGCGCGCTCACGGCGCGAGCAGGCGCGGGAGCTTCGTCGTGTACCCCAACCGAACGAAGGCGGACCAGTAGTCCCAGGGATTGCCCAGGGCCGGGTTGTAGGTGGCGTTGCCGATCACCGTCAGGGTGAACGTCCCGTCCCCCTGAGAGAAGCTCACGTCCGCCTCCGCTTCGCCCTTGATCCTCCTGGTCGGGCTCGCGCCGAGGATGCCCACCTGGAAGGTTCCCGCGTAGGCGCGGAGGCTCAGCCCGAGGACGTTCCCGTCCCCCACCCCGATCCACAGGGAGCCGGTGAGGCTCCCGCCCGCGGTGAGCACCTCGATCGGCGCGTAGTAGAGGTAGCCCTCGGGCTTCGCGCTGTTCTGGTAGATGACGTTCCCGCCAATGCTCAGGACCCCGTAGGGAGTCCCCCCCTTGAGGATGTTGATCGTGATCTCCTGGAGGGCCGTGTACAGGAGGTTCTCGAATGTGAACACCGCCGTGTGCAGGAGGTCCACCCTGCCGTAGGTGCGCAGCGAAGTGTCGCGGAAGGGCCACGCGTCGATGAACGACAGGAGCGTGACGAGGTTCGCCTCCGCGGAGGCGTCATAGACGGCGGTCCGCAGGAGGTCCCACGTCTCGGGCTGCCTGCCCCAGCGCAGCGTCGCGTTGAGGAACAGGGCGTCCCCCCCCCCGACCGTCGCATCCAGCCTCGCGTAGGGCTCCGCCGTGTAGATCCCGATGCGGTCGTCGCTGGAGACCGCCGCGCCGGTGGAGTCCGTGCGGGAGAACAGCCCGTTCGCCTCCCCGATGCCGCCGATCCACGGGGTAATGCTCGCGTTCGCCTCGAAGAACTGGATCGGAACGCCGAGGGAGATGTCGTGCACCTGGAAGGCGGAGTGATCGGTCAGCCCCGTCCCATCGGCGCGCGCGCCCCGCATGTCGTCCACCTGGTAACTGGCCGCCAGCCCGACGGTGCTGTCGAAGGCCCGCGCGTAGGAAGCCTCCGCGTGCCACTGCACGCGCTGGGGTTCGGCGAGGTAGTAGGCGAGCGACGAGAGGGAACCCGCATGCTCGCGCTCCACCTGGTTGTACAGCGAGGCGACGTTCTCGTAGTAGGGGTCCGCGCTGTACACCGCCTTGAAGGAATCGAGCGCCCGTTTCCAGTCCCTCTTCCATTGGTAGACCTTTCCCAGCCGGAAGGTCGCGCTGAGGTCGCCGGGGTCGACCGCGAGCACGCGGGTGAACTGGAAGATCGCCGCGTCGAGGGCCGGCGGTTCTCCCGCGAGATCGTAGTCGCCGAGCTCGTTTCGGATCGAGGAGACATTCGTCTCGAAGGAGAAGAAAGCCCTCGTCATGGCGCGGCGGTAGAACGTGCGCATGAGGGTGAGGTCCCTCGAGATGCGCTCCTTCACCGCCGAGGCGTCCCTGTCGAGGTTCGCCAGATCGAGCGCGGCGGCTTTCGCGTCGGAGCCGGGATCGGCCGGCGCAGGCGCGCCGCCGGCCGGGGCCTCGCTCGCGAGGGACCGCGCGAGCTCCGAGAGGTCCTTGAAGTACGAGGGGAGGATCGCGGGACCCGGGGCGTCCGAGAGCTCCCCGATGAGCGACGAGGCCTCCTTGACCTTCCCCGCCCACAGGAAGCTCTGGACGAGGGTGTAGCGGGCGCCCACACCAGGGGCCACGCCCGTGAGGATCGACTGGACCGGGGAGGTCTGCCCGTCCATCATGTAGATCTTGGCCGTCACCAGCTTGGCCAGCGCATTGTCCTTCAGGTCTGCGGCGAGCTCGGAAAGCGTGCCGGCCCTGTCGAATTTCCAGCCGCTGCCCTTCGTCGCCTGGACGAAGGCGTCCTGCGCCGCCGCGTCCTTCTGCTGCAGGTCCCCGAGCCTCCCGCCGTTTGACTCCGTTGTGAGCTTCAGGTCGGCGAACCGCGCGAGCAGCGCCCTCGCCTCCGCGACGCGCGCGGAGAGCGCGGCCTCCTCGTCGCCGACTGCGGCGCCGGCCGCGAGGAGCTTGTCCTCGGCGGCGTGGACCGCATCGAGGGCCGCATCGGCTTCTTTGCCCGGCTTCGCGGCCGCCTGGGCGGCCCTCGCCGAGTCCAGAGTCTTCTGCGCGGCATCGCGCGCCGCCTGGGCCTGCGAGAGCTTCTGGGCCTGCGCGGAAAGCGCGCTCCTCTGCTGCTGCGCGAGGGAGGGAACGCGCGAGAACCAGTCCGAGACCAGCGAGCCGCTGTCGATGAGCCAAAGCAGCGAGGAGGAGGAGTTCTCCATGTCCCGGATCGAGAGGTATGCGTGGTTGTCGAGGATGTGGCGGTACTCCTCGATCGCCCTGGCCTTCAGGCTGTTCCAGAAGTAGGTCTGCGCGAGGACCTGTCGGAGCACTAGGTTGTCGGGGTTTTCCACGAGCTTCGCGCGGTATTCCTCCATCACCGCCTCTTTCAGCCCTTCTTTCTCGCGGAAGCCGTCGAGGTACGCGGTAAGCCGGACCGAGGGCGCGAACGTCGAGGCGATGCGCGCCTGGGCAGCCTCCGCCTCCGCCTTCTTGCCCATCGCGAGCAGTGTCTCGATGAGGAGCAGGTGCGCCTCGAGGTCCTGCGGGGCCGCGGCCGCGGCCGCGGTAAAGAGGCGGACCGCGCGGTCGGGGTACCCGTTGACCCTGTAGACCCTGCCCATCTCCTTCAGCTTCCCGCTGTCAGAGCTGGCGAGCCCCTGGGCCTCGCGGAAGACGGTCTCCGCCTCCTGCCCCTTGCTCGCCCACACGTAGGTGAGGCCGAGGTTGATGGTCAGGTCCGTGTCCCGCGGGAAGACGGCGAGGCCGTCCCGAAAGAACGCGATGGAGTCGTCGTAGCGCCCCGTCCACGCCGCCACCTTGCCCGCCTCCAGCCAGAGATGGCGGCGCTTCGGGTCGGCCTGGAGGAGGCTCCTGTACGCCTTCAGCCCCTCGGCGATGTCGCCTTTCCAGATCCTGTTCTTCGCGACCAGGAGCGCGATCGCGGGGTCCTTCGGCTGCAGCAGCGCCGCCCTGTTGAGGTACTTGAGGGCGTTGAGGTAGTCGCCGAGCAGCGTGTACAGGAGGGACAGCTCGACCAGTGGCTCCGTCTTTCCCGGGTTGTCCCGGATCCGTATGAGGGAGTCGTCGATGGAGGGGAAGGGAGCGTTGATGCGCCTTTCCTCCATGTCGCGCGGGAACACCGGCGGGGCGGGCTCGGCGAGCAGCCGCGTGCCGTTCTCCTTTTTCACAAGGAAGAAACAGTCGAAGTAGAGGTAGTAGCGGCCGTCGATCCGCCGCTTTTCGGTGACCTCGAACCTGACCTTGTGGCTGCTCGCCGTGAGCGAGAAATCCCCCACGAGGTTCCAGTAGAAGGAGGGCGAGTAGTTCTCGACGACGGTCACCGCCTCTCGGGAGACGGGCACCGGCTTCTGCGCGTCGATCGTCAGCAGGAAAGGCGAACTGTAGGAGGGATACAGATCGTCGCGCGGGCCGGGGGGGGTTCCCCCGTACCACAGCTCCCATGACCCCGCCGAGGGGACCGTGAACACGAAATCCGCGTAGAACGATCCGACCCCCTCGAGCCCCGTCATCCGGTTCAGCTGGAGCGCCCGGAATCCCGAGGTGCCGTAGTTGAGCGTCGGCTCGCGGGCGAAGTTCGTGGACACCGCATCCTCGCCCTCGACGAACACGAGGTTCGCGTTCTCTGCGGGGAACACGGGCTCGATCAGGGGCGAGGGCGCCGCCTCCGCGGCCCGCGCGGCAGGGGAGACGAACGTGAAAGCGAGCGCGCAGAGCGCGACGCACAGGCTGCGGGCAATACTCCGGTCATTCGGGCGCATGGCATCTTCTCCTGCTCTATGTTACTATTGAAACCGTGCCCAAAGATACCACGCCGGCGATAAAAGCGGCGGAAATCCTCGCTTTCTCGCTCGCCGTCGCGGTCGTCAACTGGTGGTTCTTTCCCGAGAACGTGGGCTTTCTCGCGGGGTTCTTCAACCCCTACACGACCCTCTGTCTCTTCATCGCCGTGTATTACGGCAAGTATTACGGTTTCCTGAGCCTCGGGGCGTCCGCGCTCGCGGTGAGCCTCGGCATCCCGGTGGCACGCGGCCTCCTTTCCGGAGCCGGCCCGGCAATCCCCGCCGCGCACTGGGCGGCGCTGGGGGAACGCGCCCCCCTCCCGCTCGCGATCGCTCTGGTGGAGGCGTACATCCTGGGCATGATGCGGAGCTCTCTGACGAAGAGGGACAGGGGCGCCCGGGCCCGGCTGACCTCGATCTCCCGGGACAAGGGGCTTCTGCGCCGTCAGGTGCGCGCCCTGGAGTCGGCGAATCGCGAGCTGGAGGAGAGGGTCTCCCGTCAGGAAAACAGCATCACCTCGCTGTATTCACAGGTCGAGGTCCTGCACTCGCTCAATCTCTCCAAGGCATTCCAGGCGATCCTCGAGATGGTGAGGCGTTTCGTCGGCGCCACCCGCTGCTCCATCTGGGAGCATCGGCCGGAATCGGGGAGTCTCGCGCTGGCTGCCGCCATCGGGTGGCGCGAAGTCGAGACAGCGCGCGCGACCCTTCCTGACGAGAGCAGCATCGAGGGGTGGGTCGTGCGGAACAACATGATGTTCTCCGTGAAGATGGTGCGGGACAACAAGGCGCTCGCGAAGATGGATACGGGAAGAAACATCATGACGCTGCCTATCCCGGCGGGCCGAAGGATTTGGGGCGTCCTGAACATCGAGGAGATGCCTTTCGCCAAGTACAACCTCTACAGCGAAAGGCTCCTCCTGGTGATCATGGCCCTCGCGGGGTCCGCTTTGGAGCGTGCGATCGAGTACGAGTCGGTCGTCCACCAGGAGGACATCAACCCGGTCACCGGCCTCCCCTCGTTCTCGCAGTTCTACGCCCTTCTCGAGAAGGAGCTCGAGCGGCTGGCGGTGACGAACGGGACCGTCGCCGTCATCGTCACGGAGGTCTCCAACTTCGGCGACCTCGCTGAGCAGCACGGGAAGGAGCGGGCGTTCGCGCTCATGTCTGATCTGGCGCGGACGGCGCAGGAGGTTTCCGGCGGACAGGGACGGATCTTCCACTACAAGTCCGATCCGCAGCTGGTCATCCTCTACCCCAACCTGGACTCAGACGGCGCGTCGCTGTTCTCGCTGAACCTCCTCGGCAAGGTGAACGCGGGAACATGGCAGATCGGGGACGCGCGGGTCTTCCTGGAGGTCATCCTGGGTTTCGCCGCGCGGGCGGGCGGGGGACAGAAGCCCGAGGAGCTCATGGAGGCTGCGGAAAACCTCCTCGACATGCAGAAGGTCTAGCGATGGCCGGCTTCGACTTCTTCCGCTCCTCGCGCCGGGGGTACGAGCCCCGGACGCCCGCCGGCGCCCTGAAGGCGATCGGGACGGGCACCCTGCCTGTCGAGCACTTCATCTACGCCAGCACCTCGGCGAAACCCCTCGACGAGGAGCCCTTCGACCTCGACGGGATCGAGCGCGTTCTCGCCCGCCGGGACCTGACCCTGGAGACGAACCTGCTCCTCAAGGGCGTGTTCGAGAAGCTCATCAACAGCAGCGAGCAGGAGACCGCCCTGTTCGGCGCGGAGGGCATCAACGCGCTGGAGGCGCGGCACGTCAACAGGATCGAGGAGCTGAAGGCCGCGATCGAGAAGGGCTCCGCCGCGCATCCGCCAGTGGAAACGCTCCGTGCGCTCGCGCGGCAATACTACGAGCTCGCCGAGCTCCACGGGGGATCCGGCTCCATCCGGCTCTTCTACCTGCGCGAGGCGTTCTCGACGCTGCGCCGGGCGCACCGGGGGGGACGGATCTCCCGCTCCACCCTCGTGCTCATGGTCGACATACTCGTCGCTCTCGGGCTGCACGGGCAGGCCGCCCTCCTCCTCGGCCGCGTGCGCGCGGCCGAAGATCACCTCGTCCTCCTCCTCGCGGCCCGGGTGGCATTCCATCGGGGCGAGTACTCCCGCGTGGCCGACTGCTGCCGGCGGCTTTCCGCGGCCGCGGGCGCGCTGGGCGAAAGGGAGCGGGCCATCGTCGAGTTCTGGGCCGGCGGAGGCGCCCGTGCCTGAGAGCATCGGCGGCGCCCCGCTCACCGTCTGCCTCATCATCGAGGGCTCCTACCCCTACATCACCGGCGGGGTCTCCGCGTGGGTCCAGGAGCTGGTGAAGGCGCTCCCCGGGGTCCGCTTCGTCCTGTACTCGATCTCGCCGAAGAAGGGGCAAAGCCTCCGCTACGCGCTGCCCTCGAACGTCGTCGGCCACACGGACGTGGTCCTCAACGAGCACTGCAGGATCCGGGCCCGGCCGCGCGGAGGGGCGGGGGTCATCGTCGAACCGGTCCGCGCGATGCACGCGGCCTTCGCGGCGGGCTCCACGCCCGCCCTGGAGACGCTCGTCTCCCGCATGCCCGCCGGCTATTTCCCCTATGCCGATGCGCTCCGCGAAGAGAGGCTGTGGAACATGCTGATCTCCGCCAACCAGCAGCACAACCCCGTGTATCCCTTCTCGGATTATTTCTGGTCATGGAAATCCGCGCACGACCTGGCCTTCACCGTCATCGGCCAGGAGATGCCCGGGGCCGACCTCTACCACGCGGTGTCCACGGGCTACGCGGGCCTGGCCGGGGTCGTCGCGAAGCTGCGCACCGGCAAGCCGCTCCTTCTCACCGAGCACGGCCTGTACCACAAGGAGCGGGAGATGGAGATCAAGCGGGCCTCGTTCGTGCGGGGCTACCAGCGCGACCTGTGGATCTCAATGTACAACGCCCTGAGCCGCATCTGCTACCGGTACGCGGACCTCGTGATCTCCCTGTTCGAGCACAACAGGCGCAAGCAGATCGAGCTGGGAGCGGACCCCGACAAGGCCGTCGTCATCCCCAACGGGATCGACATCCCCCGCTTCTCCTCGGTAAAACGGAAGAAGCGCGCCGGCTTCCACGTGGGGCTCGTGGGCAGGGTCGTGCCCATCAAGGACATCAAGACCTTCATACTCACGGCGAAGATCGCCGCGGAGGCGATCCCCGAGGCCCGGTTCTGGTGCATCGGTCCCACAGACGAGGACCCCGCGTACTACGAAGACTGCCGCGCCCTGGTGGAGAGCTTCGCGCTCTCCGACCGCTTCACCTTCACCGGCAAGACCGACGTGCGCGGCTACTACTCTTTCCTCGACGTCCTGCTGCTCACGAGCGTCCGTGAGGCGCAGCCCCTCGTTATCCTCGAGGCGCACGCGGCGGGCGTGCCCGTGGCCTCCACCCGCGTGGGGAACGTCCCCGAGCTCCTCGACCACGACGAGAGGTTCCTCGCTCCCTCGAAGGACGCGGCGAAGCTCGCGCGGGCCGTTCTCTGGGTGCGCGACCACCCCGGAGAGATCGAGGAGCTGGCGAGGAAGAACCGGGACAGGGTGAACCGTTTCTACGACAAGGCCCAGGTGTACGGGAGATACCTCGCGCTCTACGAAAGCCTCGCACGGAGCGGCCGGTAATGGCGGGGATCGGCTTCGAGCTGAAAAAGGTGCTCCAGCGGGGGGGCATCGTGCGGTTCATCGGCGTGAGCCTTGCCGGCACCGCGATCGTGGCCGGGCCGTGGCTGCTCTCCGTGCTGGGGATTTTCCTGATACAGCGCTACGCGGGGCTGGTGCTCACCGAGGCGCCCATGCTCTTCTCGGCGTCCATCGTCTACTGCTACGCCTTCTCCCTCATGATATTCAGCGGGCTGCACTACATCTTCACCCGCCAGGTGTCGGACCTCATCTACGAGGACAAGAACAGGGAGGCGGGGTCGGCGCTCCTGTCCTTCCTCCTCTTCACCCTGGCGGCCTCTGCCGCGGTCGCCGCGGCGGGCATCCTCCCGCTGAAGCTGGAGAGCGCACTCTCGCGGCCGCAGCTCTTCCGCGTGTCCGCCGGCGCGCTGTTCGTCGCCATCAACCTCAACTGGGTTCTGATGTCCTTCGTCTCGCTGCTCAAGTCGTACGCGGGCATCCTCCTTGTGTACATCGGGGGGTCCCTCATATCCTTCCTCGGCGTGCTCCTGCTGGGGGGGGCCTACGCGACGGGCGGGGCCGTTCTCGGCTACGCGGCGGGCCAGTGCTTCACGGTCGCCGTTCTCTACGCGATGACCCTCGCGCGGTTCCGCCCCGCGGGGATCTCCCTCGCGGGCCTGTTCCGCTACCTCGCCCGCTACCGCTTCCTCTTCCTCTCCGGCCTGCTGTACGCGTGGGCCACGTGGGCGGACAAGGTCGTCTTCTGGTTCGCCTTCGGCGCGAGGGTCGGAGGCGGCTGGATGTTCGTCTTCGACTCCTACGACGTGCCGATGTTCTTCGCGATCCTCACGCTCATCCCGAGCCTGATCTACTTCACCATCGAGACGGAGACATCCTTCTACCCGCGGCTGCGCGAGTTCCTCCGCTGCGTCGGAGCGGAGACCTGGCGGAGGATCCAGGAGAAGAAGCGGGCCATGATCGGGAGCCTCGGCGCGGGGCTCCGCGAGCAGAGCATCCTGCAGGCGCTGGTGAGCGTCACGCTCATCATCCTCGCGCCGGCCGTGGGCCGGGCCCTCTTCGGGCCCGAGGTGAACGTCGCCGCGCTGCGCCTGGTCCTCGCGGCGGTCTTCTTCCACTCCCTCTTCCTCAGCCTGATGATCTTCCTCTTCTACCTTGAGCTGTACGGCCGCGCGTTCGTCGCGACGTTCGTCTTCTTCGCCGTGAACCTCGCGGCGAGCGTGGGAACGGCGCTCATCGGCGGTACGGGTCTTCTCGGGCTGAGCTACATCGCGGGGGGAGCGGCAGGCTCCGCCGCCGCGGGGATCTTCCTCTCGCGGTCGATCAGGCGGATCGACCGCACACTTTTCATCCGGGCGGCGGGGGGGTAGCCTCGGGCGGGGCAGCCTCGGGCGGGGCGGCCGGATCGGGGAACTTTGAGACGAGGTAGGCGTACCGCTCCGCCATCTGGCGGCTCTTGTACCACGTGTTCACGTCGTAGCGGAGCGGGTTGGTGATGATGGTGATGAGCCGCCGCATCTGGTCCACCGACAGGTTCCCGACCCCCCTCCCGTAGTAGTACGCGGAGGCCGCTCCGATTCCGTACACGCCCTTTCCCCACTCGATGCAGTTCAGGTACAGCTCGAGGATCCTGCTCTTCGGGAGGACCAGGTCCATCTCCACGGCCGCGAGCGCCTCGATGTACTTGCGCACGTAGGTCTTGCGCGGGGTGAGAAAGAGGTTCCGCGCGAGCTGCTGCGGGATGGTGCTGCCCCCCACCGCGGCCCGGCCGATCGACCTGTTGATGAGGTAGGCGTCGCGGATCGCGCCGAGGTCGATGCCCGCGTGCCGGTAGAACCCGTAGTCCTCCAGACGGACGACCATGTCCCGCGCCTGCTGGGGGATCTGCCGGAGCGCGACGAACGTCACGGGCCGCGCCTTCTGCTGCGCGGTGAGCCGGCGGTAGATCATGAGCGCGGTGACCGGCGGGTTCACCCGAGAAAGCACGAGGCTCGCGAAAAAGACGAGGAGGAACAGCGCCGCGTGGCAGAGGAGGAACCCGGCGAGGAGCACGCGCGCGAGCTTGCCCGCGATCCGGGCAGGCGTCACGGCGTCCCTCAGCCGGGCAATCCGAGCCGCGACGCGTTCGGGAATGGGGGCGCGCATGGGGATTGACCGGGAAGAACGTACGGGTGCGGCGGGGGAAAGTCAATCCGGGCGAGGTTGCGGGCGGGGTTGCGCCCGCCGGGCCTCGGCGCCTACACTGGCGGCACGGTGGCACGGACGGCATCGATCGGGGAGGCGCGGCGCAGGCTCCCGCGCGGTTTCGTCGATTCACTCGGGGCGACGTTCCCCCAGCAGGTCGCGGAGGGGATCCTCCGCGGCATGTGCGCACGCAGGCTCACGACGCTGCGGGCGAACACGCTGCGCGCGAGCGCCGCCGAGGTCATGCGGTTCTTCCGTGCGGCGGCGGTCGCGCACAGGCGCGTCGCGTGGTACCCCGACGCCTTCGTTCTCGCCGAGCTGAGGGAACGCGACGCGGAGGCCTGGGACCTCTACCGGGAGGGAAGCATCTACCTGCAGAGTCTCTCCAGCATGGTGCCCGCGCTCGCCCTCGACCCGAGGCCGGGTGAGCGCATCCTGGACATCGCGGCCGCGCCGGGGAGCAAGACCACGCAGATCGCGGCGCTCATGGGCAACAGCGGCTCGATCCTCGCCAACGAGCTGGATGAGGTCCGGGCGCAGCGCCTCGCGTACAACATCCGGCTCCAGGGCTGCGCGATCGCCGAGGTGAGGGTCGGGCGCGGGGAGACGCTGGGCGGAGAGATGCCGGAGAGCTTCGACCGAGTCCTCCTCGACGTGCCCTGCTCCGGGGAAGGGCGCTTCATCGTCTTCGCGCCGTCGACCTCCCGCTCCTGGTCGCCGCGGACGATCGCGGAGTGCGTCCGCATCCAGAAGAAGCTCCTCGCGAGCGGCGTCCGGGCGCTGAAGCCCGGAGGGGTGCTCGTGTACTCCACCTGCACGCTGAACCTCGACGAGAACGAGCGCGTGGTCCGCTGGGCCCTGGAGCGGTTTCCGGTTGACGTCGAGCGAATTCCCGTCTCCGTCCCCGGCGGCTACGCCGGCCTGGCGCGCGGGCTCGACGCCCGGCTCGCGATGGCGCTCCGAATCTTCCCCGACGCGGAACGGGAAGGCTTCTTCGTCTGCAGGATGAAGAAACGAGTGTGAGGAGCGTCACAGAGGCCCGTCATGGAGTCCATTGCCTGCGCGGCGTACATTCATATCAGAATGGAGGTGCGACATGGCTGATTTCTTCACGACGAAGGGAACGCTGACGGTGAGCATCGGCGAAGGGTATCTCTCCTCTTTCGAGGCGAGCACGCTCAAGGTGGGGGACGTGGTGCGGACCACCCAGCTCGCCGGCACCCCCTGCGCGCTGCTGTTCAACGGCGTCCCGCTCTGCCAGTGCGAGATCGTGATCCTTGACGACCTGTTCGGCGTCCGCGTCCTCGACCGCGAGAGCCCGAATCACCGGGTGCCGGGGCCCGGCTCGCGGGACGATCTGGTCGAGATCCTCCCGACGATGATCGTCCTGGGGTCCATCCGCATGTCGCTGGCCGAGCTGAAGGAGGTGGGCGACAACACCCTGGTGAGCCTCGGCGTGCCGTTGTCGAAGGAAGGGGACGCGGACCTGTTCGTGGCCGGAATTCCCGTCGCGCGGGGAAAAGTGGTCGTGATCGAGGAGGAGATGGGGATCCGGATAACCGCGGCTGCCGGCAGCGCCTTCGCGGAAAAGAACGTGCGGGCCTCCGGGTACCTGCTGGAACGGGACGACTCACGGCGCATCAAGGATTACGACTTCAGCAGGCCGGACAAGTTCTCCAAGGCCCAGATCGACAGGATGTTCGACATCCACACCCTTTTCCTGCGCAACCTCAAGACACGGCTGCCGGATCTCGCGAAGGTCCTTTCCACCCTGCCCCATCCCGCGGTGGTGGACCAGTGCACCCTCGGCGAGCTGGCTCTCGATCTCGAAAAAACAGGACCGTTCGGCAGGTTCGTCTCGGAGAACATTCGCGGGAAGCGCCCGGGAAGCCCGTCGATGGACGGCGCGCGCCGCCCATCGACGGCAAAGGTCCTTGTGGAGGAAGAGGGGACCGCGCACCCCGTGGCTGCCGGAGTCAGGGAGTACGCGAAGCAGCTCCAGGGCATGGAGGACGTCATCCACCGGAGCCCGGTTTTCATCTACTACCGGGACACGGAGCCGCTGAAACGGTGGTTCGCCGAGGAAGAGTTCCAGGAAGCGGTCCTCGCGTGCCTCCGCGGGGGTTGGAAAAACCTCATGGACATGAACTTCCGCAAGGTCTCGGCGGGCGATTCCCTCGCGAAACCCGCGGCCCTGCACCCGAACGAGATGGTCATCGCGGTGACCTGCGCAGGCCGGGACACGACCAGCGCGATCGTCGTCGCGTATCCCTACCTCACGCTCGAACCGTTCATGGGCATCCTGGGATGAGCCCCGCGGATGCGCTGCGGGACATCCCCCCATTCGACCGGATGAGCGACGCGGAGCGCGGGAGAACCGCGCGCGAGGCCGCGTGGCTGTCCCTCCGGAAGGGAAAGGCCCTGTACTGGCAAGGCGATAGGACGGAGGCGGTCTTCCTGCTCGCCTCCGGCAGCGTGCGCAGCGTCATGTACCGCTCGGACGAGAGCACCATCGAGATGGGAAGGTCCGGGCGGGGGGAGTGGCTGGGGCTCGCCGAGACCCTCCTGGGCTGCCCGCGCTTGAACGACGCGATCGCCGAGGAGGCCTGCGAGCTTCTCTCCTTCACCCGCGCCGGCTTCGAGCGCTTTCTCGGGGCGCCCGGGATGCGGAGCTTCTTCCTGCGCGAGTTGTCCAGGCGCTACTGCGCGCTGCACAGCCAGATCGAGCTGAGGACCCCCATCGATAGGCTCGCCCGCTTCCTGCTCGCGCGCTGCGCGGGAGCGGGCGAGGTGGCATGCACGCAGGAGGAGATCGCGGAGGCCGTCGGGGTGACCCGGGAGACGGTGAACAGGCACCTCGCGCGCCTGCAAGACAAGGGAGTCCTGAAGGTCGGGAGGGGCAGCATCCGCATCGTCGATGCGGAGGGACTGAAGGGCATTCCCGGCTTCCGTGTGGGTCTGATTTCGATGATTTGAGGGCTGCACCTCTGTGGATGGGAGTTGTCCACATGCTCGGCGAGGTCGCGGGCCCGCGGAACCGGCGTCAGCCGACCCTCCGCATCCTGTTCCCGACGACCCGGAACCTCCGCCCCGCGTGCTCGAAGGAGTTGATGAAGAAGCTGGCCACGGTCGTGTAGATCGCGTAGGGGTCGTAGAGAAAGAGGGTCCATAGGTACCGGAGGTCGCTCTTCTTGTCCCCCGCGACCAGGTTGGAGACGAGCACGCAGGAGGTCCTCACCGCGACCGCCGCCAGGCCGAGGCCGAGGCCGAGCGCGCGGACCGGAAGCCCGAGAACTTCGGCCTTTTGCGGGACCGCGGCGGAGAGCGCAGCCGCGGCGATGCCCCAGAAGGTGACGAAGTAGAAGACCAGCGCGATGGTCGTTGCGGTCTTCGCCCGCTGGAAGCGCCGCCAGCGCAGGATGTGCGCCATGACCTTCCTCCACGACGCGCGCGGGTAGCGCGTGTGCACGACGGGAGGCGCGATCTCCACGCGCAATCCCCCCTTGATCACGAAGGCGATCCCGAGGGCGATGTCGTCCAGGATGTGGTCGCGAATCTCCTCTTCCGCGCCCACCCGGCGGAAGTCATCCTTGCGGAAGATGACGGAGTGCCCGTAGATGGAGTTCATCCGGCCGACCGCATAGGCAGCCAGGAAGTAGATGAGCCCGTCGTAGTTCTGCGGGATCCCCTCGAACGCGGTGGCGGCGCAGCGGAAACCGTTCATCGTCTGCAGCGACGTGACCAGCCCCACGGACGGGTCCGACAGCGGCTTGACGCCTCGCCTCAGGTAGTCCCTGTCCACGTACGCATCCGCGTCGGTGATGCAGATCACCCCGTGCGCCGCCTTCTCGATCCCCTCCAGGTAGTTGTTCACCTTCTCGTGCACCGCCGTCCGCACGGAGGTCCTGAGGATCCGCGCCTTCACCCCGGGGTTCTCGGCGATGAGCCGCCGGATGCAGGGGATCGAGGGGTCCTCCCCGGCGTCCTCGTGCACCAGGAACAGGATCTCGTACTCGGGGTAGTCCAGGCGGAAGAAGCTGCGGAAGTTCTCCTCGTCCCCCTCCCCCAGCCCCCGCACCGGCTTCAGGACGGTCACCGGGGGAACGAAGCCCGCCACCCCGCGATGGCGCCGTCCGCGGAAGAGGAACGCCGCGCCCGCGGCACAAGAGAAGAGGTGCCCGATGGTACCGACCGCGCAGAACGCGGCCAGAACGCAGAGAACGTACTGCATACCGGCTTGGTCGAAGCTTGCATGGCGCACGGCCATTGTCAAGATCGGTATCGTGTTGACCGCACCGGGGGAAAGCACTATCCTCGCGGGAAAACACGGGGAGGAGGATGGATTTCGACTACGTCGTGGTGGGCGCCGGTTTCGCGGGCAGCGTCTGCGCCGAGAGGCTCGCGCGCGCGCACGGCAGGCGCGTGCTCGTGGTGGAGAGGCGCGGCCACGTCGGCGGCAATGCGCACGACCGCCGCGACGCGCACGGCATCCTCGTCCACCCCTACGGACCCCACATCTTTCATACGAGGATCGCGGAGGTGTGGAGCTACCTTTCCCGGTTCACGGAGTGGCGGGCGTACAGCCACCGGGTCCTCGGCGTGGTGGACGGCGCGCGCGTGCCGCTCCCCTTCAACCTCTCCTCTCTCCACGCCCTGTTTCCGCGCGCCGCCGCGGAGCGGATCGAGGGCGCGCTCGTGCGGCGGTTCGGAACCGGCAGCAGGGTCCCCATACTCGAACTGCAGGGGGAGGGCGACCCCGACCTGAAGATGCTCGCCGACTACGTGTACGAGAAGGTCTTCCTCCACTACAGCGTGAAGCAGTGGGGCCTCGCACCGGAGGAGCTCTCGCCCGCGGTGACCGGGCGCGTCCCCGTCGTGGTGAGCAGGGACGACCGCTACTTCAGCGACCCGTGGCAAGGGCTGCCTGCCGACGGGTATTCTGCGATGTTCGCGCGCATGCTCGCGCACCCGAACATCGAGGTCCTCCTGAACACGGACTACGGGAAGGTGGCGGGGGAGCTGAAGCCGCGCGCCCTGATCTACACGGGGATGGTCGACGAGTTCTTCGGCGCCCGGTACGGCCCGCTGCCCTACCGATCGCTGGAGTTCCGTTTCGAAAACCTCCCGGTGGCCTCGTTCCAGGATGCTGCGGTCGTGAACTACCCCAACGACTTCGCTTACACCCGGATCACGGAGTACAAGAAGCTGACGGGCCAGGAGGCTTCATCGACGACCATCGCGTACGAGTATCCCCGACCACGCGGGCAGGAGAGCGACGAGCCGTACTACCCGATCCCTCGGGAGACGAACGACGCCATGCGCGCCCGCTACCGCGAGGAGGCGGATCGCGTGTCGCCCGCGGTGCGCTTCGTAGGGCGCCTCGCGGAGTATGCGTACATGGACATGGACCAGACCGTCGCCTCCGCGCTGCGCTGCGTGGAGGAGCTCGAGGGAAAGCCGGGCTCGCCATCGGAATGAAGAAGCTGAAGGTCAACGTCGTGTCGGAGTCCCAGTACGGGTGGCGCGCGCAGGGCGTGTACGCCGTTTTCCAGACGACGATCCGAATGCTCGAGGCCACCGGCGAGGTGGACGTGCGCGTCAACTCCTTCGCGCGCTGCGACATCCTGCACGCGCACTTCCCCGGCCCTCTCTACTTCGCACTCGCGCCGTTCTACGCAGGCCGGCGCGTCATGTCGGCCCACGTCGTGCCGGAATCCTTCCACCAGTCGACCACGGGATGGAGGCAGCTCGACCCGTTGATCTCCCGCTACATCGTGCACTCGTTCAACACGGCGAACCTCCTGATCGCCGTGTCCCCCGCGGTGCGCGCGAACCTGCGGTCGCGCGGGGTGCGCACCCCGCAGATCGTCATCCCGAACCCGATCGACCTCTCGCAGTTTCGCCCGGATCCCGTGCTGAGGGCCAGGGGCCGGGCCATGCTGGGTATCGGGCCCCGCGAGAAGGTCGTCATCGGCGTCGGCTTGATCTGCCTGCGGAAGGGCTTCGACGAGTTCCTCGAGGTCGCACGGAGGAACCCGGCGCTCACCTTCGTCTGGGTCGGGGGCAGCTCGTTCTCCATCCTCACCGACGGGTACTTCAAGAAGCAGGAATGGATCGCCGCGGCCCCGAAAAACGCGCGCTTCCCCGGCCTCCTGCCCATTGAGAGGATGCCGGATGCCTACAACGCCGCCGACCTCTTCTTCCTGCCGACACGCCAGGACAACCACCCGATGTCGGTCGCCGAGGCCGCCGCCTGCGGGGTGCCCATCGTGCTGCGCGACATCCCCGATTTCCGCGAGATCTTCGGGTCCGCGTACCTCGCCGCGGCCGGGGTGGAGGGATTCTCCGACTGCATCAGGAAGGCGATGGGCGACCCCGCGCTCTCGGCGTCTCTTCGCCGCGACTCCCTCGCGATGATCCGCCGCTACGATGCGCCGGTCATCGCGGCGCGGCTGCTGGAAGCCTACCGGCAGCTGCGGAGGCGCTCGCGGGAGCGGGCCAGCCGGGCGTCCTGACGCCGGGGCCGGCTAGAACCCCTCGGCCGCCAGGCGCCTGCTCGCCTCGATGTCCCAGAAGTCGATGAACACGAACCAGTGAGTCGGGTTCTCCATCACCTCTCCCTCGACCGCCGCGCGGATCCGCTCGCGGACCTCCTCCACGGTGGTCGACTCCGTGGGCACGATGGGCGGATGGAACCGGAAGACGAACGTGTCATCGGACCTTCGCACGACGAAGCAGGGCAGGACGGGGGCCTTCAGCCTGGCGCAGAGCTTCGCGGGGCCGATGGGCATCCGGGCCGGCGCGCCGCAGAAATCCGCCAGATCGTCGCGCATGCTGAAGTCGATATCGCCGGCCAGGGCGATGAACGCGTTCCGACGGATAGCATCCGCCACCGCGCCGACCGCCCTCCCGAAGGGAACCATCGCAAGCCCGCGCTCGCGCCTTCGCCTGTCGAACAGGTCCGCCGTCCGCCGGGACCTCATGGGGAAATAGACCCCGACCACGGGGATGCCGCGGGCGGTGAGCGCGAGTCCGCCGACCTCCCATGTCGACAGGTGCGCCGAGACCCCGACGACCCCCCGGCCGAGGGCGAACGCATCGGCGAGCAGGTGCTCGTTCTCGATGCTCACGATCCGGTCGACGGCTGCCCGTGCCATGCCGCGGAGCGCGAAGAAGTCCACCAGGTACTTCGCGAAGTTCCTGTATGTTTCTCGAGCCAGCCGCTGGAGCTCCCTCTCGGTCGGCTGCAGCCCCTTGTGCCGCAAGATCCTGCGCAGGTTGGAGATGACGGCGGGCCGGCCCTTCGCGTCCATCGCGCACATTGCCCGGGAGGCGATGCCGGCGAGCCTGTAGGCGAGCCGCAGGGGAAGCGCGCGGGAAAGGAGGTCAATCGCCCTGTACTGGAGGTACTCCGTGTCCACTCGCGCCCTCCCCGGCCGAAAGAGGGCCGAAGTACTGGTAGTAATAGCACCGGATGTTCCCGTTGTACAGCTTGCGGTTCCGGGACGCGGGCGAACCGAAGAGCTCGGGAAAACCCGGGTGCGCGCTGAGGGCGAAGAGCGACCATGTTCCCAGCTCCCTGAACAGCCTTCCCATGGCCTTGTAAAGCCCCTCCACCTCCCGTTCCCCGCCAATCCGCTCCCCGTAAGGGGGGTTGGAGACCATGCACCCGTACTCCCCGGCCGGGCGGAAGTCCTCCAGCCGAGCGGCCTCGAACGAGACGGCGTCCGCCACGCCCGCCTTCTCCGCGTTCCGTCGCGCAGTCGAGACGATCCGCGCATCCTCGTCCGAACCGGCGATGCGGACGGAGAGATCGCGCCGCTCCGCCGCGCGCGCCTCCTGCCGGGCTTCCCGCCAAGCGGCTGCCGGGACATGCGGCCAGGATTCCGCTGCAAAAGAGCGCGAGATGCCCGGCGCGATGTTCCACGCGATCATGGCCGCCTCGATCGGGATGGTGCCCGACCCGCAGAGGGGATCGGCGAAAGGGCGCGAGGGGTCCCAGCGCGAGAGCAGGACCATGGCGGCTGCGAGGTTCTCCCTCAGCGGCGCTTCACCGGCAGCCACCCTGTAGCCCCTCTTGTGCAGCCCCCACCCGGTGGTGTCAAGGAACACGGAGGCCCGGTCGCCCCGGATCGCCACCTCCACGGGATAGCGCGGGCCCGTCTCCTCGATCCTCGCTCGCCCCGGTGAAAGCGAATCCACGATCGCCTTCTTCGCCACGGATTGGATCGCCGGCAGGGATGAGAGGCGCGACTTCGCGGTCCTGGCCTGCACGATGACCGCGGGGGACGGCGCGAGGAAGTCCTTCCACGGCACAGCGCGCACCCCGCCGTACAACTCCTCGAAGTCTGAGGCGGGGAACTCCGCCAGGCGGACCAGCACTCGGTCAGCGGCCCTGAGCCGGACATTGCACCGCGCCGCTTCCTCCAGGGTCCCCTCGAACCAGACCCCCCTGTCCTCCGCCCTCAGCTCCCCGACCCCGAGGGATCGAAGCTCGGAGCGGACCACGGCTTCGAGCCCGAAGCTCGCGGTGGCCACAAGCGTGTATCGAAGAGCGCCCACGAACCGAGTATACTCCGCGAAACGGGAGGAGGCCATGAAGACAATCGCGCGCGGCGAGCCAGGTGACGGTGTCCTGGTCCTGACCCCATTCGATCATCGTTAACGACAACGGGGCGTGCACGGCGTGCTGGCTCAAGGACTTGCGCGCATCCTCGTCAAAGATGCGTGTGCTGCCGTTGATTGAGAAGCCGGAGTGGGTCCACTGCGGAGTGATCCGCCTGCCATATCGCTTTCTCCCGCTGCGAGGTTCTCTTCCAAGGGATTCTCCTCCTCAGCTTTATCATCGAGGGACGAGAGAATCCTGAAAATCACCCGCACCAACGCCCGCGCTACCCGCTTGGTCGCTTCCACCGGATTCATCCCTGCCTTCACCAAATTCCTGTAGTACCCCGCCAGTCGGGAGTCCGAGTTGAAAAGCATGTAGTTGCGTGCCGCCGTCATGAAGATGTCCCTCAGCCGATGGTTGAACAATCGAGTGGAAACCATCCGGGTGGTATCCCCCGTTGAATACTCCCTCATCCCCAACCCGCTGTGAGAGGCAAGGCTCCCTCGCAGACAAACCGCCTGGTGTCGATGATCTCGGCGATCATCGTCGCTGCGGGGATCGTCCCGATTCCCCGCTTGAACCGTTCGATCTGTTCTGCGCTTCCCTGGATCATCAGAGCCATTGCTGGCGTGACCGACTTTACGTTTCCCGCAACCTTCCGTAGCTCCTGGATGAGCGCAGGCCGACCTTTTTCGTTCCCGCCCATCGACTCAAGAAGCTCCTCATCAGAGAGATTCTTCCATATCACCGATGTTCGGCTTCTCACTCAAAAGGATGGCCGCCCCCAAGCGCCAAGTACAAGTCCGGGGATGCATAGCGAAGCCACTTCCACAGCCGATTCACCTCCGCCGTCATCGCTTGAGACTTCCTCTCGTAGGTGCGGGTGAGAATCTGCAGCTCCGTATCCGCGAACCATACCCGCCGATACATCTCCAGCTTCCCCTGCACCTCCATCGCCATCGCGTACCGCGCTACCGACTCCGCATCCTTCTGGTTGTCCTTGTTCTGCCCCAACACCGCCTTGCGGAACCTCGCCGTGTCCGCAGGCTTGAAGGAGTAGAAGATAACTCCCACCTCGCGCAGAGCCTTCTCGATGGGTTTGCTCAGCCCATTGCTCCCTTCGATCCTCACGATGACATCCCCTTCTCCCTTCACCCATTTCAGGAAGCTCCCCAGATCCGCCTCCGTCGCCACGTAGCCCTTCGTGGTTACCTTCCTTTCGGAAAGCTTCACGTGGGCACAGATGAACCCCTTGGAGTCAGGATCGATTCCGATGGCATTCCTCGCTCCCCTATCCTCCTCAACGTCCACGAGGTGTTCTCTAATTCCCTAACGCAAAGAAGTCAACCTTCTTATCCACATATCCACAAATTGTTAGTCTCCCTCCCCTCGTACCCCCCTCCCTCGTTTACTGCCGCCATCGTTTCACTCTCCTCCCATAACTTACAGGAGCAAGAGGGGCAGAGGTGGAATCCCTTGCAACTGAAGGGGCGGAAGTATTCGACCCTGCAGGTAGGATTGGTGCATTGGATCCTCGCGATGCCTTGGTGTAGTCCCCGCATTCCAGGAAGCGGCCCACTGCCTTGGTGATCCGCTGCAGGCGGAACTTGCCCAGGCGCTTGGCGAAGTCAGCCTCATAGCGCGTACAGAGCTCCGGGAAGTGAGTGCGGAACAGCCTCTGCAGCGAACTGATGCCCCGCTGCCTGTAGGTGCCGGGGGGCGTCGCATCCAGGGACGGCGCAAGCTGGTCTGCCACAGAAACAGAGAACGGCTGAAAAAAACTACGGCTTGCTGCTCGAGGGTCACAGAGTTGGTCGCGCCGAGCTCGAGGAGTTCCATCGGCCGCACATGATCATGGGGCACTGATGCGCGCTGGACCGGCCGGCTCACGGGCTGACATCTGCCCCGGGTCACTCCGCGTAAACGACGAGATCGAGGCCTGGGATGTCCTTGAAATCTTTCGCATTTCTGGTCAGCAGCTTGTGGCCGTGCTGGATGGCGGATGCTGCTATCCAAAGGTCCTGGATCCGATGCTCCCTGGCGCGGCCTTCTTTTTTCAGTCGACCCGCGAGGGAGCCGAAGATCAAACCTGTATCCTCGTCGATGTGGAGACATGGCTTTCTCATGAGCCGCGCAAGGGCAGCCTGCCGCTTGGCTTTGACATTTTGATCCTGGGTGTTCTCGACGCCTGCGGAGAGCTCAGCCACGGTGACGGGGGACATGTAGACGGGATCCCTGCCAGTGAAGCGCTCCACATCGTTTGGCACGAGCGTTTTGCGCTCGACGTCCACCCAGATGCACGTGTCGATCACCCAGCCCATACATCCCCCGATTCGTCGCTAAGGGTTCGGGAATCGCGTCCGGACTCTATCCAGCCCTCC
>Ga0315274_10003200_pt1 | contig 24393 bp, 24 predicted proteins | sample YL17G02_20_MG_FD_203700 | JGI IMG/M metagenome (GOLD analysis project Ga0315274, IMG submission 203700) | Sediment microbial communities from Yellowstone Lake, YNP, Wyoming, USA - YL17G02_20 | ecosystem: Environmental > Aquatic > Freshwater > Lake > Sediment | place: USA: Wyoming | collected...
CCGGAGGTACGCGCCGGCCCCAGACTCCCCTCCGGCGGCGACAGTTCCTACGCTGGGCCGGTCTGGCACGGGGGTGTGCTATGGATGAGCTACTATTCGTCGCACGGGGGGAAGGCGGGTATCTATTTGGCGAAGGTGAAAACAAACGTTTCCGAATAAGCGGGCATAAGGCGGTCAGACGGGCGCAGAACGCGCCAGGAGCGCGCGTGGGCGTGGAACGAACACCGCCCTGTCTGTGGCAGGAGACAAGACCTGAGCGGACGGGAAGCGGCCAGACCGACAATAGACCCGAAGGTGGAGGTCTTGGTCAACAGCCGCGAGCGGTTGCCCTCGTGATGCGCCCGGCCCAGACACTTGACTCTAGGATGCGCCTGGATCACTTCCTGCAAGGCGTCGCTCTCCATGCTCTGATACTAATCCGACATCATAGATGGAGTATTGAGCCAGTCGAAGCGGGTGATTGAACTCACGGTTTCGGGCTGGCGGATAAGTTGCGCGAGCGCGGCGCTCAGGCAGTCTTCCACTTCGTCGAGCGTGTCGAAAACGCGGTTGCCGATGTGGTTTTCGCGGATGTGTCGCCAGAGAGGCTCGACGGGATTGAGTTCGGGGCTGTAGGGAGGCAGGAAACGCAGTTTGACCGTCGCCGGCACACGCAGTTCGTGGGCGCGATGCCACCCTGCGCCGTCCAGGAACATGAGGATGTGGTCCCGGGGAGACTGACTGGCTACATATGCCAGGAGGACCGACATTGTTTCGGCATCCACCCAAGGCATGATCAGGGAACAAAACCGGCCTTGGAACGGGCTGACGGCGCCCAACGCGTAGAGGTATTCGCGGATCACCTGATGGCCCACGATCGGGCGGTCCGGAAACGGCGTCCAACAGCGCCGAAGATCGCTGATCCGGCCAAACCGAGCCTCGTCTTGAAACCACAGCCTCACCGCCGCGCCCGCAGGAAACTCCGCTATCGCCTCCCGGACGATTTCCGGGAGTTTTTTTTGAAGTCCTCTTGGGCCTCCACATTGGCCTCGACATGCCGAGGACGAGGACCCGTCTTCCGCCATCGGCGCCGGTGGAGGAGACGATACACGTAGTCTAAAGAGACCTTTCTGCCCGCCGCCGCCTGCAGTTCGGGCCAAAGCGCCTTGGCCGTGATCACTTCTCCGCGCGCCGCCCGTGCCGCAAAGCCCTCCAAGACGGCTTGCTCCTCGCTCCACGACAAAAATGCCCACCGCCGTCCCCCACGCCCCCTTCGCTCCAACCCCTCTGGCCCCTGCTTGTTGTACTGACCGACCCACAGCCAGACCCCCTCCTTCGACACTTGCAGCATCGTTGCCACTTGCTCGGCGTGAAAGGGCCCGATGTGAGTCAACCAGATCGCCAATCGCTTCTGATATTCCTGGCGCGTGGGCGCCTCGCGCACCCACAACATCAACTCCTCCTCCGACAACCACGGCTTGATCTGGGCAGGTCTGCGCATATTCCTCACCTCCGACCTACCCAGTACCATTACTCTATATTTGATGTCAAGTAGGTATGACTCACTCCAAGGGCCGGCGCCCCTCACTGTACACCCGTCCCCGCGCTGTGCAACAGGAAAGAGGTCCCCTCCGAGGGCCTCGCCATCCCTCGAAGCAGGAATGGGAAGGCTGCCCGCTCTCAAACTCGGCTTCCGGAATTTCCCGATGGACCGGTTCGGCCTTATTCGCGAAGGCAAGCAGCGGCCCCCCGCGATGCCGGTCGGTCGCTTTGGCTTGGGCGCCCCATTGCGGAGCGTCGAGCGTCGTCTTCGTCGAGCTCGCGCATTCCCTCCTCGCGCGTGACGATGGGGCGCCCGGCCTTGGCCAGGAGTTGCAGGAACTTCCTGTTGCTGAAGTCGAGGTTGCTGCTGACCGATCGAACGGCATAAAGCGATGGATCGATCAACGGGCGATCCAAGTTGAGGCAGTTGGAGACCGTCGAGACGATGGCGCCCGCGGCTTCTCCTACCCACAGAGGGAGGCACACCTCCCGGAACGTCTTTCCAGGCAGGAAACGCTCCGCCACGATCCGGTAGAAATCTTCAATGCTCGTTCTCTCGTCATCCAAGACGTTGATGGCGCAGCCCGCCGCCTCCGACGAGACGGCCGCGAGAAAGATCGCCGCCGCCACGTTGCGGACGTGGGCCAAAGGCCAACGGTTCGCGCCGCGCCATTTGCCGAAGTGCACAATCCATGGCGACCGGCGCAGAAACTTCGCGATTCTTGGGGTGAGCGTGGTGTCGCCGGCTCCCCACACGGCGGCGGGCCGGACAATGGCGTATCGTTCGGGCGGCAGATGACGGCGGATCCATCTTTCCGAAGCGATCTTGAACTCGGGGTGGGGATTCCGCGGATTCGCGGCAAGGGGCAACTCGTCCTCGTCTTCGCCGTTGAAATCCTTGAGTCCGTAAACGTCCGTCGTCGAGACGAACACGAACCGACCGACGGAGAGGTCCTGCGCCATCGCCACGAGGTCTCGGACCGACTCGAAGTTCGTGCGCCGGAATTCTCGGCGCCAGCCCACGTCCGACGTTCGGGCGGCGCAGTGCACGAGGACGTCGAGGCTCGCGGCGCCATCCTTCATCGCACGCTTGAGGCGCTCCGCAAGGTTGGCCGCCCTTGTCACGTCGCCTCGAATCAGCGTCACGCGACCGTGACTCGCCAGTTGATCGAGCAAAGAAGACGAGGCCTTATGAACGAGGGCAAACACGCGCCATCCCTGCTCGACGAATTCGCGCACAGCGTGCCTGCCGATGAATCCCGCCGCGCCGGTGATGAGTGCGTGCCTCACCTATACGACCCCCAACGCTTTTCCAATCTTCCCCAAGGCCCGGAGAGCAGTGTCCATTTCCTCGCGAGTCAGGGAGTTCATGATGCTCAGGCGCAAACGACACTCTTTGCGACGGACGGCGGGATACGTCACGAGGTTCACAAACACGCCCTCGCGACGAAGGGCGTTCTGAAATTCCCCCAGCTTCTTCTCGTCGCGGACCATGACGGGGATGATGGCGGACTCGGTTTGGCCGGTATCGAACCCGAGTTCCTTCAGTCCTCCGAGCATATAGCGAATGTTGCGCCACAGTTTGTCGCGCCCGGCCGCGTCCCGCTCGAGCATCTTGAAGACCTCGATGAGTCCGGCAACGACGGGGGCGGGCAGGCTGGTTGAGAAGAAGTAGGTGCGCGCGTAGTAACGCAGGTAGCGGACCAGAGCGGCGCCTCCGACGCAGTAGCCGCCGATGGCGCCGGGCGTCTTGCTCAGAGTGCCGACCGTCACGTCGACTTGGCCGGCGCATCCGCGCATTTCCGCCGTGCCGCGCCCGGTCTGCCCGATCACGCCCAAAGCATGTGCGTCGTCCACGAGCACTCTTGCTCCGTACCGTCTGGCCAGCCCAACGATTTCGTCGAGGTAGGCCACGTCCCCGTCCATGGAGAAAACCCCGTCGGTGGCGATCAGACGCCCCTTCTGCGAACCGGGCAGCCGCTTCAGGGTTTTCTCGAGGTGGTGCGTGTTGCGATGGACGTAGACCTTCATGTCGGCCCCGGAGAGCCGACTGCCGTCGAAGATCGAGGCGTGGTTGAAGGCGTCGTTGACGACCGCGTCCCCTTGGCCGCACAGAGCGGAGATGACGCCGACGTTGGCCGAATAGCCCGTCGGAAACAGAATGGCGTCTTCGGCGCCGTAGAAATCGGCAATGCGGCGTTCGAGCTCCCGGTGCAGGTCCGTCGTACCCGCGTAGACGGAAACGGCCGCCATGCCGTAGCCGTATTTCTTGCAAGCCGCCCGGCTGGCGGCGACCACCCGCGGGTGAGTGGTGAGACCCAGGTAGGAGTTGGAGCCGAGCATGATGACCTCGTGGTCTTGACCGTCGGGCTCGCGGATCGCAGTGCGATGGCGGGCGGCCCCGAGCATCTCCAGCCCCAGCCCCTCGAGGTAGGGCTGAGGGAAGGCTTCCAGGTACTCCTGCATGGCGTGGACCTTCTCGAAGACGTCCGCTTGGCCGCCGACGGCGACGAAGTCCTCGAAAGCCCTCTCGGTTGTTGTCAGCGCATTCATGGTTTCTTCCTCCTCGTGTAGCACTGAACAGGGCGGTCGCTGTCGCAGTAGACGGTGCACAGATTGCACGCGATGCAAGCCGACCGTTCGGAAATCCCGTCTCGGAATCGGGTGGGAAGATCCGGTTCGCAGATCAATGGGCGGCATAGAGCGACAGCCGCGAACCCGCGGTCCGAAACGCAGGAATCGGCGCTCTCCAGCGAGCGGATGCCGCCCACGGGGATCAAGGGCAAGCGCGTTTCTCTCTGGATGCGCTCGGCCGCGGGGACGTTGTAGTTCTCGCTGAACGGCTTGATCCGCTTGAGATAGCGAGGGGCCAGATATCTCCTCCACAAAACGCGCAGCGGGGGCGGCACGCGTCTGAACAAAGGATTGACCTTCAGAACGACGCTGACCGGGCAAGCGCCCCGGATGATGTTGAGGGCCCACTCCATGGTCCCGCAGCTCACCTCGACCGCGTCCACTCCAAGGGTCTTCAGCCGCTTGACCGTGCGAATCGTGTCCTCGATTCCCAGCCCCGGCGCGTTGTCTTCCTCGGCGCTGAGTTTGACCAGTATCGGGAAGCGCTCGCCGCATTTCGACCGTACGGCGCCTATCACCTCCTCCAGGAAGAGCGGGGGATCCGCCCACCGGTCCCGACGTGTGTTGGTCCATGGCGAGAGGAACTGGTGGATCAGGTACCCGTGGGCCGCGTGCAGCTGGATTGCGTCGAAACCGGCTGCCGCGGCGCGGCGGGCCGCCTCCGCGAACTCTCCGACGATGCGAAGGATCGCCGCATTGTCCAGAGGGCGGACGCGCTGGCGAAAGTACGAACACCTTCGCCGCGACGCGCCGACCGCCGGCAGCCCCGTTGCCCCGCGCCGGGTCTGCCGGCCGGCGTGAGCCAGCTGCAGGACCGCTTTGACGGAAGGTTCCGCTTCGCGCGTTTTCCGCACGATTCGGCTCCAGGGCTCGATCTTATCATCCGCGTCGATGCCGCACTGGCCCGGTTGCATCGCCCGCCCCTCGCGCGATATGAACGAAAAGCCGGTGACGATCGTTCCCGCCCCGCCGCGAGCCAAGGCCGCGTACAAGTTCCCCAATTCCGGCCGGGGCGCGCCGTTGGGGTCGCCCCATCCCTCGTAGGTCGCCGAGCGAACGATTCGGTTCGGCAGCGTGATATGGCGCAACTCGACAGGCGTGAAAAGAGCGCTCTGCACGACGGTCAAGCCTCCCTCTTGGGGATTCAGGCGTAGCGAGGGCCAAAGAGATCCCTCGCCATCTCTTTAACGCGCCGGATGTGTTCGTCGACGTCCGCCGCCTCGCGCGGAGACGGGGGCGGCGCCGGCATGGGCGCGACGTCCCCGTCCCTCCGGATTACTACGCCGGACTCGGCGTGCCGGCGCGCCGTGCCCACAGGCGTCGCCCCGGCGGCGGCGAGTTCAGCTCTGGCGTTCTCGCCGAGATTCGCGGGCGTCGCGAACAAGAGCTCGTATTCCCCCGCGCCGCCCAGCAGCACGGCCTCGGGAGGAAACCCCAATCCCCTGGCGCCTTGGGCCGCTTGCTCATCGATCGGCAAATCGTCGCAGTGGATCTCGATCCGGCTGCGCGGGTTTACCGCGTACAACTGCCAGAGGGCCTCGAAGAAACCCCCGCTCGTGTCAATGCATGCCGTGGCCCATCGCCCAGCCAGCTCCGCCTCGCTCAGACGCAGCTCGAGACGGGGCGTGGGCCGACCGGTGAGTGCGGCGAAGTTCGCGTCTCCCAGCCAACCGGTCGTCCAAAGCATTTGGGGCTCCGGCGGCAAGATGCGCGTGAGGGCCCCACGAGCCTGGACCGGTCCCATGGCGAAGCCGCAGAAACGCCACGCCGCGCCGCCGAGGGAATCGGGGATAGCGCCCATGTCGCCGCCGATCAGGAAGCAGCCGGCCTCATCGAGGACCGATCGAATGCCTCGAGCCAGAGACGCGACGAAAGCCGAATCCGCGGCTCTGGGCAGAGAAACGGCCTGCATGAAGAAGGCGGGCCGAGCGCCGCAGGCCAGAAGGTCGCTCAGAGTGGCCGTTGCCAGGTTGGCGCCCAGAGATTTCGGGTCCTCGGAAGTGAAAAGGTCCTCTTCCGGGGTGAACTCGTCGATCGTCAGTCCCCAGAGCGCGTCGCCGATTCGGACGATCTCGGCGTCGGACTCGAAAACGCCGTTGGCTTGGCGCGGGCTCCTGGGAAACGCGTCGGCAAAGGCGCGGATGACGTCGGCTTCATTCATGACTTGCCCCAATCAGGTTCAAAGCCTTCGGGATCACTTCGACTCGCACGGGCAGAAAGCCCCGCGGGTCCCCGTCGAACTCAATCTCCCGCGACTCGGGGCAAGACACGGTCACGGAGCGGCATGTTCTGAGGAAGACGCCCGGAGCGGAAGCCGCAAACCCTGAGTAGAAATGAGGAATCATGTTCAGCAAGGCCATTCGGCTCTTTCCGGTCACGCCAAAGACGCACAGGTTTCCGTCGTCGGGGAGGAGGTCCAGATTGAGTCTGAGTCCCGAGGCCAGATGCGGGTTCTTTGCAATGGACAGGTTGTTGGTCTCAGGCAAATGGATTGTCTCGCCGTCGATCTCCACTTCGAGGTCCGCCGGGGCGCAGAGCATCAGGGCCCGAACGACGGCCATCGCAGTCCCGATTCGGTCTCCAACGCATTTTCTCCAACGGTTCGAAGTGCGGGCAACCGAGGCCCCCATTCCGATATTGCAGCTGCAGGCGAAGTGAGCGAGCCGTTCCCCGCCCCCGCCGTCGCGATGGATGATCCTCGCCACGTCCACCGGAAGAGGAGTTCCGCGCAAGAGGGCTTGCAGCGCGAGAGAAGGCTGCGTCGGGATCGAGTGAAAGCGACAAAAGTCCGGACTCGTTCCGCAGTACAGGACGCCCATGGCCTGACCTTTCCGGCCGGACTGGATCAGACCATCGATCACCTCGTTGATCGTTCCGTCGCCGCCCACCGCCGCCACCGCGTCGTAGCCGTCGGCTCCTCGGGCGAGTTCGAGCGCGTGGCCGGGTCTTTCAGTCTGCGCGCACCGGTACTGGACTCCAGCCCGTTCCAAACCCTCTTTCCAGGCTTTCCACTGCCGTTTCCCCCTGCCGGCGCGCGAGCCGCGGTTCATGATGAGAAGGAGATTCATTGGTAGATCCCCAGGGCCTTGTAGGCGGGAGTGGGCTGTCCCCGGTCCCACGTTTCGACGAGTTCGCGCGTGAGAGGCCAGGGCAAAGGGGTTCGCTCAGGTCCGTGCTTCCTGAATAGGTCGTGGATCGCTTGGCCCTGAGTGCAGCACAGCCAGTCGCAACAGGGAATCCGGAAATGGGAACGCATCCGCCGGTATATCTCGCTGAAGGACTCCTCGCGAACGTTCCCGAAGGAAATGTTGAGGAACTCGCAGGGCTGAACTTCTCCCGTCGCGTTCACGTAGAAGCGGTCGACGGCGCCCGCGCTGCACCCCAAGACCGATTCGGACTCCTCAAACGCCTGGGCCGCCAACGAAGGGTAGTCGTGCGCGGCGCGGCTGTTGTAGTAGAGGTGCCGCTCCCGGATGTCGGCGATCAACCGCGGGTCGCGCTGCATGCTGGTCTCGCGTCCCATCCAGTTGCCCGCGGGTTTGGGGTGAATCAGCTGCACGTAGTCGCAGTCGAGCTCGCGGGCGAGATGCATCAGCTTCTCCAGCCCATCCTGGCGGATCTCTTCCTCGGAAAGGACGCTGTTGAAAGCAGCGGCCAAACCCGCCTCGCGGCAGGCCTTCAGAGCGTCGCAAGCGACTTCGAATGAACCGGGGACGCCGGTAAGGGCGTCGTGTTTCGCGGGGTCGGGCGAGTGGATCGAGACCATCAGCCCGAAAAGGCCGGCGTTGCGAAGCTCCTCCAGCATGTCGCGAAGAGAGCCTTGCGCGCGAGGACACGAGCCGGTGGTATTGACCCAGATCTCCGAGCGCTCATCGATGGACTGAACCAGCTTCAGAAGGCGGGGAAAGCGCACGAGCGGTTCGCCGCCCTCGATGTCGAACATGGCCACGCCCGCATCCTGGACGTCGCGCGCGGTCGTGAGGAGGAGGTCCTCATCCAGATCGGGCCCCCCATCACGGCTCTGGTAGCAGTGGGCGCACTTGTAGGGGCAAGCCTTCGTCATGGAAAACACCACGGTGGCGGCTCCGGGCGGCTGACGGAGGAGTTTGCTCTCCAAAGCATAGAAGAAGGCGGGCGAAGGGTAGGCTGGCAGATAGAGATGCAGTTTGTGGCCGTTGGAGACGCGAACCACCTTGTTGTGTCTGAAGATGAGAAGCAGCCGCCACGCCCGCCAGAGAAAACGCCCGAAGGCGGCGGGCGACCGCTTGAAAAGGCTGGGACGCAGAGCATAGCGGGCCGCGACGTGCAGAACGATCCGCGCGTAGACGAAGACTTTGCTCAGACCCGTGGCAAAATGCGGGCTCTTTCTCACGACCGCGCGTCCTTGTACCAATCGAACAGAAATCCGATGAACACATAGCTGGCCAAAAAGAGATAGAGAGCCAGGATCCCCTCGAACATCGCGATGATAGCGATCTGGCCGGCCACGCAGGCGCGGATGTTCGTCACGAGACTGAAATAGGTGCGCTCGCCCGTTGGGTGACGAAAGAATAGGATCGCCGTCCAGAGCTGAAGGAAAACCGTCATCACGCCGCAGAAGACGAAGTGCTCCTTGCAGACGACATCGGAGAAGGGAAGCCAGCCCAGGAAGTGAAATGCGAGAAAGGCCAGCAGAGGGAGAAACGCCCCTGCGACCCCCGCGTACCGCGCGACCCTCAGGCCGTACTTGACGACAAAGGTGCGCTTTCCGGCCAGTCGGTCTCCCCTATGGTCCTTGAAGTAGGTGTAATAAGTCATCAGGCCGTTCAGAAGAGCCACGAGCAGGAACGCGCTGACCCGGTTGCTGGTGAAAACCGGACGGAGCAAGGGTCCGGACGCCAGGAAGCCGTAGGCCGTGCACATGGCTATGGAGAAGCCGAACACGACGTTCCCGACCAGCGACCATGCCTTCGCGTATTCGTAAACGACGTTTAGCAGAACGCCGACAACGAGTGGGACTGCCGCCCAGGGGTTTAGCAGGAACGAAATCCCGGCCACCCCGGCGAGGAGAACGATCGATGCCGTCAAGGCGCCCTTGGCGTTGAGTTCTCCCGTTACCATCGGCCGGTTTGGGGCATTGATTCGGTCTTCGGGCAGACCGAGGAAGTCGTTTATGATCTGGTTGATTCCCCAGCTGAGAAAAAGCAGAGCGAGGATCGCGCCCCGACGCCACGAGCCAACCTGCCCTGGCGCCAGGAAATCGTAGAAGGCAACTCCGATCCACCCCGCGATGCCCGTGATGAAGGCATAGTAGAGCCGCATCGATCTGACGTAGGCGCCCACGAAGGTCCACACGCGCATGAGGAGAGAAACCTCCGGCGTTCCCTGAATCACCGGGCAGAACACGTCCCAGACACTTCAGCCCGTTCCCTTCGGCCCGAAATCATCATACTGCCCCGCCCGGAAGATGTCCATCGCGGCAGAGGCCTTTCTCGGGAAAGGTTACGCAGGGTTCGTGCCAGCGGGGATTTGCGCTGTACCGCGCTGAATTCAGGGAATTTACGGGCTCTTGGGGGAACGCATGGGAAGGCGTTCCGCCGGCAAACGTCGCACCACCGACACGGAATGCGGGAGGGGCCTACATCAGATGTCTATCTCTCGCTGGACTCCTCGTTCTTGCTCGATCGATAGTGGAGGAGCGAAACAGCAGCGCCAAGCCCGACGCCTATCGCCACTCCGAGCCCGACATCGTCCACCGCCGCGCCAGTGGTGGAACAAACGCTCGGGACGACGCATTCTGAAAGCGCACATGTACGGCAAGGTCGTCGCGCTCGAGGCGTGGGTCGGCGTCGTGATGCCCAGCCGCACGCTCGGCGATTCGCCGATTCTCGTCGCGATCACGAAGCGGCGCCGCGGCAAGAAGATGAACGTCTTTTTCTCGACCGACCTGGCGATGGATCCGACGCGGCTTCTGGAAATCTACGCCGCGCGGTTCAAAATCGAGGACGCCTTCGACGAGTTGAAGACCCACGGCGGTTTCGCCGACTGTCGCCAGCGTTCGGCCCGCGCGCTCAAACGCCACGCGACGCTGTGTCTTGTCTCCTACAGCCTCCTTCGTCTCCTCTCGCTGACGCTCGCGGACGCCGAGGGGTTCGCGGCCGAACCTTGGTGGCGCCCCGCTGGCCCGCCCAGCGTCACGCGCATGCGCCGGGCGCTGGCCGACGCGCTTGGGATTTCCGTGCGTTTGCCTTTCACCAGCAAACCGAACGAAATCCAACGCTTTCGAAAGGCGGCCTAAGCCGGCGCGAGGTCGGTGATGAGAAAGCATGACGAGAAGTTCTAAACTTCAGCTCCTCTCGGATTGCTCGTGTTTCTGTATCTCTCTGCTTGGGCTGCTTTCCGCAGTTGCCGCATAAGACCCGGCGGAGACCGTGGCGAACCGGCGCGGGAAGAAGAGCGTGGAAAGGTCGCTTCTCAGGAAGATCTTCATCGCTTTCGCTCCCCTTCCGTTCCGACTCGCTTACCGACTCCTCATACTACAGCTAGCGCCATACCGGTGTCGAGCGTTTTCTTCGTTTTTTCGGCCAGGAGATCCCGGAACTCCAGATGAGCCACAGCCGAGGGCGGCTGCGTCACGGGCGAGAAGGCGCGTCTGCTCGGCCTTTTTCTTGGGGTTCTTCGCGCCGGGGTGGACAAAGTCCGTCCGCGAACGGCCGTCTTCGCCCTTGACACCCGCCTCCACGCGCTCATAATCCATCGGTCGGGCGCGGCTGACCCGGTGCAATCCCCGATCTTCGCCTTCGCGCGAAGCGGCTCCGTTCAACCCGGGCCTTTGTGGTCGCCACGCTCCGCAACAACGCGTGGATCGTTGTGCCCATATTCCGGCCTGCTTCGCATGTCAGACCCGAGTTTCTGGACGAGCTATCGGAATCCTGCGAGTTGGAAGAGCCTTAGTACAGCAATTCCCAACTGCGGTGACGTGCGGTCGGGTTCTCAGGATTACCCGACAGGATGAACAGGATTGGCAGGACTGAGACAATCCCAGATTCATCCTGTTCATCTTGTTAATCCTGTCAGAGGACGATACGTCGCCGAACTCACGAAGGAGAGCACTCAGGACTCGCATAGCAATGGACCGGACACTGGCGCGGGCATCCTGGCGGCTGCCCGCGCAGGTCAGCTCCGCTGTTGGGGACCCGAGAAAGATGAGAAAGACCAGGCAAATAGTCGGCGGATCTGTTTTCGGGCTGGCCTCCTTCCTGGCCCTCACGCTGTGGGCAGGTCTTCGCTTTCCTTCCGACTTCTCCCCGCTTGAACTGATCCCGTTGACCGGCGTCTTGATCGCTTCTGCCATCATCACGGCAGTCTGCCCGCAATACTGGCCCGTCGGGACATGGTCTTCTGTTTTGGTCATGTGCCTGATCTGTTCGGTTCTGGCGCTCGACTGCTTGTTTGTGGGGCAGCCGCTTTTCTGGACATATCTAGTTCTCGCGCCGGTTCTCTCATTGCCCCTCTTGGGAGGCAGTGCCATCGGCGCTGTCTGGAGAAGGAACGGCAGGAAGTCCCAATAAGCGGCCCCAACGGACGGCTAGACGCCGCCGATGAGCCGCAGACCGTTATGAATAAAGAGGGACAAATCGGGATCGTGGGACGGCATCCCCGTTCCTCGTCGGGGCGATTGGCCTCTCCGCCCTGTATCGCTTGCCCGCCTAACCGGGCCGAAATCAGAAGGAGGAAGAAGAACCATGCGTTTCGCCCGCAGGAACATCATGACTGGCCGCCGCCCGGCGCTCTTTGCCGCCAGCCGCCCGGCGGTCTCTGTCCCCATCCGCCCGGCGGTCTTTGACCCCACCCTCCCGGCGGTCTCGGCCCTCACCCGCCCGGCAACAACCCTAGCCCTCGCCCTCGCGTTCGCCGTCTGCGCGCTCCTGGCCGGTTGCAGCCGCGCGCGGCCGTCGGTCTGGCCTGAGCCGGTCGAGGAGGCCCTGGCGAAGGCGGGCGAGAACCGCGCCGAGATTGAGAAGGTCCTCGATCGCTACAAGTCGGGCGACGACCCGCTCAAGTTGCGGGCCGCCGAATTCCTCGTCGCCAACATGCCGGGCCACTGCTACATCAAGATGGGCATGGAGGACAAGAACGGCAACCCCATCGAGTTCGATTCGTCGAAGTTTCCCAACTACCAGGAAGCGATCAAGGCCATGACAGCCCTGAGGGAGAAGCACGGCGAGTTCAAGCGCAAAACCGTGCGCGTCAACGACCTGGAGACGGTGACGGCCGACTACCTTATCGAGAACATCGACCTGGCCTTCCGGGCCTGGCGCACGAAACCGTGGGCCAAGGACCTGTCCTTCGAGGCCTTCTGCGAGTACGTGCTTCCCTATCGGGGGTCGAACGAACCGGTCGAACGCTGGCGCTTGCCCCTGATGGTGCGCCACATCAACTTGGAGAGGGAACTCGAAAACACCACGGCCCCGCAGGCGGCGGCTGACCGCGTCATTAAGGACATGTGGACCTGGATGAACTTCAACGAGAAGTACTACATGCACCCCACCGACCAGGGCTTCACGGAGATGCTCGAGAGCCGCCTGGGGCGTTGCGAGGACCTCTCGAACATGCTCATGTACTGCATGCGCTCCCAGGCCATCGCCTGCGCGGGCGACTACACCCCCTTCTGGGCGCACTCCGACAACAACCACGCGTGGGAAGTCGTCATCCGAAAAGACGGGACCGCCTCCGCCGGCCTCTCTGGCCGCGCCGCCAAGGTCTATCGCAAGACCTTCTCGCGCCAGGACAAGACGCTGGGCGCCGTCAAACGCGAGGACGAGCGCGTCCCGCGCGCGCTGGAAGGACGCAACTTCCTCGACGTCACCACCCAGTACCAGGAGACCACGGACGTCGCCGCGGCCCTGGAGGCGGACCCGCCCGAGGGCGCCCGCTTCGCCTACATCTGCGTTTTCAACACCGGGCGGTGGTGTCCGATCCACTGGGCGTGGATCGAGGGCGAGGGCGCCAAGCGACGGGCGACTTTCACCGCCATGGGCCGTAACATCGCCTATCTTGCCGCTTACTACGCGAAGGGCGAAGAAGGTGAAAAAGACGAAAGAGACGAAGAAGGCGAAGGACGGAGGAGACCCGAGGTCATCGCCGCCGGCCCCCCCTTCCTCCTGACAAAGGAGGGCGAAGTCGTCACGCTCCGCCCAAGCGCAACGGAGACGACGGAGATCCGCATCGGCTCGGTGAAACCCGACATCGTCTTCCCGGATACGCTCGAGATCCGGCCCGGCAATCCCGTCAAGGCCGGCGAGACTTACGATCTCCAGGTTTGGCAAGACGGCAAATGGAAGTCGCTCGGCAAGCGTGCGGCGGGCGAGGAACCGGTGACTTACGAAAACGTTCCCGCGGGCGGCCTCTACTGGATGACCGCCAAGGAGACGACCCACGGCAGCCATCTTGAGCGCATCTTCACCATCGACGGCGCAGGCAAGCAAGTCTGGTGGTAGAGGGCGCGGGCGAGGGCGCCTGTGCGGGCGGCTTCAGGGGATGAAAGGGAGGCGCGAAGGCAAATGCCGACATCCTGAGAAGGTCTGGCGACGTCTCCCCGCGATCCCCGTGTCCCAATCAGAAGAGCTCCTCATCGGAGAAGAAGAGAGGGATTTCTCGTTCGGCGGAGACCGGACCGTCGGAGCCGTGGACGAGATTCTCGGTGGTGGAGAAGGCGAAATCGCCCCGAATCGTGCCGGGCGCCGCCTCGAGATGACTTGTTGCCCCGATCATGGATCGGATGATGGCGATAGCGTCGCTTCCCTCGAGAACGAGAGCGATACATGGGCCTGAAGTGATGAAAGTCTCGAGGGGGGGATAAAAAGGCTTCTCGACGTGGTCGGCATAGTGGCGCCGGGAGAGAGCCGCATCGAATCGCAACATCTTCATGCCGGCGATGCGGAAGCCCTTTGCCTCAAAACGGGAGATAATCTCGCCCACGAGGACGCGCCTTACGGCGTCCGGTTTGATCAGAACAAGGGTTCTCTCGGACATGGACGGCGTTTGTCTCCTTAGGCAACGAGCATCGCCTGGGCGAATCTGCCGCGCCTCCCCGAAAGCGTGGGAACCGGCTCAAGCGCTTCCGGAGTGCACAAGAGTAACGGTTCTTGTCGCGGATCACAAGGGAATCTCAGGCGATCGGAGACCCGGAGTTGCGCAGGCGGTTCTATCTACGTGCGGGGTTTCCCGAGGCGGTCAAAGGCGCCCCTGCGCTGCTCCTTGGCGCGCTTCTCCTCGCGCTCGATGGCCCGGATCTCCGGAAGGGAGAGGATCTTCCGGCGGATTCTGAAGCTGGGTTGGGCCGCGAAGCCTTGGCAGAGCCGCACGAGTTCGTCTATCTCGAAGGGTTTGGGCAGAAACGCGCTCGCCCCCAGGCGCATGGCGTGCTCGCGATCCTTGGGGGAGGCCTTCGCCGTAACGAAGATGATGGGGGCATCGGCGAAGCTGGCGTTGGCGCGTACGGATTGGCACAGTTGGTAGCCGCTCATTTTCGGGAGCATGACGTCGATGACAAGGATGTCCGGCTGAAATCGGGCGACCTTCTCGGCGGCCTCGAGCCCGTCCTGGGCGATGACCACCTCGTAGGAATCGGACAACCCTAGGTTGATGATCTCGGCGATGTCCTCACTATCCTCGACCACGAGAACGCGCGGTTGCTGGTCGGAGGAGGGCCGAGGCTTTGGAGCGGGGGGCCGCGCGGGCGGAATCGCTCGGGTCGAGGGGCGCGTCGGGGTTTGGGTTGGCGCGGCGCCGCGGGAGGGTTGCCCGGCCGCGGCCGGCGCGGGGTGCTGCTCGCCGCCTTTGGTGATGATCTGGAGTTGGTGGAGCGACATTTTCTTTGGCCGGGGAGGGGTCCCAGCCGTCTGGAAATAGACGTCCACGTTTTTGCGAAGGCGTTCGGGCTCAATGGGCTTGACCAGAAAGATACTGCCGCCGCTCTCGTAACTTCCCTTGATATTCTCGGGCGTGTTGTGCCCTGAGAGGAACATGACCTGGAGGTTGGCGAACCGGGGGATGCGACGGATGGCCCTGCAGGCCTCCATCCCATCCATGAGGGGCATCACGATGTCCATGATGACCAGGTCGGGCTCGATGTTCTCGATCTTCTCGAGCGCCTCGAGACCGTCATGAGCGTGGACGACCTCGTAGGCGTCCTCGAGAACGCTCTCAATGACCAGACGGATGTCCGCGTCGTCGTCCACCACCATCACGCGGTAAGCCGGTTTGGATCCCATGGCGTTTTCCTCCTTCGGCCCGAATGGCCCCGCCCGACTCCTCTGCCACGCCGGCGACTCTGCATTTGTATCATGGCGAAGGCCGCTGTCCGTGTCAAGCATTACCGCTCACGGGAAACTGGGGGCGTGGCCCGCGTGGCCCGCGGCCCTCCGCCGGCGCTCGACGGTTGCGCTTTGGCGGCAGATCGTCTACACTCTTTCTTTCACACGCGCGACGCTCCCGACCCGGCGGCGTCGGCGTCAGAAGGATTTTGCGCGATGGATCCCAGACTCACGGCGTTGCTGCAGGTTCAGGAGGCGGATGCGGAGATCCAGAGAATCGAGCGGGAGCTGGAGCGCTACCCGGGTCTGCGTCGAACTCGGGAAGCCGACGTAGAGCGGGCGCGCAGACAGATCGAGGAAGCGCGCGGGCCGATGAAGGAGTTGGGGCGGCGGGTGCGGCAGACCGAAGCGGAGGTCCGCGAGTGGCGCGAGACGCTAAGACGGTTCGCCGCCCAGCAGGCCAACGTGAAAACTCAGAAGGAGTACGACGCGCTGACTCACGAGATGGCCGAAATGGAGCAGAAGATCTCCAAGGCGGACGAACAAGGTCTCGCCTACATCGAGGAAGAGGAGGGCCTGAGCGAGCGGATTGCGGATCTCGAGGAGAACGTGGAAGCAAGAGAGTCCGCGCGCGAGCAGGAATTGCGGCGACTCGCGGAACGGGAGGCGGAGAAGTCCGCGCTGCTGGCGGAGTTCCAGGCCAGGCGCCGGCAGATGGCCGAGCAGGTGGACGAAGACCTGCTTCAGCAATACGAGCGGCTGCGCGGGCACAATACCGCGGACTGCGTCGTCCCCGTCGTCGACGGGAACTGCGGCGGCTGCCACATGCGAATCCTGCCCCGCCACCTGCAGGAGATCAGCCGGCCCGACGCGATCGTGCGGTGCGATTCATGCCATCGTTTCCTCTATGTCGAGACAGCGGAGTAGGCGAAGGAGGGAGCTGTAGGAGTGGAGCTGGGAAGCGGCGGCCAAGCTAATGGCGAAAGACTTCGTGCGCTGATCCTCTGGGCCGCTTCCGCACGAGAGCGGAAGCAGATCAAGGTATTTCCGGTCTGCTCGGTCGGGGTTCGGTCAGGAACCGCTCGATGCGGTCTTTCGCCTCTTCCCGCTCGAAGTCCCAGAAGACGATGTGGTTTGACTCCTTGAGCCACAGAATCTCTTTGTCGCTCGATCCGAGCTTCCCAAACGCCTCCTGGGCCTCTTGGGGCGAAGCGGCCCCGTCCCCCCGGGAGTGGACAATCAGGACGGAGCACGCAACCTTTCGCAGCAGTTCCTCGCGGCGAGCCGTCTGACCGATCGCCTTGAGCTGCCGCACGCCCGCGGTTGGGACGATTTTATACATGAAGATCTTGTCGTAGAGTGTCCGGTCATTCAGTTTCACGAAGGCGTCGGTCCGGACGACGTAGGGGATGAGCCGGCCAAGAAGGGCGTTCCAGATGTGGGCTGGAAGCACGTAGTACCAGGCGTACGTGACCCCGAAGTACGGGGAGACGAGGACAAGCCGGTCGACCGGCTCCTCGGAGGCGAGAATCGTTGAGAGACTTCCGCCCATCGAAAAGCCCACCAGATAGATGCGATCAAAACGTTCCCGCAGGTTCAGGTATTCCTGATGCACGGCCTTGTACAGAGCGCCGGGCGGGAGATAGGCGAAGTCGACCGGCGTTGTTCCGTGCCCGGGGAGTCGCATCAAACGGACGGTGATGCCGTGGCGAACCAGGCGCTCGCCCAGGTCCGCGAAATCCGTCCGCGCGCTCAGAAATCCGTGAACCATCAGGCAGGCCGTGCGGGACGTGGCCGGGTCGCCCGCGGCGGGGGCGAGGGTAATGGCCTCCGTGCCGCGGATCACGCTCGTGATCGGATCGCGGTCCGCCTCGGCGATGGCGCGCCGCAGCCGCCGCTGCACCGCGCAGGAGTATAGAAGAGTAGAGCAGAAGAGGAGAACGACGAAGGAAACGGCGATTCGGAGGATTCGATGTTGTGGACTTCCGAGGGCGTGACGTCTCATGGTCTCTCCTTCCTCCCCAACAGCAGCATCCCGATCTCATTTGCGGTCCCAGCGCTGCGACCGACCGATTTTGACGGGTCCGTTGTTCCGCCCCTGGGCGGTCTTGAGTTCCGGCTGAAGCCGGGACTCCCAACACGCTGCTCGTGATTCTGAGCGGGTCAGCGTACTCGGTGTTGAACCATCTTTCCTCTGCGTCAAGGCCCGAAGGGCCGGAAGGCGGCAGCCATGTCCGTAAGGGCATGGAGAGGAGAGTCCTCTCTCAGGAACGAGGCCCGAAGGTGCGGCACAACCTCCTCCGGTTGCCTTTCCCCCTCACCCTGCGCGCCGCGGCAGCGTGCGCATCTTGCGCCGGGCGGCAAGGGCTTCGGGGTGTCTCAGCGTGGTCAGGGTCTCGCAGGCCAAGCGACAGGCCCGGCACTGGCGCGCGTTCTCGAGGACTTGACGCGCCTGATCCGTGGCGACCAGGCGGTCGAGTCGATAGTCGAAATCCCGGAGATTGCCCAGGACCCAACGCCTCGGGCACCCGCCATTGGGGTAGACTTCACCGTTCTCTTCGATGAGAAAAATGATCCGGCCCGCCCAGCAGCGGAAATCGCGCGGCTCCTGGTCCAGCTGGCGCAGAATCTCGGAGTACACGAGCCATTCCTTCGGGTTCTCCCCGAGGAATCGCTCAAACTCGGCCCGAAGGCGCTTTCGCGCTTCGGGCGAGAGATGGAACGACGCGCCCTCGTTGTCGTAGATCTCGCCCGTCATCGGCATGATGGGATTGAAGGCGACGCCGTTCTCCCGACAGAAGTCGTAGACCTTGCCGCAGTCGAGATGGTTCTCTTCCGTCACCATGTAATTGACGCCGATTCTCAGGCGCCGGCCCGCCCCCTTCAGCCGGGCCAACTCCTGAATCGAGCGCTTGGCCATGTCCGAGGCCCGCGGCACGCCTCGCATACGGTCGTGGATCTCCCCCAAGGCGTCCAGCGAGACGTTGTACGTCACGACGATGCCGCTCTCGTGGACCCGGTCCATGCGACCGACCCCGTCGGCCGAGGCCAGGGAACGGGCCAGGGCAATCAGTCGGTCGGTGCGGAAGCCGTTGGTGTTGATGTTGATGGTTAGGCGGGGATCGCTGCCGTGGATCACGCGAACGATCTCTTCGAGGTCCTCGCGCAACAGGGGTTCGCCTCCCGTGAGGCTCACGTGACGCAGGGCGGAAAAGAAGGAACGGTTCCTCTCGAAGATCCGACCGTACTCGTCCACCGTCAGCTCATCCTTCCCGTCGGTCTGGCGCTTCCAGGCGTTGCACATCGTGCAGCGCGCGTTGCACCGATTCGTCACGGCAAGGCGCAGTTTCATGGGCAGGATCGCGAGACCCAGGGCGGATCTGGCGCGGAAAAGAGCCGTCCGTCTGAGGGCTTTGAGGAAGGGCATGTCGCGCATTTCTTACAGGTGGCCTCCGCCGCTCGGATGGCCTCCATCCGCGATGGCCTCCGTGCGCGAAATCCACTGCTTCAGTCTACCCCGAACCCGAAGCGTTCGGAAAAGAAATCGAAACCGCCAGTAGCGCAGATGGAGAGGAAGAACGGAACGCCCTTTGGCGCCGTCCTGGTACGCGTCCACCATCCCGCGGCGTTCTTTGAGCGCTTCGTCGAAGATCGCTTCCGTGCCGCGGACCCAGGTCTCCAATCCGTGGGGCTGGACGTCGCGAAAGGCTTGTTCCGCCCTCCGCCCGGCCGCGTCGGGGTCCTCAAGGGTCTCGATGACGGCTCGGGCGAGACCCTCGGGGTTCGAGAAGGGAACCAGCAGGCCGTTCTCGCCGTCGCGGAGGATCTCGGGGACGCCGCCGGCAGGCGTGGACACGACGGGGGTCCGCGCGGCGAAAGCTTCCAAAAGCGCGCGCGGCATCCCCTCGATGAGGGAAGTGAGCGCGACGCAGTCGACGGCGTTCAGGATCTCAGGCACGTCGGACCTAGACCCCAAGAACCGCACCGCGTCTTGCAGCCCCATCGAAGCCGTCCGCTTTTCGAGGGCCGCGCGCTCCTCGCCGTCGCCCACGATGAGGCCGACCGCGTTGGGAAAGACCTTGCGGATGGCAGGGATGGCTTCGATGAAGGCGCCGACGTCTTTGGTCTTGATCAGTCGGCCGATTGAGGCGACCACGGCGCCGCTTTCAGGCAATCCCAAGCGCGCGCGGAGCCGCTTCCGGTCCGCCCTCACCGCAAACCGACCGATGTCCAGACCATTGGGAAGGACCCGGACCTTCTCTTCGGGAAGGGCCAGGAGGGGCTGAATGTGGCGCTTTACGGCCTGAGAAACGCAGACGAACGCATCGGTCGTCTCGGCCAGCATCCTCTGGTAAAGAATGGTCTTGTCGGTCCAGCGGTGCGCGTAGGTCCCGTGGTAACCGGCGATCAGAACGGGCGTTCGCTCCAGGCGCGCCGCGAGGCCGCCCGCAATGGCGGGAAAAAGGGAGCGGGGATTGAGCAGGCAGACTCTCTCGCGTCCGAGCTTCCGGGCCAGGGCAATGATGCCGCGCCGGTCGGCAAGGTGGCGAACGGGGACGGACTCGACCGCGATTCCCGCCTTCTCGAGATCCCCGGCCAGTTCCCAACTCGCCCCGCTCGACCGCAACGCCCAGACCTGAAGCGCGTACTTCGCCTTGTCGAGCCGGGGCGCCAGCTGCAAGACCCCCTGCTGCACCCCTCCCCGTTTGAGGCTCTCCAGGAGGATGACGACTTTGTATGGCGGCGGCATGAGGCGTCGTCCGTTCCCCTGGCCCGTTTCCCGCGACGTCGCGCCCAAGTCTGGAAGCGCCCGGACCCGGAGTCGCTCTATACCGCATGTCGCTCGCATTGTAAAAGCCCTTTTCCCCGGAAAAACCGGCGTGAACTTGTGAATCATGGCCAAAGACACGGTCCCATCGCGACGAGGACCGCGCAGAGACGCCGATTCGGGTCTCATTGCGGTTGACTCGCGCCGAAGGAACGGGGACGATGTGGGCCCGGTCCATGCTGTGGACCCGGTCCATGCTGTGGGCCCGGTCCATGCTGTGGGCCCGGTCCATGCTGTGGACCCGGTCCATGCCGTGGACCCGGTCCATGCTGTGGACCCGGTCCATGCTGTCCGTCAGTTGGGACGACGCAACGGTCCCGTGAAGGGCCGAGTGGGAAATCCGGATTTGGGGAACCGCTTAACACGATTGCTCATGGTTTGCCAAGACGGCCCTCAAAAGGCCAGCAGCCGGGTGCGAGGGTACCAATACGTCGCGGCTTTGGAGCGAAGAGGGCTTCGAGTGCGAACGGCCTGCGCGAGGGATTGCCGGGGGGACCGAGGCGGAAGCGTGAAACGCCGTCTGCTTCGTCGGCGGTATCTGGCGCAGCTGTGTCGCGATCTGGCGTGGGCCGATGTCGTTTTTGTCCAACGCTTGGTTAAGGGCGCAAGAACGCTGAACCTCGTGGCTCAGTGCGCCAAGCCGATGATCTATGATTTCGACGACGCCCTGTTCGAGCGCCCCCAGGACGCGTCGGGGCGCCGGATCGGTCACAAGGGGCGAATCGAGGGGGGCGAAGGCCGGCGGGGCGCCGGTGAAGGCCGGCGGGGCGCCGGTGAAGGGAACCCGGAAGCGGAACGGGAATGGTCCGAGCAGGTGGAATGGCTTCGACGCATGGTCGGGCAAGCCCGTTTGTGCTCGGTAAGCGCCCCCGCGCTGGCGCGATGGGTGAAGGAGAATTTCCCCGGAAAACCCGTTCTGGAAATCCTCGGTCCCGTCGACACGGATCGCTTCACTCCTCCACCAGATGGGAAGAGGCGCAGGGTGATCGGCTGGGTCGGGGGCGCCTCAACCAGTCCCTACCTCGAGATCATCGCCGACCCGCTGAAGGAGGCGCTCCGACGCCATCCGGACTGGGAGCTGTGGTTGGTCGGGGCGAAGCCGGCCGTCGTGGCGAACCTCGGCATTCCGGCGCGGGCGCTTTCGTGGAGCCTCGAAGAGGAGGCCGATCTGCTGCGCCAGTTCGCCGTGGGCGTTCAGCCTCTGCCCGACGGTCCCTGGACCCGCGGCAAGGGCGGGTACAAGGCGCTTCAGTACATGGCCGTCGCGGCGCCGGTCGTTTCCAGCCCCGTCGGCGTCAACCAATCTCTCGTGGAGCACGGCCGGACGGGTTACCTGGCGGCTTCGCCCGAGCAGTGGGTAGAGAGTCTGGAAAAACTCGTTCAGGATCCTGACTTGAGGCGCCGGTTCGGCCAGGCGGGGCGTGAGAAAGTCGTGTCCCGACATTCTCTGACGCGAGCTGCCGACGTCTTGTCCCGTCGAATCCGCGATCTGGCGGAAGTCGGCGGGGTCGATGCAACGGGAGAAGCGGAGTGAGTCAGCACGCCAAGGACCCGTCGCTCGAGCCCGTCGCGTGTCCCTATTGCGGGTCCCGCCGGGCCAGACCCTGGAGATCTTCCCCGGACCGATTGCTTCGCCGGTTCGACACGGTTTGGACCGCCCTTCGATGTCGCGACTGCGGCGTTTGCTACACTTCCCCCCGACCCGCTTCCGCTTCCATCGGCGGTTGCTACCCCGACGAGTACGCTCCCTACCGCCCCGGCAAGAAGTCCGGCAGGTCTTCGGATTTCTTCGCGTTGGGGCGACTCAAACCCAACGATCACGCCTTCATGGTTCACGAGTTGGGCTACCAAGCCCAGAGGGGGGAACAGTCCATCTCCCGCTGGCGGGCCCGTTTCCCATCGCTGGCCATGGTTTCCTCCCCGCCTCCGCCGGCAGACTTGGGAAAGGGACGATTGCTGGAGATCGGCTGCTCCCACGGTCTGTACCTCGAGCGGGTCCGGATGCTGGGTTGGCGTGTTCAAGGGGTCGAGCTTTCCCGGTCCGCCTCGGAGTTCGCCCGCGGCGAACGGGGACTGGACGTTCACACCGGGCCATTTCAGGCCGATCTGTTCCCCGAGGGTTCATTTGAGTGCGTAGTCATGTGGCAGGTCCTCGAACACCTGTCCGAACCCTTGGAGGTCCTAGGGGAGGTCTTCCGGTTGACTCGCCCCGGCGGGGTCCTGATGATCGGCGTTCCCAACTCGGGGTGTCTCCTGGCTCGATTGGCGGGCGACTACTTCTACCCCCTCGATCTGCCCCGCCATCTGACGCATTTCACCGTCTCGTCCATTCGGAGGTTCGTCGAATCCGCGGGTTTCCGTGTCAGACGGCTCTATCACCAACCCGCCGGGCGCGACGTGGCGCGCTCGATCTGCTGCTGGGTCGACGCCAGCTTGCCCGCAAGATGGGGCGAGAGGGCGTGGAGATTGGAGAAGAACCGCGGCCTTCGGCGGTTCTCCCGTTGCCTGGGCTTGCTGACGGCCTTCCTCAAGCAAGGCGCTCGGCTTACCGTTATCGCCGAGAAGAAAGGCCCGTGAGAAGTGGACCACGAGGACGCGCGCCCTCCCACGCATTCCGCGCACAAGCACAAGGGCTTCTGGATCGGGCTTTTCCTGCTCCTGGCGGGCGCATTCGTCGTCCGCTGTCTGCAGTTGGATCGGCGCAGCCTTTGGACGGATGAGCTGACGACCCTCGAGGCGATCCGCGCCCCATGGGGCGAAATCGCGGCAGACCGGCTGGCGAGGGGGCATTTCCCCACCTACTTCTGGGCGCTCAAAGCGTGGGCGGAGGCGGCGGGCGAGTCTCACTTCACCCTTCGCCTTCCCTCCACCGTCCTCAATCTGGCGGCGATCGCCCTGCTGGTTCTGTACGCCAGACGGTGGTGGGGAAACGCGGCGGCGCTCACGGCCGGCGTCCTGTTTGCCCTGCACCAGCGCAGCCTCTGGGCCTCCCTCGAGGCGCGGCCTTATAGCGCCGCTCTCCTGTTTCTCATCGCTTCCCAGTTGGCTCTCTCAATGCTCCTGACGCGCGGTTCGATCTGGTGGATGGCCGCTCATCTGGCCGCCGGCGCCGCCGCTGTTGCCACCCACATCTGCGTCGTACCCGTCATTCTGCTTCAGCCTCTTTGGGTTTCGTGGCGCTGGCGCAGGCTGGAAGCAGGGAAGGCGCGGCGTCTTGCCCTGGCGTCGGTCCTCGCGGCGGCCGCAGCGGCGGCCGCCGCCGTCGCCTGGATGGCGTCCGTCCGCGGCGACGCTTCCATCGCCCCGGGCAAGGAGCCGGGACTCAGTCTCGGGTTCCTGCTTGATGCGTTCGGCCAAGCGTTCATCGGGGAGCACAAGTTCCTCGGGGGCAGTTCCTTGAACTACGTCGGAATGCTCGTCGGCGGCTGGGCTCTCGTTCTCTTTGTCCCAAAGAGGAAGGAAAGGAATCCAGCGGCGCTTGCGGAAAGCCAGGTTCTCTTCTGGCTTTCCTGCAGCTTCTTTGCCGTGGCCCTGATGCGTATGGCGGGGCAGATGGGCGAGACGTACCGGTACTCCGTTCCGGCCGTGCCGGCCGCCATGGTGATTGCGGGGGTCGTGATCGGGCGCGGGTCCCAATCCTGGCCCCGCCGGGCGTTCGGCGCGCTGACGGGCGGCATGGCGCTGGCCGTGGCGGCAGGCTATTCGCTCTCGCCCGGAGACCGACTGCGCGAGGCCGTTCGGGAGCTGGACGCCCAGGCCGGTCCCGGCGAAGTCGTCTTCGTCTGCAACGGCAGCCATGCCCGGACTTTCTTCGAGTTCTACGGGCCGGTCCGAATCCGCATGATCCCCGTTGATCGAGACGAGCGGCGCAAGGCGGTCGTCTCGAAGCTCCTTGAGGAGGAGACCGACGGCGCGGCGGGGTTCTGGCTTTTCCTCTACAAGCGCGAGAAATCGCCTATCGAGGACTGCGCTCACGAGTTCTCCAACGACTTCCGGCGGACGGAAGAGACCCGAATCGGCGAGGTCCGACTCCTGCATTTTGTCGGGGAACCGAATCCTCGAAAGCGGTTGACTAATGGCAAAAACAACAGTTGAATAGGGGCCGAGAGGCCG
>Ga0315274_10003201_pt1 | contig 24391 bp, 30 predicted proteins | sample YL17G02_20_MG_FD_203700 | JGI IMG/M metagenome (GOLD analysis project Ga0315274, IMG submission 203700) | Sediment microbial communities from Yellowstone Lake, YNP, Wyoming, USA - YL17G02_20 | ecosystem: Environmental > Aquatic > Freshwater > Lake > Sediment | place: USA: Wyoming | collected...
GGATCCGCAGTTCTTCGTCACGGTCCTTGAGGAAACCGGCCAGGATCTTGTCGGCCATCTCGTCCTCGATGCGCCCGAGGGCGTGGACGGCCTCTAAACGGATGTCCCTGTTCTGGAAGCTCAGGAATACCGCCAAGTGGAGGGCCGCTTTCCGGTCGCGGCCCTCGTCCAGGAGCCGGATGATCTCCTTGGACAGGTCGGGTCTGGAATCGTTAGCCAGGCTGACCAGCGGACCGAGGTCCTTAAGCTCGAGGCCCTTAAGAAAGCCGAGGACCTTCACCCGGAACTCCGGCACGGGATAGGCCTCGTAGATCTCCGCCGCCAGCGGCAACGCCTGGTCCCCCAGGAGCCTGAGGTATTCGAAAAAGGCGGTCACGTCCACTGACGGATTCTTCTTGAACGTTTCTTTTATGGCGGCCGTGGTCTTTTCGCCGGTGACCTTCTTCAGGAAGTCTTCCAGAGGTCCGGCCCTCTCCGGATTACGCTCCGAAAGAAACTCCCTGAGTTCCTGGACCTTGTGGATGATCAGGATCGGGACCTGGAAATTTCCGTTCTGGAGCTGGTCGACATGGTAATCCATCATGACGTCCAGGTTCGACTGGAACCGAGACATGTCCTTTTCCAGGTAGATGAGCTCGACCATAAGGTTCAGGAACTCCTCTTCGGGCGAGATTGCCCGGTTGTCGTGGATGAGGGTATTGATCGCCTCGACTTCGTGATCGCTGAGGGTCGCGTCGTGGGCGGCCGCCGCCCGCTTGGGAACGGCGCCATCGCTTCCCGGCTCCTCTTGGCCGGCCATTTCGAGCATCATCTCTTCGCCTTCTTCCAAGCCCTCGCCTGCGACTTCGATCCTTCCCGTCCTGAACTGGGAGGTGTCCACCTTGATGTCGATGACCTTGGCGGCCAGCTCCGCCGGCAGGATGGGCGCCCCGGCTTTCGTCTGCTGTCCCGCCCGCTCTTCCAGGATCTTGTTCTCCAGGTAATCATCGGGAGCGTAATACTGGATGTTGACTAGATCCTTCTCCCACATGGAGGTGACGATATCCGCCTCTTCGGGAGGCTTGTGTGATTCGCGCTTGATAATATCGAGGAAATCAACGATCTCTTCCTTTTCCAGGCCATCGTAGAAGAAGAGTTTCTGCATACCGTCCTTGAAGAAAAAGAAGGGGAGGCTCTTGATGGAGAGCTCGTCCTTGTAGACCGGTTTCCCCATGAATGTGAAGACGAACTCCTCGATGTCGATCTCCAGCTTTCCGTTCGTCTCCAGGAACGCTATCATCTTCTTCGCCAGGTCTTCGACGAAGTTCCGGACGGTGGCGTGGTTGGCGGGGAAGATCTTCATGGCCGAGTTCGTGTTGGCCAGGGCCAGCATGATCTCGCGGACCTTCTCCACCTGCTTCGTGTCGGGGGAGATCGTTTCGGGGTCCATGTTCATTACTAAAAATAAAGGATTTTTGGGGTTTCGTCAATCGAAAACGAACCCATGGGAGGTGACGTCCGGCGACGGTGATTATTCTCGGAGGGGAAAAACGAGGCCGCCGGCGCTTATCGTTTGTTCAGGACCTTCTTTTCGTAGTCCGCGATCTCATCGTGCCAGCGGCCTGACGGAGGAACGCCGGACCTGAGGCAGTGCTGGTCCCAGACGGCCCCGAAAGGCAGGGCCTTGAGTCTCTCCAGGAGGGCCAGTCGCTTGAAGCTGTCGCCCCCGTCCTCGGTCCGGCGCATCTCGGCGGCCGGCTCGAGGAGGGCGATGAGCAGTCCCTTGAGCAGGGCGCGGGCGCCTATCACCCAGGCCCCGACGCGGTTCATGCTCGCGTCGAAGTAGTCGAGAGCGAAATGGATGCGTTCCAGGCACCCGCCGCGGACGGCTTCCTCGGTCAAGGCTCGGACCTCGTCGTTGAGGATGACGACGTGATCGCTATCCCAGCGGACCCCCCGGGATACGTGCAAAAGGAGCTCGTCTGAGAACTGGAGGACGGCCGAGATCTTGTCCGCAACGGACTCCGTGGGGTGGAAATGCCCTAGGTCTAAACAGATCATCTTGCCATGGCTTATCGCGTAGCCCAGGTAGAACTCGTAGGAGCCGACGATGTAGGACTCGCTGCCGATTCCAAAGAGCTTGCTTTCGAGGGAGTCCTTCATCTGGGAGGGGCTGTACTCCGTGTCGAAGATCTCGTCCAGCGATTCCTTAAGGAGCGCCCGATGCGTCCAGCGGTCAAGCGGAATGTCCTTGGAGCCGTCGGGGATCCAGAGGTTGTGGATGCAGGCGGCTTTCAGCTCGCGCCCGATGGAAGCGCTGATCTTGCGGCAGCACTCGACGTGCTCGATCCAATATTTCCGGACGTCCTTTTCTTTGTGGCTCAACGTGAAACCGGAAGACGCCTTAGGGTGGGAGAAGCAGGTCGCGTTGAAGTCGAGCTTGAGACCTTCCTGCTTGGCCCAGTCGACCCAGCCTCGGAAGTGGCCGGGCTCGATGGCGTTCCGTTCCACGGGCTCGCCGTTGAATTCCCCGTAAATGGCGTGGAGGTTGAGGCGGTGCCGGCCCGGGATGAGGGTTAAGGCCCGATGGAGGTCCTGGCGCAGCTCGCTGACGTTCCTGGCTTTGCCCGGATAGCCGCCCGTGACCGCGAGCCCGGACCCGGCCAGGCCCGTCGGTGAGGCCTCGAAACCCCCGACATCGTCGCCCTGCCAGCAATGGAGGGATATGGAGATCCGCCCGAGGGTTTCCAACGCTTTTTCGGTGTCCACTCCGAGCTCGGCATAGCGCTCCCGGCTCAGGGCATAACTTTTTTCCACGGCTGAAGTATCCATGCAACCCTCCTCTCCGGTTCCCAGTTTCTGTTTATAGCTCCTCTCGTGCTTTATGTCAAGAAGGTTGATCGCTTGTCAAAATGCACTCGGTCGTTCAATAAGCGGCTTGAACCGCCGGTACGCTTCATCCCAAGCCGTCGATGGCCTCGATTCGTAGACATCGAGGACGAAGGACCGGCGGGCGATCAGGCGGACCTCTTCGAGGTCCTGGACGCACCCCGCGGCTATCGCTTGGACCAGGATGTTCCCGGCCGATGTCGCCTCGGCGGGGCCGGCGACGACGGGAAGCCCGGAGGCATCGGCCGTCAGCTGACAGAGAAGCGTGTTTTGAGATCCACCGCCGATGATGTGAATGGTCTGGAACCGCCGTTTTCTAATCCGCTCCAACTGTTCGAGGACGTGGCGGCACTTGAGGGCCAAACTTTCGAGGATGCAGCGCGTGTGGGCTGCGATCGTTTCCGGAGGGGCCTGCCCGGTCCTTCGGCAAAACGACGCGATGGCTTCGGGCATGTCGAACGGGTTGAGGAAGTCCGGACTGTCGAGATCGATCAAGGCCCCAAAGCGCGGGGCCGCCTCTGCCGTAGCCATAAGCTCCTCGTAGGTCCATTTCCGCTCCTTTTCCCAGCTCTTGCGGCACTGCTGGAGGAGCCAGAGTCCGGCGACGTTTTTTAGGAACCGGACCCGTCCCCCGACGCCTCCCTCGTTGGTGAAGTTGGACTCCAGCGACTCGGATGTGATGATGGGTCCCGGGACCTCGACGCCGACCAAGGACCAGGTCCCCGAGCTGATATATGCCCAATCGTCGCCTTCAGCGGGGACGGCGGCCACGGCCGCAGCCGTGTCGTGGCCCGCGGTCGCCGCCACCGGCAAACCCGACAAACCCATTTCCTTGCCGAGACGCTTTTCGATCGGTCCGATGATGGTCCCGGGTTGGAGGATTTCCCGGAGGATCCCGGTAGGAACGCCCATGGCTTCGAGGAGTCCTTTTTCCCAAGCCCCTGTTCTTGGGTTCAGGAACCCGGACGTGGACGCGATCGTGGACTCCGATGTTTTTCTGCTCGTGAGAAGATAATTAAAAAGGTCGGGCATGAAGAGAAGGTCGGACGCGGCCCCGAGTAGGGGGGACCCCTCCCGGGCCAATGCGTATAGCTGGAACAGGGAGTTGAACGCCATGAATTGGATGCCGGTGAGGTCATAAAGCTTTTCCCGGGGCACAAGATCGAAATAACGCTCCATGGCGCCCAAGATCCTGGGGTCCCGATAGGAAAAAGGGAGGCCGAGCATCTCTCCATTGCGTCCGATCAGGCCAAAGTCTACCCCCCATGTGTCTATGCCGATACTCTCGAGCCCGGCGCCCCCCGCACAATCTATAAGAGACTGCTTCATCTTGTTCAGAAGCTTGGGGACATCCCAATGGAGGCGGCCGGCGACGCTGATGGGGCCGTTGGGGAAGCGGCGGACCTCCCGTACGGCGAGCTTTCCGTTATCGAGGGTTCCCAGAACGGCCCGTCCGCTTTCCGCTCCCAGATCGAAGGCCAGGAAATTGCGCGCGTTCATGTTATCCGGATCTATTTTATCACACCATCTTCCGACCAACATCTGGAAATAACGCGGTAATTCCCTTATGATAGTTACAGGGACCGGAAAGAAGCGAGATCTGATGGCCATCAAGGATGAGCTCAAACTGCTGAAGAAGGAGCGGGATGCACGGGACCGCTCCCGGAAGGTCCATGACACTTGGCAAAAGATCGACCGGGACGGCGAGAATCTGACGACGAAAGAAAAGCTGGAACGTCTCATCAGCCTCACCCGCCGGGAGAAAGGCCCCGCCGGGAAACATGAACCCGCCCCCGTCGAGCCGGGACATCGCGAGCCCGTCCAGTTCTTCGAAAATCCTTATACGCTGGGCGCCCGCTACGGCCAGGTCACGATCTCCCTGGGGCTCGAGATCCCGGGAAAAGCGCTCGCTTTGCTGAGCCACGACGCCGCCTTCGAAGGCCTGTCGCTCGATTCGGCCCTGTTCCTCGACCTGGAAACGACGGGGCTCGCGGGAGGGACCGGAACCCTGCCCTTTCTTGTCGGCATGGGCTATTACCGGAACGGCAGGTTCAACGTGGCCCAATACTTCCTGAGCGAGATGGGCGACGAGGACCGGATGATCCGCGAACTAGGTCAATTCTTCCGGGAGATGGATTTCAAGTCCGTCGTCACCTACAACGGCAAGGCGTTCGACATGCCCCTCCTGGAGACTCGCTTCGCCCTCCAGCGGGAGCGCTTTCCGCTCGCGGGCCTGCCGCACCTTGACTTCCTCTTCTCGGCCCGCCATCTCTGGAAACACAGGTATGAGAGCTGCCGGCTTTCTTACCTAGCCCGTGAGATCGTCCGGGCGGACCGGGACGAGGACATTCGCGGCGCCGAGATCCCCATCCGATATTTCCAATATATCCGGTCGGGGGACTTCTCCCTTATTGAACCCATCCTCTATCACAACCAAGAGGACATCCTGTCCCTCCTCGGGGTGGTCATCGAAGGCGCGCTTCTTTTTGACCGCGGCCGGAGGCCTTCTCAGGATGAGACGGATGCCATGGACCTGGTCGGTATCGGGAGACTCTACGAAAGCGCCGGTGACCTGGAGAGGTCCATCGAGCTTTTTGAAAAAGCCCTCGAAGGGGAATTATCAGGCGAGGTCTCAGTTCACGTCCGGGCGAAGCTCGGCCGTCATTTCAAGAAGAACCAGGCCTGGGATAAGGCTGTCTCGCTTTGGCAGGGCGCGGCTGGATGCGATGAACTCTCCAGCCGCCGCGAGCTGGCCATGTACTTCGAGCACAAGGAAAAGAACTATGAAGAGGCCATCCGGGCTGCCGAGGAGGGGTTGGCTTGGGCGATGGGCGTTTCCCTTCAATACGAGCAAGACTTCCGGAAGAGACTCGAGCGCCTTATGGGCAAAGTCCGGAGGCGGCAGGAGAAGTCCAAGAAATAGGTCGATACCGTATCCTTGGCTGCGATCCCAATCAAGACCGAGAAGGCAGTTTTCTTGCGCAAAGCCGCGAACGTCTCGTCGAAACCTCGGACGAGAGCATGCGTAGCATTTGAAAATTACGCGCCGTTGCGCTATATTAACTCCGCTTTCCGGCTTCCTTATATGTGCCGGACGAACCCGTGCGCGCCCGTAGCTCAGTTGGATAGAGCGTCTGACTACGAATCAGCAGGTCGGGTGTTCGAGTCACCCCGGGCGCGCTCCCTTTTCACCATATGAACCCCCGAAACCATTCAATCGCTTTCTGCTATTTTCTGCCAAATTCAGCCTAAGTTTAGGCAAGAATCCGGGCAACGGGATTTCGAGCTTGACAGCCCGCGGGGCAAGGGACAGACTATAAAAGAGGAGATGATGGATCAATTATCCGGGCCTAGGTTGGCCGCCGAAAAGCGGATTTCCCTGTCCGCCTGGCCCGGCTTTTTTCAGGGATCTACTAAGGGAGGTAGAGATGATAAAAACAAGCGCAGAATTTAGGCAACGAGCTACGGAAAGTAAACGAGCCTATGATAACCAATTAATCCACATAGAACTATTAAAACGAAACAAAATCTTTCTATCGGAACTTGCCGGAGTTATAAAAAGATTGGGTAAGGATTATTTTGAAATAGTAAAATTACCCAATTCCAAAGCACTTGACGAAATGTTTAGGCGGGACTTTCCGAAAGTCAAATATGTTCTCCGCAATTTTAAGGGACCGATTGACCATTATCTTGAGCGGGATCCCTTTTTCGATGATTTTAATATAGATTATCACTTTGTGGAAAAAATGCGCGATGCCAAATATCCCAAAAGTGATCGTGCAGCCAAATGGGATGTATTTACGCGTTATAAAAACAAGTGGGAAATTTTCTGCGAGAGGTGGGGCATCTCAGACAAATGGGGCGGGAAACTAAATAATTTATCCAAATTTGCGGAAACAATTTGTGAAATATGGATAGACGTAGACGAGTTTCCCTTGTCAATTATTATCAAAATTAGCCCCTGGGCTTCATTTAAGAACCTTGAAGAACTCTGGCCCGACATTGAAAGGGCCCAGAAAGGATTTCGCGCGAAAACAAAAGAATCGTTCACGTTCGGCCGCGACTTGTTTTGGTATGACCTAAGACAAAAAGGGTGGACTTATGGGAAGATAGCAAAACGCTGGACTCAATATTATCCTGAAAATATAAAATTAATGGCAGCAAAAAAATTAACGAAAAGGCACAAAGATTTATTAGGAAAAACCCAAAAGGGAAATGACATTAATGAACTTATTAATGAACTTGAATCAAACGATCCAAGCATCCAAGACCTAATTAATGAATACAATCAATATATAACAGATTACAGTCGAACATATTATTCTGATCTAATTGAGATCATAAAAAAAGCAATAAAGAAAATTAATGAAGGAATTAATAATTATCCTACCCCCGAACACATAGAAACAGCGGGAATTGTAGGCACTAGTCGGCTGTTTTCTCTAGGCCCGTTTAGGTGGGAAAAATAATTACCGCCTAACTTTCCCCGGGGATTTTTAACCACGCATCTTTATTACCCTGTCGATCTGCCCTCCCCGCTTGTATCTTTATGGTTGAACGCTAATGAACCACGAGGAGACAGGCTAATGGCGATAGAAAGACGGTGGTTGAAAATCAAGGAGGCGGCCGAGTACCTGGCCGTCCACGAAAAGAGTCTGTATCGGGCCTGCCGGCGGCGTGAGGTCCCCTTCTCGAAGTCCCGGGGCATCGGGGTCCGGATCGACAAGCGGGAGCTCGACGCGATGCTCGAGCGGCGGGGGATCCCTCCGGAAGAGCTCGGGCGGGAGATCCAAGGGGGTGCAAGATGAAAAAACAACTGACCGACAATCGGGGCGGAGGCTTCACCCAGCAGGTGAAGATCTCCCTTCCAAGGCATTACGTCCACAAGATCGACAGCGTGTCCTCGCGGATGGGGATCCCGCGGCGGTTCGTCATTTGGGACGCCCTGGGGAACTACCTCCTCCAATTCAACGGGGGCAACCGGCAGGCCGGGGGGCGGTCGTGAGCCTCGAGCTGGAAAACGAGGTCCTGTCCAACCTCATCCTCGAACCCGCCCGGATGGAATCGAACGAAGATCTTTCGGAGGAGCTTTTCTCGTCCACGAAAAACAGAAGGCTCTTCTGCGAGATCTCCCGGATCTTCGAAGAGTACCGGCCCCAAAGCATTGACGAAGGCGTTCTAGCCGAATTATCGGAGACTACAAGGGCGGAGATCCTTGAGTTCATGAAGGGCGCGTGCCTGATGAGCCCGGGGAACTTCAATCTCAAGGTCCTACACCTCAAGCGGGAGCGGCTCATTCGGCAACTCTACGGGACCGTCAACGTAGAGTGTGAGCAGCAGCTCAAAACGGGCCTATGGACGCCCGACGCCTTAGACAAGGCATTTAACCTCATGGCCAAGATCAGGGGGCTCGATTGCGGCGACCCCAATCAATCCTTCAGCCCCCTGAGCAAGTTTGAGACGAAACATGTCGATTGGCTTTGGCATGGCCGGATCCCGCGGGGGATGCTGACTATCATTGCCGGCGATCCCGGCCTGGGCAAGAGTTTTCTCTGCACCTGGCTTGCAGCGCGCCTGTCCCGCGGGGAGACCCTCCCGGATAACGCAGAACTCAAGGAAATAGCGTCCTCAGTGATCCTGTCGGCCGAGGACAGCCCCAGCCACGCCCTGAGGCCCCGGGCCGAGGCCAACGGCGCCGACCTCTCGCGGATCTTCTGCATGGAGGATTCGGCCTTCGATATCGCCGCGGACCTCCGCCGGCTGGATGCCCTGTCGGCCGCCGATCCGGCGATCAAGCTTGTCGTGATCGATCCGCTGAACAGCTACCTCGGCAGGGTCGATTACCTGAAGGACCCGGACGTCCGGACCGCCCTCCGGCCCCTGACCGAATTCGCCGAAGCGCGCCAGATCGCCACGGTGGCCGTCATGCACTTAAACAAGAAGCAAGATCTAGACGGCATCTATCGGATCGGGGGATCCATCGGATTCGCCGGCCTCGCCCGGTCCATCCTGGCCGTTACTAAGGACGGGGACGACGAGGAGCGCCGGCTTCTCTTGCCGCTGAAGATGAACTACGTCAGGAAGCCTAGCTCCCTGGCCTTCTGGATCCACGACGATCTCCGCCTGTCTTTCGATACCAATCCCGTGGACGCCGACGTAGAGGAAGCGCTGTCCCCGCTGAAACGGCAGACCGGCGCCGATAAAACCCACGCGGCGCGATGGCTTACGGACTTCCTGGCGGATGGGCCCCAAGACCTCAAGAACATCCTGCGGGTGGCCGAATCCGAAGGGCATAGCAGATCGGCCGTTTTCAGGGCCAAGGCCATGCTCCCCATAGAATCTAGGGCAAGCGGATTCCGCGATCAGCGATCATCCAGCTGGCAGCTCGCCGAGAAGGAATAATGACAAAATCCCACCTCCCCTTAATGAGAGTTTCAGTGGGACTAATGGGACGAATGGGATTCTATGCTATAAAATCCCATAAATCCCATAAATCCCACCATTTCTCAACCGGAGCAGGTGGGATTTTATCTCAGCCTCCGGCCATAGATAGCCATACCTGCGACCCCAAAATGCCCTCGGGATTCCTACGGCCATCCGCGAGCGACACCATAGAGGCGGGCGTAGTTGACAATATGACACTTATGCGACGCACTTCCCAAGCTACTGATAACACGATAGTTGCAGACACGAAAAAACGGGATATCCTAAACAGGCGGGAAACCACAACACATAGCGCCTGTTTCAAGGATTCATCCCGTTTTGGCCTTGTTTTGAGGCATATTTTCCCATTGGACGTCGATTATATGGCAATAACAGCATTCGGCATCCCGTTGATTTTAGGCGTCTGGAGGCAAAAATGAGCTTTAGCTTGCGCAAACTCGAGGGAGCGCCGGTGGCGGATAAGGGCGGGGGACTCAAGCACGGCACCTACGCCTACCTGGCCGGGGGGAAGTTGCCGTCGGGGCGGGCCTGGAAGCGCGTCCAGGCGGAGATCTCAACGCTGAGGGCGGAGCTTATCAAGCAATATGGCGGGGACAAGATTCAGCCGTCTGTCCTTTGCCTGTTGGAGAGCGCCATAGAGGGCCTAACGATCCAGAAGCTGTCGACCCTATACGTTAAGAAGGCGGGCATCCTCCGAAGGGATGCGCTAAAGGACGGGGACTTATCCCTTCATTCAGTATTATCAGGGCAGTTCATCAGCTATGCGAACTTGGTACGCCTGAACCTCGAGGCGGCCGCCCGCCTGGCGGATAGGAAGCCGATGGACCCGGGCGCAGAGGATGTTTTGACCTATGCTGCCAGGGTTTATCCGGAAGACAAGCCGCCAGCCCAGGAGGACGCCGAAAAACGGCCTGAGAGCGACGTAGAGGCACGATCTTCTGAGGGCATGCCCGATGATGCCACGGATGAATCGGGCGGGAGCACCTGAGGCCGGGGGCGCAGGACGCGATGAATTACAAAGACCACGAAGCATATTGGCACGGGGTATTAAAATACGCCTTGCCCAAGATGGGTTTTCAGCACATCGAACACGAAGGCTGGATTAACATGAAGTCTGCCCAACGCGTCGATTTTCTGGCAGAACGAGATAGGGACACTTACTGTATTGAGGTGAAAACGGAGCAGTCTTTCCTGAACGACCCGTCCGGCGCCATTGGGCAAGCAAAATATTACAGCCTACAACTGCCGGGTTCCAAGGCAATCTTAGCGGTTGGTTGTGAGAGCGGACGCCTTTCTTCGAGTTGTATGTGTCTGGGGTCCACGTATTATGCGATAGCGCGGGAACCCTCGTTAATTTTATGGGTAATTTTGAGCAGCGTAAAACACAAAGAGGAATTCAGCATCTGTGAGGTGGACGTTTGCAAGAGGTGCGGCGGCATCATCTATGACGATTGGGTATACACCGCGGGAATAGCGCTCCGCCTTTCCCGCCACATTTGCCTTTTTGCGGATGTTCGCGTGCGAGAGCGCCCCTTGGTCCCCGTTGAGAGTGATGGTCCCCAGGTCGTTTTAGGGTACTCCGCCGAATGCCGCGACATGATTCTTCACTCACTGAGTCCGGCGGAGACAGGCCCTGAGAGCGATTGTGAGGGCAAAGCTATCTCGGGTGGTGCAGAACCACGGGCAGATTCAGACGACGCACCAGGGGGCGACAGGGGCGATTTAGGGGGCGAGGCCGATGATACCCGGTAGGGTGATAAGGGGTCGGGCGAGTTTATCGCCGGGCTACACGTTTCAATCTGTAGGAATGGCTTCCCGGGGCTATCTACGCGCGATCGGACAGAATCAAACATAAGGGAGACGATATGGCAGACATGATCAAGGTGACGGGCTTATGGAAGCATGAAGGGAAGGGCGGCGTGTACTATTCGGGCGGCCTGGGGTATGGCGCTCAGGTGCTGATCTTCGCGAACAAGTTCAAGCGGTCGGAGAAGAACCCGGACTTGAACCTTTTCATCGCGTCGAAGGTGGAGAAGGAGGCGGGGGACAAACCGGAGCCCGAGAAGGACGATGACGGGTCGATCCCGTTCTGAGGAGGGAGGACAATGGACAAATTTCACGGTGGGCAGGAACTTGCAAGGTTCGAGAAGAATAGTTGTGAGGATGTGAGGCTGAATCTACATAACTTCGGATGTGGGCGTTACGTGGACATTCGATGCTGGAGCAAAATCAGGCCGTCGGATAATGCGCCGAGCAACCCGACACAGAACGGGTTCATGCTGGATGAAAGCCTATTACCGGATCTCCGGAGGGCGGTTGACCAGGCGATTGTCGCGCTGAGGGGCAAGGCGGAGGACAAGGAACTCGTGATTCGCATCGTCCACACCCGTGATGAAGCCGGGGGTACGCCATGAAGGGAGCGACGATCTTCTGCGGGAACCTGTCCTACGATCTGACCGATACTGAACTCCGGGCGGCATTCGAGGTTTACGGGAAGGTTGTGGATGCCCGGATCATTGTCGACCAGTGGACGGAGCAGTCGCGCGGCTTCGGGTTTGTGGACATGGCTTCCGAGGATGATGCGGCAAGGGCGATGACGGCGCTTGAGGCCCGGCTTCTCAGGGGTCGGCGCTTGCGGTGTAGTCCGGGATCGAGTGACCGGCAAGTCCGGCGGTCATGGGGGGGCGGCATGGAGAGAGGGCGATGATAATCACCAGGACTAAGGAAGACCGGCCCTTAGACGGCGTTGGCGGAAAAGGTCGAGGCTACCAGCCGGAGCATCGGCGTGTTTTAGAGGCGAAGATCGGGCGGCCCCTGGGGAGAGGTGAGGTTTGCCATCACATCAACGGGGATCGGCTCGATAACCGTCCAGAGAACTTGATGCTTCTTCCAAGCCGCTCGGCTCACTCGAAACTTCATAGGATATTGTATTCTCAGGTCGCGGTTCCGGTGTTCTGCGATACCTGCTTGAGAAAGTTCATTCCAACCCACTCCCAGCGATTCTGTTCACCCCGTTGCCGGTTCTTGTCCTGGGCGGTTGATGCCCTGGCCGAAGCTCTTAGGAAAGGCGATGCCGATGGTTTACGGGTGCGGGTTGAGGCGATGGGCGGCTTCACGATCAATGTCATCCACCAACTCTGTGATGACGGGAGCCGGAATTGAACAAGATCGGCAAGGGTTCCCGTGTTGAGAAGCGCTGTGCGGATGAACTGAAAGCCCAGGGCTATTTGACATGGAAGACGATCCGGGTCGCGTACTGCAACATTGACCTCTTCGGCCTCTTCGATGTCGTGGCGCTTCATCCCCAGGGCGAGCACATCCTTTTCATCCAGGTAAAGGCGAACCGGGTCGATAACGAAACGCGCGATAAGATTCGGGCCTTGAGAATGCCGTCGGGTTGCCGGAAGTGGATATGGGTCTGGAAGGATCGGCGGGGGTGGGTCAAGGAGTTTTACGAATGAGCATCCCGCCACATATCGATACCCGCGACGCCGTTCGCGGTTGGAATATATCAACGAGCTTGCCTCGGTGGATCGGGGCGGGCCGTCAATCTTTTTAAGGAGTAAACGATGGGCAAAAAGTCAAACGACGAATTACTGAAAGAGCTGATCGCGGCCTTTCAGCCGAGACTCGGGGAGCTGATCGAGCAGATCATCAACGAGAAGTTGCGGGCTGATCCGCGGGCATTCGATGGTATCGCTGAGGCGAGCCGTCAATCATTTTTGAAAAGGAGCATAGTGAAATGACTACGGAAACTCGACGGAAAATCTATGATGGACAAGTGACGGTGAAGGCGGATGACGAGGCTGGGCAAATTCTTTCTGCCCGGGTGAGCACGGTCGACAGGGATCGCGATGGCGAGGTGATTTTGCCGGAAGGGATCGACTTCACGCGATATCGAGCGAATCCGATATTGTGTTGGCAACACAAGTTAGATATCCCGGCGGTTGGAAAATGCGTTTCGATCAATGCGGATTCACGCGGCCTGAATTGCCGGTTCCAGTTCGCCCCGACGCCATTTGGGAAGGAACTTTTTTCACTCTATAGCGGGGGCTATCTTAGGGCGTTCAGTGTTTCGTTTGCCCCGTTGGACTTTGACAGGCCGACCGCGACGCATCGCAGTATCGAATTATACGAGATTTCGGCTGTAAATTTGCCGAGCAACCCGCAGGCATTGGTCCAGGCTATCGGCAAGGGACTTTCCGTTAGTCCCGGACTTCGTAAAGAGCTGGGTTTGAAGGATGAGATTTTCATCGAAGACGGGCCGGACATTACGATTGAGGAGCCACCGGAAGACTATCGGAAGATCATCCAGGAGAAGGTAAGCGCAACACTGGCTGAGATGCAAGCCCATCTTGTTAGCGAAGAGGCTAAAAAGGAGATCGTCATTACCGATTTAAAGGCGAGCGACCGCAGGCCGGATGAGATCGACGTGACGCCGGAGGACATTAACCGGGCGGTGGATAAAGCCGTTCGGGAGGCAATCGAGGTGGCCATCGCGAAGGTCCGGGGCCGGGTGATCTGAGGAGCACACGATGAAAAAAGACAAAATAATTCCAGAATTAACGTGGATCGTCCGGGAAACAGAAATCGTTTTTTCCGTGGCGGATGAGGCCATAGTCAGGGTTTCCAAGGATCGGTTCCTTACCTTGCTGGATGGTCGGGCGATGACTGAGTTATTTCGCTTGCAATCCAAGACGGACTTTGACCAATGGGACTCTGCCGAGTGGTATGCCCGTACTGATAGATACCTCCGCAAAGGGCTCTCGCTTGATCAGGCTGCTCAGGCCATGCGCGCGCCCGGAGAACATCAGACGGATATAACCGGTGAGACCCTCAGGAAGTTGTGGGCCAACTTTCTTGCATATCATCGCGGGGAAGCAGTCATCGCGGCCGAAATCGAACGTCAGGGACGAGAAGAGGGTGATTATTGCAAGACCGATGGAACTCTTTGCAAGGCCGGTGAGGAGCCGACGCCGCTCGAGTCCGGCACTCCTTTGCCGGAAATTTTTGTCGATGCCCTTATCGCCGCGCGATTGCTGAAAGAATGGGGTGGCGTCAGGACAACCGCGGCAACACTTCACCTTGATTTGAGGGCATTCGAGGAGTGGATTGAGAAGAACCGGAACATCCTCGAGGTTCTTGGATAGCGGGCGTCCGCATAACGCCGGGCCTGGGTCACCCCCTTCGGCCTGGACCCGGCAATTCCTTGGAAAACGGGAGGTTATAGATGAATGTTATTTCTGCAATGCATGACAAGCGTGTCTTCGGGGCGCTGCCTGTCTTCAAGCGTCCGGGGACGTGGGCGAATTGGATGGTCTGCCTCAAGGGGATATTCGCACTCCCGATGACAGCTGTGGAACTCGATGTCTTTCAGAAGTTCACGGGCCGGGCAAGCGCACCTACCGAGCCGTTCAAGGAGGCGTTCCTGATCATTGGGAGGCGGGGCGGAAAGTCCTTAATAAGCGCCATCATCCTGGTATTCCTGGCGGTTTTCAAGAAGTGGGACGTGACCCTCGGGAAGGGGCATATCGTTTGCCTGGCCGTCGACCGTCAGCAGGCGGGGGTCGTGTTCAGCTACGTCCGCGACATTCTGCGCTTGCCGGCGTTCAAGGGGATGATCGAGAGCGAGGGGAAGGAGGAGATTATCCTCACGAACCGGATGATCATCGCGGTTCACACGTGTTCATATCGGAGTTTGAGGGGCTATCGGATCTGCGCGGCAGTCTGCGACGAAATCAGTTTCTGGCGTGATGCGAATTCAGCGAATCCCGCGGGGGAGGTGCTGACGGCGCTCCGGCCCGCCCTGGGCGAGCAGAAGGATTCACTGATGCTCTGTATCAGTACACCCTATTCAAAGGTTGGCCCGATGTACGAAGCCTATCGGGATAAATTCGGGGTCGATGATCCGGCGACGCTCGTGTGGAAGGCCGGGACGTTGGATATGAACCCGTCCTATTCCAAGGCGGTCATCGACCGAGCGGTGGTCGACGATGCACAGGCGGCGTCCGCTGAGTATTTCGGGGAGTTCAGGGCAGACCTCGAAACCTACATTTCGACCGAAGCGCTGGATGCCGTCATTGTCCCCGGGAGGCTCGAGCTCCCGCCGCAAAAGGACCTTCCCGCGGTTGCGGCCGTCGATCCAAGCGGAGGGCGCGGAGATGCGATGACCCTCTCCGTGTTTTTCAGCGAGCCGGGCGGGAAGATCGTCCAGGCTGCGCTCCGGGTGAGGCGTCCGCCGTTCAATCCCTCGGAGGTCGTCAAGGAATTCGCGGCGGTCATCAAGTCCTACGGGCTTTCTGCGGTGACGGGTGACCGGTATTCCGGGGAGTGGTGCTCGTCGGAATTCCAGAAAGAGGGCATCACCTACAAGAATACGGAGCTCTCGAAGTCCGAAATTTACGGAGAATTTTTGCCGCTTGTGATGCAGGGACGGACGGCACTCTTGGACATCAAACAGCAGCTCGTCGAACTCCGGCAGCTTGAGCGCCGGACGGGGCACGGGCGGGACGCCGTGGATCACCCGCAAGGATTACACGACGACGCGGCGAACGCGTGCGCGCTGGGTGCGGTCCTGGCAGCGACGAAGCCCCTTGAGCGGCACATCCACTGGATCGGGGGCGATGACAACCCCGGCCTTTGGGAGCGGCGGTTCAATACATGACGGGCGGACAGCCTCCGCGGAAAGGCGATTTTTCAGGAGTTATGTAAAGTGGAAATCTACGTAGGGAGTCTGCCGTGGTCGACTGACGAGCAAGAGTTGAAGAAACTTTTCAGCGAATTCGGCGAGGTCACAAAAGTTTTCATTCCATGGGATCGCGCGAACGAACGAGGGCGAGGTTATGGTTTCGTGACAATGCCCGATCCTGAGGCCGCAGCGAAAGCGATCGGCGGCCTGGATGAGACCGTATTTCGCGGGAGGACACTTCGGGTCAGCAAATCGTTGAACCCTTCCCGAAATTAGTTTCTGAACATGACGGCCGCCGGTTCCAGGTTCAGCGCCGGGTTATCTCCTTGCCGGCGGGAGTCGGCGGCCTACCTTACGAGGTGGTGCTTCTGGATGAAGTCGTCCAGGTCCTTTCGCCGGAATAGGACTCGGCGCTTAAATTTGATATGCGGGAGACCCTGCTTCATGAGGTCCTCTAGAATACTGCGGCTGACCTTCAAGAGGGCCAGAACCTCTTGCTTGGTCAGGTATTCGCCGGTTGTCATGATGGGATTATACCACATCCGACTATCAAAAATAAAGCTTGACACTGGGTATTTAATGGCATACTATGGGGCAAGGAGGGACGAGATGAAAAACAAACAAACGGTTCTTGCGAAGATCATAGCCTTCAAGTTCGACTATGACGACGAGACGGCGGCCCTGGTGGCTGAGGACATGATTGCCGATGATTTCGTCTTGAACAAAATCAAGACGATGGGCGAGGCGATCGCGTATCTGGATTTTGTCCACGACGAGCTCCGAGGCTGACCATGAACCAGAAAAGTATGGACAATCTCGGCGAAGTCCTGGCACGGATGGCGGACCAGCGAAGGGCGGCGGATGGTCTCAAGGCCGACCGAAGCAGGATCGCTAAAATGTTGAGGGCTGCAAGACTCCGGGTCAAGGCCGAACGTCGCCTTTACGGCGCGTATCTTGCCGGCATGGCCGATCCTCGGGACTAGGACCATGAACGACATCGGGCTCGGCATGTTCCTTTTTCTAATGGCCGTCCTCGGTTTTGGATTCGCCTTGCTCGGCCTGATCGTTGATCTGGTTGTCGGGAAGCACCACGACGGGGGGCGGTGATGAAAGGCCTGTACGAGATTTTGCTGTATGCGGATGACATCAGCCCGGTCAGTACGACGTATCAGGTATCCGAGCGAGAGGCGAGACGCGTCGTGGAGGAGAAACTGCTGGCGCACTTCAAGAATTGCTATAACGCAACAATCAGCTCGAAGGACCCGTCTTTCTGGATTTGCGCCTATCGTATCGATGGACACGACGATCTGGAAGAGCGCGTTATTTTCACGATTGATCCGATTGCATATAGCCGAAGCCAAGCCCAGCGGCTGCGCGTCCGCGGGCCGGATGGGAAGTTGACGATGGGGGCGGGACCGGAGGACCATCGGCGAGGGCACGACCGCCGTATTCAGGAGCGTCGGCGCGGCTCGATCCTGATCGGTCTTTCGCTCTGGATTGCCTGCATTTTGCTTCTTGTGATGATGCCCCATCTGGTCAAGTTGTCTTTCCGGTATCGGCTGGCCGAGCGAGGTTTCCGGGAACTCCAGGCATTGTATTTGGCTGAGGGCGGGATTGATATGGCCCTATGGCAGCTGAACGAAGCCGGCCAGCTCGGGGAACCAGTTTTCGGCGCTGAGGTCGTTCTTGGGCCGGTGACCGCAGGGCTCACGAGATACCTTGTGGCCGGGGCGACGATCCCATTTATCGCGGGGCGGTCCATGCGGAAAATCGTCCGCGTCGTGCTCGAACAATTTATGATCGACGGGGGATTCCCCAAGTGGAAGGTCATCTCCTGGCAGGAAATAAGGTGATTATCATGACCGATGCGCGCGCGGACCTGGCTAAAAACATTTCCAAGATCATGGTGAATGCCCGCCGCAAGGATCTCTCGGAGAATGAACGGGAGTTTTGGCATCGGGTTGCAACGCTATGCTGTCGGCATTTCGAAGAATTGAACGGGCGGGACGCTTCGCCCGAGAACAGGAAGGAAGGAACATGAAGACAAGCCTTTCGCCGTCTTGGGAACTGTCAACGGAAAACGCCGCTTCAAGCTATGGCCGGCCGGTCCTGGTCAACAGGACCACGGGGGAGACCTTCGGCACTGCGGACATATTGAAGGCGTATCCGTCCTTTGGGTTTATGCCTGCGGCCGAAGTGGTTCGCCGACTGGCGAAGACAAAGAAGCTGGATGATGAAGGTCGGGACCTTGTCGCCCGGTTCACGGAGGACAGACGAAAATGACCGGGGACTTTGACCTTCACCGGCTTGAGGTTTGCCCTCTACGGGCTTCCTACGCGGTCGTTTTTATTGCAGTCCCTAAAAAAAGGAGGACGTCATGTTTTTAATGGGTGAATTGAAAATTTCAGGGCAGGGAGAGCCGCGGCTCAACAAAAAGGGAGAGGCCGGCAAGCGGACCATGTATTCATTCCCGGGGTCCCACGAATTCGAACTCATTCTTTCCGATGGGGCCAAGGATGATTGCCGCTTCAACTTTTACGTAGCCCTCGACGAATCGGAGAACGTATCGATCAACACGGATGATCTCGAGGCGATGATCCTCTGTGGCCGTTTCGATCTTCGCATCAAGGACGGAAAGGGGGATTTAATTACCCTTACCCTCTCTGCGGAACAGGTTAAGGCTCTCCATGCGGTCCTTGAAAATGCCGATGCGGTCTTTGAAAATCTGAGCGGACTCCAAAAGAAACTCGTCGTAAGGGATGCCGCATGAGACAAAAAAAAGAATGGATTCCGGGGGAAGGATCGCGGCTCGCTCCTTTTGACCGCCCGAGAAGCGAAGAATCGTTAATGACCGATGATGCTTACATAAGCTTATTCGGTACGGACCGGGAACTCGCGGGGTTGCGGAAGAAAATCGAGGCGCGTCGTTTTATTGCAGCCCCTAAAAAGGGACGATGAAAGGACGGGATGGGGCATGGAAAAGTTATCGGGAATACCGGACAAACTGACCGCGCCTGGGTTTGATGAGCTCTACAACAGAGCCGTATCGCGAGTTCTGGCGCGCGCTGATATCAACGAAGGAGAAGAGAGAATGTCAAACAAGAAGGGGCAGAAGGCGCACCCCGGGAACGGCGCCGCATGGGACACCATCGGCAACGCCAAGTGGCTCAAGGATTTTCCTTTTGCCGGCGGCCCGAACCTAGCCTTCGAGGCAAAGGCCGCGATCGTGCCGGCCGTACCGGGTTCTATGATGCAGGGCTCGCAGTTGCTCTTGGGGTTGCACTTCATGGGAGGGCAGACCGAAGGCGTCAATCTTACCCTGTCGTTCGCCCAGGCGAAGGCGGTATCTGAAATCTTGCACAACTTCATCGCTTCCCGGGAAACGGCGCATCAGGCCATCCGCGGCGCATTCATCGACAAAGAGGGGGCCGTTCGCTGGGGAACTTATCCTCAGGCAACTTGATCTTCTTCGGAGGCCGGGGCTTCGGTCCCGGCCCAAGTTAAGGGGATTAGGAGGATGAGTGATGAGCAGAATATGCGTCAGGAAAACCAAGGACGGGAAACGCTATTTCTACGATTTCTGGCATAAGAATAGCCGATATCGCCGCATAACCAGCCTGACAAAGACCGATACCTACCAGGCGGGGCAGGCCCGTCTCAAAGACCTCGAAAAAGACCGCCTTGGAATTTCCGATCCCGGCCCGGCAAAGCCGATCTTGTTTGAAGAGTTCGCCGATCAATTCTTAAAAGACTACTCCGAGGTCAACAAGCGGCCCGCCTCGGCAAGGAGTGACAAGAACTCCCTGAACCATCTCAAGCCGTTCTTCAAGAACCGATATCTCGGCGATATCGGCCCCGAGCTCGTCGAGAAATATAAGGCCGAGCGGATCAGGGAGGTCTCTCCGGCCAGCGTGAACCGAGAGCTCGCCTGCCTCAAAACCATCTTCAACAAGGCCCAGGAATGGGGGGGGGTCCCTATCAATCCCATCGCCGGAAAGAGGGTCCGGAAGTTTACCGAGAACAATAGGATGCAGCGCGTGTTGACGCAGGAAGAGACGGCCGGCCTCATGGCCAACGCCGGGGGATATCTCAAGCCCTTCCTGATCATCGCCCTGAACACCGGGATGCGGCGGAACGAGATCCTGACGCTGAAATGGAAGGACGTTGATTTCCTTCACGCGGAGCTCACGATTAGGGCCGAGATATCGAAGAGCAAGAAGCCCCGGACGATCCCGATGAACGGGCCGGTCGCCGATGCCATAAGGGAGATGCCGCGGGGGAACAGGAGCGGCCTGGTTTTCTTCAATCCCGAGACCGGGACAAACGTCAAAGATATCAAGACAGCCTTCAGGACCGCCTGCCGGACGGCGGAGATAAGCGGCGTGAGGATCCACGATCTCAGGCATACGGCGGCAACCAGGATGATCGAGGCCGGCGTGGACATCGTGACCGTCAAGGAGATATTGGGTCATTCGTCCGTTGAAATCACGATGAGATATTGCCATCCTTCACGTGAGACGAAGGCTCGGGCGATGGAAAGGCTTGCCGAAGCGTTCTTGAGTGCGGGCGCTTTAGGCAAGAAAGTGGGCAACGCAAGCGAAATGGAACCCGCCAGAATCCCGGCATCTCATATGCTTATTTACAATTAGATGAAACTTAATAGCATGACTACGAATCAGCAGGTCGGGTGTTCGAGTCACCCCGGGCGCGCTCTCATTTTTTCCCATATTTCCCAAATAATCATAGACTTAAGCCCTGATTAGAGGGCCAGTTCATTTTCTCTTTAAAGTGGGACAAAGCCAAAAGCATAATAAATAAGTCCTGAGAGGGTCTTTATTAACCCTTCTTTGAATTCTTGACACCGGTCTATAGGCAGCCATATCATGATTTCATGAGGGGAGGGACCAGTTCCATGCCTATTAACCTGCGTACACGGGCGGCGCGCTTAAGGAATCTATTATGTATTGACGCGATGCTTATGGTTGCCGCCTTGGCACTCCCGGCGTGCACTCCTCGAGCTGGCGATTCGCTACCGCAGCTTGCCCGGCAGGTGACGATCTATCGGGATCGGTTTGGGATCCCGCACGTCCATGGCCGGACCGACGCCGCCACGGCTTTCGGATTCGGCTATGCTCAGAGTGAGGATTACTTCGCACGTCTAGAGGACAACTTCATCCGTGCCGCCGGGCGGCGGTCCGAGGTCCTGGGGACGTCGACGGTGGACATGCTCCTGGGCGAGTCGGCCGTAGACCAGGACTGCATGAATCGGCTGCTCGAGATCCCGAGACTTGCGCAGGAGGAGTACCGTCGGCTCGATCCACGGATGCGGGCCATCGTCGACGGCTTTGTGGCCGGGATCAACTATTATATCTCGGGTCATCCGAAGGAGCCGAAGCTGTTTTGGCGAGTGGAAGGCTGGCACCCGCTTGCCTTCATCCGATACATCTACTATCAGAACGGCTGGGCGGGGCTTGCCCGCGGGCCGGGACTCCTGCAGCCCCCGCCAGAAAAATCTGCCAGTCGAGGGTCGAACGGCTGGGTCATCGGTCCGAAGCGGACCCGGGACGGTCACGCGCTCCTCTTCATCAATCCCCATCTGCCGTTCTTCGGTCCCAGCCAGGTCTATGAAGGGCACGTCATCAGCGACGAGGGATGGAACTTCACAGGCTATACCCGGTTTGGATTCCCGTTCCCTTACGTGGGCCACAACGAATCGGCCGGCTGGGTGAGCACCGATAATGCGGCCGATGTGGCGGATCTCTACGTTGAGCAGTTCGACCTGCCCGCCGACTCGTTGGCGTATCGCTATGGCTCCGGCCACCGCCGCGCGACCGAGTGGCAGGATTCGATCCAGGTAAAGACCGCAGCCGGGCGCGTAACACGGACGTTCCGGTTCCGGAAGACCCATCACGGTCCGATCGTGACTACCAAGGACGGAAAACCCGTTGCCCTCCGTATGGCGCGGTTTGAATCAGACGGTTGGCTGGCTGAGTGGTACGCGATGACAAGGGCCCGGAACGTTGAGGAGTTCAAGGCCGCCATGCGGCCCATGAACATGCTGTTCGGCAACGCCATGTTCGCCGACAGGGACGGCAATATTTTCTATGTCTACAATGGTGCCGTCCCGCTCCGCGATCCTTCACTCGACTGGAATCAGCCGGTCGACGGAAGCGACCCACGGACAGAATGGAAGGGAATTCACTCCTTTGATGAATTGCCGCAGCTCACCAATCCAGCGTCTGGGTGGATGCAGAACTGCAACGGGACTCCGTTCCTGCTGACCGACGTAGGTAACCCGGATCCCGCCCGCTATCCAAAATACATGGTCACCGAGCCGGATACCGTCCGGGCGATGCAATCGCGGAAGATCCTTGCGGGGCGTGAACGATGGTCCTTCGAGGATCTCGAGCAGGCGGCGTTCGATACTCGCAGCTGGGAGGCTGACAAAGCGCTCGCCGGGATGATCCGGGCTGTGCGGGCAACAACCGGACGCTCCGATCGGGCCAATCAGGCCATCGACCTCCTTGCTGCGTGGGATGGCCGGCAGAGAATCAATCAGGTGGCACCGCTTGTGTTCGAGTATTGGGTTGACTCCTCGCGGAATGACGGCCTTGAGCCGGCGCCGGCGCTTGAGGCAGCCCTACAGAAAATCGAACGGGTTTTCGGACGCTGGGACGTTACCTATGGGGAGGCGAGTCGGCTGCAGCGGTTCAACGACGACCGGGACGAGTTACCGGACGATTCCTTGCCGAGCATCGAGGTGCCGGGTGTCAACGGTCTGCTCGGAGGGATCTTCACATTCTATGCGTCGGAGTTTCCCGGGCGCCGCCACCGCTACGGCTGGATGGGCGGCACCTACATCAGCGTGGTCGAGTTCGGGCCCAAAGTGCGAGCCAAGGCCGTCCATGTCTTCGGCGCAAACGGCAATCGTACCTCGCCGCACTACTTCGACCAGGCGCCGCTCTACGCTAGGGGCGAATTCCGGCCCGCTTGGTTCACATTAGAGGAGATTAAGGCCAATCTCGAGATCTTATATCGGCCTGGAGAGCGGCAGCATAGGTAGGTGGACCCCGATTCCGTGCGTAACGGGTCAACCATACTGTGGACCGGCGCCATGAACTGATTCATTCGTTATGTGCGTGACATGATTGGAGAATCAGCAGGTCGTGTGTTCGAGTCACCCCGGGCGCGCTCCTTTTCCCCCATATAAACCCAAAAACTCCTTCAATTGGATTCTGCCCTTTTCTGTCCATTTTATCCTCAAAATGGCCAACGTAAGACAGACTGGGTGTTGGTCAATATGCGTTAAAGTGAGGAGTTTCGGCCTTCACGCTTGAGTTTTTAGCGTATCAGACCCATCTTGAACACAGAAGGGGCAATTCTATCCAGGCCAAGAGCTTTAGTCCTTTTTACATCTTGAGCGAGGTCGCACCATCAGCCAGGGGAAAATTCCCTCAGACTATCCATTGAGGAGGGGGATCGACGAAATGCCTGTCTATTTGAAAGGGGTATTATTTTCATAGGCGCGGAGGATATTAGCTGCCCTAAATGACCCTCTCCCCATTCTTTGGACAGTTTAAGGGCTTCCTGAAGGTGGATCGAAAGCCTGCCTCTCGTGACCATTTTATCCATTTTGGCGTCTGAAAGCCATTTTAACGCGAACCCCGAAAAAACGGCTTCACCAGAAGCCCCAGGAGCCACGATCTCGAACCCGTCCATGTCAAACCACGGCCTCGGAAGCCGGCGCCAACGCCGCCCGCGTCCCAAAATAGACTTCGTGCGGTGTCCGGTAACCCAGCGTCTCATGCGGTCGCTCGTTGTTGTAAAACTCGAAATAGTCGGAAAGATGTATCCTCGCCACGGGGACCGTCTGGTAGTCGTGAAGATATACCTCCTCGTACTTGACCGAGCGCCAAAGCCGTTCGACGAAAATGTTGTCGTAGACCCGGCCGCGTCCGTCCATGCTCACCTTGATCCCCGCGTCTTCCAGAAGACCCGTGAAATCCACGCTCGTGAACTGCGGGCCCTGGTCCGTGTTGAAAATCTCAGGCTTCGAGATCCGGAGTGCTTTCCGCAGCGCCTCCAGACAGAAGCCCGTGTCCAGTGTCGTGGAAAGCTCCCAGGAGACGACATACCGGCTGTACCAGTCCAGGATCGCCGTGAGATAAACGAATCCATGGGTGAGACGGACGTAGGTGATATCGGTCGCCCACGCCTGATCCGGCCGATCGACCGTAACTCCTTTCAAAAGATAGGGATAAACCTTGTGATCGGGCCCATGGACCGACAGTCTCGGCTTCGGATAGATCGCCTCAAGCCCCATCACCCGCATCAGCCGCCGCACCCGCTTGGGATTGACTCCGTAGCCCATCATCCGCAGGCTGGCCGTCA
>Ga0315274_10003202_pt1 | contig 24391 bp, 38 predicted proteins | sample YL17G02_20_MG_FD_203700 | JGI IMG/M metagenome (GOLD analysis project Ga0315274, IMG submission 203700) | Sediment microbial communities from Yellowstone Lake, YNP, Wyoming, USA - YL17G02_20 | ecosystem: Environmental > Aquatic > Freshwater > Lake > Sediment | place: USA: Wyoming | collected...
GCTAAGTATAAGGCGACAAGTAGGTATGCTCGGTCGCTTAGAAGGAGTAAGAACTTTATTGGCGGTGTAGGAAGGGTAAAGTTACGAACGAAGGATTAGCAATGAGTCAAAAGTTTTTAGTTTGTTTAGTCACCCAGTTTGCCATAATGTGTGTAATTTCAATTTTTGTTGACAAAAGTTTAAGTAAGTCTTTATATTGGTTAGGAGCTTGTCTATTGAATATTGGCGTATTGTTAATGAAGTAGGAAGTAAAAATGTTGAAGATGGTAAGGATAGATTGCGATGTACTTGGTTATAAGTTTCATGTTTATGACTTTGAGAAGTCAATAAGTCATGAGTACATAATGAGAGATATACGTGAACAAGATATGTATAAGCTAAAAAAGTTTAATGGAATTGACGGTAATATTCTTGATGTAGGTGCGAATATTGGCATAATGTCGATTTTGTTTGCTAAGATGTTCCCAAGCTTTAAGATATACGCGATAGAGCCTTTAAAGTGTAGCTACAATAATTTGTGTAAAGCTATTAGTGAGAATGGCACAAGCAATATTTTTGCGTATAATTTAGCAGTTGGTGATGAGAATACTGAGTGCTATGCTGCAGCCGGTGAAGAGATGAGTGGTGGTGCTCATTGCTATAAGAAGTTTGAGGATATAAAAAGTTATGCTACTGAGAATACTGTTAGAATGGTAACGCCTAAAGAGTTGTTTAAGATAATTGGCATTTCAAGATTTGCTTTGTTAAAGATGGACTGTGAGGGAGGAGAGCACGGATTTTTTAAAAGTCTTACTGATAAAGAAATAGATGATTGTTTTGAGCATATTACTGCTGAGTTTCATGGCCATGAGGCGGGTAGTTTGGTTGCTAGAATAAAAGATATAAAGAAAGAGAAAGCAGCTCTTTGGTGTATTTAATGACGAGGTGGCTATGGAATATGAAGAAGAGTTTTGCCCGGATTGTGGAGAACGTATGGAATTAGTTAAAGTTGGCATGGATAGTGAGGGGAATGCTATAGATATGACCCCTTATTGGAAATGTGTTCGCTGTAGGTTAGAGATGGAAGTAAATGAGTGTTAAGCGCTTTTCTTTGTTTATACTGTAAGGAACATTAAAAGAAAGGAGAGACATGAGAGCTGATAGAGCAAAGATTCTAAGAGGATTGGGTTTGGTAACAGTTGGAGATATAAGTGCTATAGCCATATCTCAGCAAGGAGAGGTTTGTGCAAGAAGTACAGATGCTGTGAATATCGTTGTTGGTAATGTTGGCATTGAGGATATGGATGAGAATTGGGCATTACCAGACGTTGCATTATTTATTCGTATGCTACGTAGTTTTACGTCTGCTAAGATAGAAATTGTTCGTAAGCGGAGTAGCTTTGCTTTAAGTGGTGACGGTGTGGAATGGAAGTATCGTCTTGGAAATTATGAAAGTTTGGCTACAACTTCGTTGGATGATGTGATAGGTGCTATTGGTAAGCCTAAGTTAAGTATACCTACGACGGTTGATACTTTGAAGAGAATATCAACGACACAGTCTGTGGTATGTGCTGAGTATATCCATTTTGTTTCGAACGATGGAAAGATAAAAGTTGTGGTTGGAGAAGAGGATACCTATTCTGGTATAATTGATTTAGAGGTATCGCCTGAAATGGATTTTGAGATAAAGGTCCCCGCAGCAAGATTTGTAGAGATAGTTAGCAAGATTGATGAACCGAACATAAAGCTTCAGTTTCATGTCGACAAGGCGAAGGTTATTCGATTTGCGATGTCGAAGTTTAGCTGGTTAGTCGGTGCTGTCACTAAAATTGAGAAGCTTGGTGAATAATGCTAATTGAGAAGTATAGACCACGTAGATTAGATGACATGCTTCTTGGCCCGGAAAATAAGGCTGCTTTCGAAAGATTTATTGCTGAGAAAACGTTTCCTCATTTATTTTTTGTTGGTGGACCGGGAACTGGAAAGACGACTGTTGCAAGAATACTTTGTCGGGAGATTAAGGCTGAGGCCATGGAACTTAACGCATCAGATGAGCGAGGTATAGACATAATACGTGAGAAGGTAAAGTCGTTTATGAGTACTGAGATGATTGTTGGAAAGAGCATGAAGGTTGTATTATTCGATGAAGCCGACCAGTTAACAAAAGATGCACAGACATCTTTACGCAATATGCTTGAAGCTCACCATGTAAATACGAGTGTAATATTTTCGTTAAACTACCCCAGGAAAATGATTGACCCATTGGTAAGTAGATGTCAGGTATATAAGTTTGAAAGTCAGTCTGTTGCTAATGCTGCAAAGCTTTTTAAGACAATTCTTGAGAAGGAAAAGGTAGCATATATGCCTAATGATTTATTTAATCTTGCTACTGACTGCAAAGGTGATTTACGAAAGGGCATAGGAATACTTGAAAGAGATACGGTTAAAAAAGTTTTTAAGTATTCTGGTGTGTTTCTTGCTTATGCGGCAAGCGTGGGTGAATTGATTAAACTTGTTCATGCAAATAAGCTTGAAGAGCTTAACATAGAGCTTAGAAAGGAAATAGACTATGAGCAAGTTTATCGCGATGTATTTGAGGAACATTGGATGACGCCAGGTATGAATCGTGAAAAGATTTTACCGATTATAGAAGAGTATACGTATAAGCATTCGAATACTTTTGAGCCGCGTATAAACTTTATTTTCTTTTTACAAGCTCTAGCTAGATATATTGTTTAGGGTTGTTCGAGTAGCTGCGATGTTTGTTTATACTTATGTAAGGAGGAGAGTAAATGCGAAAGTTTAATAAAGAGAAATTAGAAAAAGCGGCAATTGCTTTAATTGACGCACTTGAATTGGATTTGCATGACCCTAATTTTGTAGATACGCCTAGTCGGATAGCTAGAATGTACGATGAGATATGCTTGCCTAAAGAAGAGATAGAGGAACAAGTAAAGACGTACTTATCAAAGACGTTTCCTAGTCAGTATGATGGCATGGTAATTAGCAGAGGAATTCGTGCATATTCTGTATGCGGACATCACTTGCTACCGATAATTCTAGATGTGACATTAGCTTATATTCCTACTGATAAAGTGCTTGGCTTATCGAAGCTGGCACGCGTTGCTGTGACAATGGCTAAGCGACCACTAATCCAGGAAGACTATACACGTGATTTGGCAAGGATAATGATGGCGGTGTTAAAGCCTAAAGGTGTTGGTATATACGTTGAAGGGGTACACTATTGCCAGACTATGCGTGGTGCTATGCAGAGAGATGCTATTATGACAACAACAGAAGTATTGGGGTGCTTTCGTAAAGATGAGAAGACTAGAAGTGAGTTTCTTTTGGAAGCACGAACTAGAGTATGAGACTTGGTAGCGCCGTTAGAAATCAGATACGCTTAAAGTGCATTACTTGCGGTAAGTGGTTTAGTATAACGACGAACCATTTGCATTTGTATACTGAAGAGGTTAGAAGAACGTGGACGTGTGGTTTGCATCATAAGGATAGAGTTATTCCGAAAGGTAGTATTGTAAAGGAGGGAGCCACTATGGATGAACAGAAGAATGAACAGCCTGGAATAGTTGAGGAACAGGGAGTAAAAGGACAGCCTGAACAAGTCCTCGAGGAAGAGACACTTAAGAAAGCTGTAATGAAGATGGCCTACACTAAGAAATGGAAAGCAATACTTATTGGTAGGTATGCTGCAGGAGCAAAGACAGTAACGCCCTTTATGGCTGTTGTAGAAGAGATTGTAATGACTAAGGTGCGTTCCAGAAATCCTGACGACCTGGAAAAACGGCGTGAGGACATGCGGCAGAATGCGAAAAAGGTACTTGCTAAGGCTTTCCCTGAGTTAGGTATAATCCCTAAATAGCCCGTAAAGACCCTTAGAAATCACGCGGCGAATGGCCTAGCACATGGTTTGCTAGGCATAACCATATCCCAGGATACCCCTGGTTTAGGATACGCTAAAAGCGATTAAAGAAGGTATAAGATATGAATGTACCTTTACCGACATTTATAACTGTAGTAATGAATATAGATTTTGACGAAAAAGATGGGAAGGTAGTAATCCCTGAATTTTTATGGAATTTTGATGCGATACTTTGCAGCGCAGGATTTTGGTATCCGCATACTCTCTTTGAGAAAAAAGGTAAGATAATGGTAGATTCCGCGGGCTTCCAGTTTCGCGGTCGGGCTAACCTACATAGACGAGGTGAGTTTCTTAGTCTGAGAGAAAAGTATTATCGTTGGCAGTGTGAGTATGGTGACTATATCATTGGTGGGGATATCCCGATTGGTATAACTAAGGATATTAAGTTTATTAAAAATACGTTAGAGTTATCATTGAATAATATGCAGCTCCAATTTGATTTAGGTGCAGAGGGTCGTTACGTTAATGTTATACATGGTAGAGAGCCTGAGATAATTCGTTATTGGTATAGCGGAGTAAAAAAATTCCCTAGTATTGGTTGGGCATTTGGTTCTGCTTTAAAGACTTCTGTGTATGGTTTCGCTTTGCAATTGATAGCTCTTTATGAGTTAGGGGCATTTAAGCAGAAGCAGAAGATAATCCATTGTTTAGGAGCAACATCAAGAAAAGTCGCTGTTGGGATGCATTATCTCGTTGAGAAGTTAGGAATAGAAACTGAGATGTTATCTTTTGATGCATCTAGTTCATCGGCGCATCGGTTTGGTATGCTTATAGATGAGAATGGGGATGGCTTATCTTTCAAGGATGTTCGTGAAGGCAGGCCTTTTTTTCTTTGGAATGGCGAGAAGCTTGTTGATATACCGGCTAAGCTTGGCGGTGAAAGATTATATCATGTGATGAGAACAAATATGGAGAATGCTGTAAATGCTTGGAAAAAGAATGTTCAGAGAGTTGTTAGAGAGAAAGGAGAAGAGTATGATAGTTTGGTAGTTAGTAGTGGCGCCAAGTTTGTTTATGATACTTGGAAGGAACTTGGAGTGGATGGGTTGTGTAAAGAGATAGACCGTAGGGGTTTGATGGGAAGAGTATCAGCGATTGAAGCTATCGATAGCTGTAGGATTCTTTGATGAAGAAGCAAAATATAAAAATGACAATGCAGTCTATCCTTGGTGGTTCGGTGGCTGAGGTAACTGATGAAAAGAAGAAAGGTAAGTCCGCTAAAGTGTCTTGTGAAAATTGCCCTCTTAATGGAAAGACAAAGGTTATAGACCCACCTAAGGTAGCTGCAAGTATTCTCATTGTTGGAGAGGCTCCTGGAAAGGAAGAAGAAGCCCAAGGTAAACGATTTGTTGGAAAAAGCGGACAGCTACTTCGTTCTTGTTTGGATAGAGTTGGCATATCAGTTGATAAGGATGTACAGTTTACGAATGTATGTAATTGTCGACCGTCGAATGAGCGTGGTGATAATCGAACACCTGAGGGAAAAGAAATTGGCGTATGTTCCAAGCTTTATTTAGCTAGAGATATAGAACGCTTTAAGCATATTATTGTTGTTGGAAAGACCGCGGAAGAGGCGGTTTTAGGTGAAACGAATTCTTTTGCAAGAGGGAATGTTGTTTGGCATGGGGAAAAGCGTGTGGCTGTAACGCATCACCCAGCATCTATTTTAAGAAATCCTAACGCAGCAGATGAGTATGTAATGGACTTTCGTTTCTTTAAGTCCGTATTCATTGATGACTACGAGCCGAAATACACTTTGGTTGACAGTATAGAAACAAGAAATGCCCTTTATGCTAGCGTATTAAAATTAAAGATAGTAGTTGTTGATATAGAGACTACTGGACTAGAAGTAACAGACCAGATAACTCTCGTCGGCTTTTGCACCAATGATGGCGCATTTGTTGTACCGATTATAGGCAAGTTTATGGAAAATATTGAGGTAGTAAAGAAATGCCTATCGGTAAAAGATATAACTTACGTACCACATAATGCGACATTTGAGTATAAGATGTTGAATAGTAACGGGCTTTGTGACTCAAGAATACACTATGATGATACGATGATAAATGCTTATTTGATTACGCAAGGAAAAGGACGGGCTGGATATAAGTTAAAAAGTGTTGCAGTTGAGTTTGGCTTTAGATGGGCAAACTTAGTTTTGAATCCGGCAACAGAGCAAGACTTTAAAAAGCTTTGTGCTTATAATGCAGAAGACTTAATCAATACTTGGAAGCTTTACTTTGAGCAGAAAGAAATGATGTCTAAAAATGGCTTGGCTAATGTTGCAAAGAAAGTAACTGCACCAGCAATACCTATCATTGGTGATATGGAACGTTATGGCGTTAAGATAAATGTAGCAGGATTAGATGTAATTAGAAAGAGGTTAACTAAGCAGATATCGATACTGACCGAAGAGTTAACAGATAAGTTTGGTGAAAGGAATTGGAATAGTACGAAACAGCTTCAAGAAATATTTGCGGGATTGCTTGACACAGAAGATGTTAAGAAGACTCCTGGAGGTAAGATAAGTACTGATGAAGGTGCTTTGAAGGCTTGTTTAGAGAGATGTGACAGTAATGAGAAATTGCCAAGTAGAGAAAATATAATATTTATTTGTGAGAGACTTTTGAAGCTGAGAGGAGCTTCCAAGCTTTTAGGAACATACGTAGAAGGTTTGACAAAGCGTTTAAGTTCGGATGGCAGGCTTAGGGGTAACTTTTCCTTAATTGGAACTGCGACAGGGAGGTTGTCTTCATTTGACCCAAACTTGCAAAATATTCCAAGAGGAAGTATTATTAAGTCTATATTTGTCGCTGAAGATGGCTATTCATTGATAGAAGCAGACTTGTCCCAAATTGAGTTAAGGGTAGTTGCTTCTATCGCTCCAGAGCAGGTAATGATTGATGCTTATAATAGAGGCACTGACTTGCATAGATTAACTGCAAGTTTAGTTTCCGGAGTGCCTTTGGAGCAGATAACGAAAGAACAAAGACAGACTGCAAAGTCGATTAACTTTGGTTTGATATATGGCATGTCTTGGCAAGGCTATAAAGCATACGCAAAAAATGAGTATGATATTATTTTGACTAATGAGCAAGCACAGCAGTTTAGACAAACGTTCTTTGAGAAGTATCCTGGAATAAGAGAATGGCACTTAGAAGTTGAAACTAAAATGCGACATGGCATGAATGAAGTTCGTACGGTTATGGGTAGGATAAGGTATCTAAAAGATGAGGAGTTCCTTCCTGGATTTTCAGGTGAGCAGGAGCTTGGACATAAAATAAGGCAAGCGTTAAATACGCCCGTTCAGTCAGCGGCATCTGACTTGAATTTACAGGCTATGCGCGTAATTTGGGAAAAAATAGATAGTAGTTATTGTCGATTTTTGCTAACAGTGCATGACGAATTTATGTTGGAATGCCGTGATGATAAGATACAGGAGGTATTGGCTTTGATTAAAGAGAGCGCACAGCAGGTTCAAAAGAATAATGATTGGCTTAAAGTGCCTTTTATATTTGATGTTAAGGTTGGAAAGAGTTGGAGCGAACTTAAAGAGGTTGAGTGATAACGCTAGCTAATTGTTTATATGATAGGAGGATATGAAGATGGCAGAACAGAATAGGCAGTGGTCACAGATAGTAGTCGAGGTAGATGGGCATCAGTTTGAGATTGACCCAAATGAATATTTGAAGATAGACTACTTTCAGATTAAAGAAGAATTGCTTAGATACGCGTCGAATGTGGCATGGATTGGTAGCATAAAGGAAGCAGTATCTAAGCAGCTTGGCGACCTAGAGTTTGAGGTTGATAAGCTTTACGCTTCGCTTGATTTAAAGTATAGGGATAGTTTGGAAGGAAAGAAAGCTCGGGAAATGGACAGAGAGGTAAAGAGCAACATTTATGGCAACGCAACGTACCAGGAATACCGAAGAAGGTTATCAGAGATGCGGTATCTTGAAGGCAAGATAAAAGCTATTTTAAGTGCCCTATCTAAGAAGGATAGTATGTTAGTGCAGCTTTGCACACTTTACAAAAATGAGCAGAGTAGGTTATAGGTGACTATTAGTGGCGGTGATTACCAGAGGAGGTAGTTTATGGGTTTACGCATCGATGACTTTAAGAAGAAAATGGAAGAGAAGCATTCTGGTAGCTCTCAGTTCTATAAGTTGCAGGAAGGACAGACGCACCAGATACGCTTGCTTCCAAGAAGTACTGCTTTTTTTACGGACAAAGGTGACGATGATTTTGCTTATGACTACCGCATACATTTCAAGATATTCGATGTGAAGGGTTACAAGCGCCTTATTTGCAAGAGGTCGATTGGTGAGAAGTGCCCTATTTGTGAGTACGCTTTTGGTATGAAGGGCGACCCGAAGGCAAAGAAGCTTTTCCCAACGACAACGTACTTGTTCAATATTTACGATTACAAGAGCAAGAAGATTATGGTATTGGACACTCGTCCGTCAATCCATGACCAGATAGTTAAGATTTTAACGAATCCTCGCTATCAAGATTCAATCTTGCAGATTAAGAATGGTCGGGACATTACTATTGAGAAAGGAACAATCACCCCAGGCAAGCCTAATCCTGATTTGTATTCAGTTATGGCAGTACCTGATAGAACAGATGTAGTTGACCAGCTTCCGGAAGATTGGGAGACGCAAATAAATAATTTAGCTGACTTAGTTCCGAGTATAGAGGAAGATGCAGTTTACTTGACGGTTGTAGATTGCCTGCGTAGTGGTAAACTTCCTGAGCCCCGTGAGATTAAGAAAGAGAAAGAGGTAGAGGAAGAAGCAGAGACAGTATCTGAAGCAAAACCGGCAGAGACTAAAGGTGAAGTTAAGAAGGAAGAGCCAGGGAAAGGTACAGATGCTCCTGCTACGGTTGAGAAGAAGGTTGAGGAAACTGTTAGCGGTGAGAAGCCTAAATGTTGGGGAGTAGACTTTGCTCCAAGGACAAAAGATTGCCAAGCATGTTCTTTGAAAGTTACTTGTAGAGATAAGGTATTTGCGTCATAAGAAGGAGAAAGAAGATGAGTATAACACAGAAGGAAAGAGAAAAGCTTGAAGAGGGTTTAAGAAAAGACCTTGGCGGGGGTACGATGGCTGAGATACCTGTTAGAGGCTTTTTGTCTACTGGCAGTATTTCACTTGATTACGCTATTCGAGGTCAGCTTTGGGATGGCGGATATCCTCGTGGTCGTATAGTTGAACTGTATGGGGACCCGTCAACTGGTAAAAGTTTGTTAATAGCCCATGCTATAGCTAATGCGCAAAAGCTTGGCTGGTATGTTATTTATGATGATGCAGAAAACTCTTTGGATTCGTTCTTTATGCAGAAGCTTGGCGTAAGGAATGACTTATCGATTGTTAATTCTGAGACAATCGAGGGCCATGTAAAGAGAGTTTCTCGTTGCATAAAGAAAATACGTGAAGCTGATGCTGAGACGCCCATCTTGATTTGTTTAGATAGCTTGGCAGCATTGTCAACAACGCATGAAAGAGGCTCACCTGAGAAGCTTGAAGCAGATGTTGCGAACGAAATAATTCCAGATGTCAATCTTGATAAGCGTGATATGACTAAGGCACAGCTAATCAGAGGGGCAATGAGAGTATTAGCATCACGCTTTATGAAGGAAGATGTTTTATACATTTGCACTAATCACGTGACACAGAAGATTGGGGTAATGTATGGACCGACAACAACGACGCCAGGAGGAACAGGGGTTAAGTTTCACGCATCTGTTAGGATAGACTTGAACAAAGGAAAGAAGTTCGAGAACAATGAAGGCCCGACTGGGCATCAGATTTATGCCGAAGTAACAAAAAATAAAGTAGCCCCACCGTATAAGAAGGTCAACTTCAATATGTTTTTTGCTTCTGGTGTTGACCTTTATTCTGGAACCTTTGATATTCTCCAAAAGATGGGGATAGTTAGCGAAGGCGGCGGGTGGTATACAACTCGCTTAACTGGGAAAGATAAGTTTCGCAGTAAGACTTTAGAAACGCCTGAAATGATGGGAAAGTTAATAACAGCTGTAAGAGAAGGAAAAGAGTCAATTGAGGTTGCGGATGACGAAGAAAAGAAAGAAGACTAAGATGGTGACGATAGGGATTGTAACCGCGGATAGATATCCGATGTTGCTATCCTTATTACGTTCGTTGGCTACAATTGACCACGTTACTGCCCACAAGACAGAGATTATTGTTTTAGACAATTCTGTTAATGATGGACCGGTAAGTAGTAGAGAATGGAACGCGATGCTTACTGTCTTAACGTTGTGTGGATTTACTATGAGGTATACTAAGATTTCGCATGGGTTTACTATATATCAGCTTAGGCAAATGGTTTTAGACATGTGTGAGTCGCGGTACCTTTGGTTTTTGGATGATGATTGTATAATTGTTAGAGACCCCTTGGCTATAATGTTGGGTACAATGCGGTATGCGAATGACAGCTATGGATTTGTTCAAGGTGCTGTGATTGATTGTGACAACACTGAAGGATTTAGTGATTGGAGTATTAAGAAAGATAAACTTGTTGAGATAGGAGGAACACCTTGTTGGTATTACTGGTATAAAGAAAGTTATAGGGTTCCGACTATAAAAATGACTAATGCAAATGTGCTCTTAAATGTTAAAATTGCTAAGGATGTTGGTGGTTATACTTATAAAGGAGATAGACCATTTGAAGCGCACCTTGGCAATGCTGATACGTATTTAGGAGCAAAGTTGGCTAGTGTTAGCCAGTGCTTATTTACAAGTGATGCTAGAGTATTTCATTATCCTGCTGAGAAAAGAAACTTTGTAAGAGACTTTTCTTGGATGTTTCCTATATTAGAAGATGGTTGTAGCAAAAAAGTGGTTGAAGCTTTATACGCTTACCATAAGGCTAAGCATGGTTAGAATATGAAGAATTATAATCCGAGACATTGTTGTTTTTACGTAACATCAAAATGTAATCTAGCTTGTAGCTATTGCTCGGTAGCTAAGAATTGGCCTAAAAGAGAAATGTCTATTGGTAGAGTATGTGAGACTCTTGACATAGTTAAGAACGTGGTTAAGCCTCAGTTTCTTGTTTTATTTGGTGGTGAACCTTTGTTGAGAGATGATATTAGCTCCCTTATTGACGAGGTAAATAAAAGAGACTTCGAGTATACTCTTATATCGAATGGAACTATCGATAGGGAGTTTGTCATAAAAAAGTTGAGAGGCTTCACTTTGTCCATTGATAGACCGGATGAGGTTAAGGATGGCGTATCTGAAGCATGCAAGTCTAGTTGGAAAATGCTTAAGAAGTATAAGGATATCGTCCCTGACTTAGTAGCAAATATTACTGTTACGCATGACAATATAGACGACTTGGAAAAGATAGTCGACCAGCTTAACGAGCTTGGGATATGGATTATCTTTGGGTATGTCCATAGTACGAGAAATAAAGAAGAGAAAGCAATGTTTAGAAGCTACTGCCCACGGTTGACATTGACCGCTGAAGACTTTCAGACATTCAAGGAAGTATTTTATAAGGCAAAGAAAAGGCATAATGTTGATGCTTATGTTAAAGAGATGTCAAGGTATATGGGAATGATGAATTGGCATTGTTCTAAGAATCCTCGGAATCCTGAATACCTTACGATAGCAAATAATGGGATGCTTATAGCTTGCAATGACTTTTGGGGAGAGAGAACGACTAAGCTTAGTGTGTTTGATTTGCCTGAGATTGGTATGAAGAAGTGGCTTGAGGTATGTAAGGAAGATAGGGAAGAGTGCCAATTGACGTGTGCGTATAATCATGAAGTGCAATTGTGCTACGGCGGAAACATTATCCATAAGGGAGATATATAATGGCATTACCGAGGTGTAAATCTTTGGCCAAATCAAGCGCTAGCCCTATACCGCCTACCTTAAAACGGCTTGGAATACAGGGTTCTGTGGTTTTATGCAAAAGTTCTGGTGTTGATAGTTTTATAGCCGAATTCTATTTAAAAAGATTAAAAGCTGAATATTTGAGTGTGTATTTTAATTTATGTACGAAGTATACTCGTAAAGAGGTTACTACAATACAGTATAAGCTTAATGGCGTTGATAAGATAGATGACAGATTGGCGTGGTTGGGGGAATGTGAGAAAGGTAGTAATGCTTTTATTCCACAGAGAAATTTGTTACTCGCTTCTGTAGCAAGTATTAAGTATGCTCATAATGTACTTATTGCGGGAATAAGTGGTGACGAAGTTGAGGATAAAAATCCTGAGTTTTTTAATGAAGTATCTGATGTATTGTCGGGCATTAGTAGATATAAGATTAGAGTATTTTCACCATTTTGGAATTTAGACAAGATTGAACTAGTAAAATGGTACATAGATGCTGGTGGAAGTATTGAACAGTTAAAAGAGACAGTGTCTTGTTACAGTTTTAAAGAAAGAGGGTGTTGTAATAAGTGCCCTAGTTGTTTTAGAAGATTTATAGCTCTAAGAGCAAATGGAATAGCTATAGACTTTTACGATAGAAAACTTGCTCTTAGTTATTATAGAAGATGTTTAGCTGGAAAGTACGCTAAGAAAAGACGTATTGGAACTATAAGTGTGCTTAGAGATTACTATCAAGGTGATAAAAGATTTTTATGAAGAAAAGAAGATTGGCAGAAGATTTGTTTAGTGAAAATAGGAGGAGATGATGACCTATTTTGAAGAGCAGGCTAAGGCTGATTCGTTTCTTAATAGTTTTTATGAAGCATATTTCGCTCAGAAGGAAGTGCCAGATAGACAAGAGATGTATACGAATGTAAGATTTTTAGCCTCGGCTGCGATTAACTGCGACAGATTAGGTATTAAAGATTTGGGAAAGACGATGGGCGACAGGTTGGAGATTTATGTGTGGATGCTTCAACAGCTTGGTTATAAGCATGGGCATAGTTTAAGAAGAAAGAGAAGACCAGGATTATTCGATTTTCTTGGTGGCATCTTTGGTGGAATAAAGGTAGAATAGGAGGTAGAAGGATGAAGGTATATTTGAAGAGAACAATAGCGGCAGGCCATATTTTAGAGAATAAGTCGAAGGATGCCGAATGGAATAAGAATACTTTTGGTAAATGCAATCATGCGATTCATGGCCACAACTTTTTGGTTCAGGTATGGGTTGATGGACTTACTGATGAAGATACAGGTATGGTTGTAAACTTTAATGAGATAAAGAACGTTATTGATACTTTTGACCATGAGACATTGAATAATATTATGCCCACAATTCCGACAGCAGAAAATCTTGTTAGCTTAATGAAAGATATGCTTATGAAAAAGCTTTATAGCATAAATGATACGATAACTGAAATACGTGTTAGGATTTGGGAAACTGACAATGCATATGCTGAAGATATAGTTTCGACTAAAAAAGATTTGTAATATGAAACTTATTCCGATATCTGAAATATTTATGGGATTGCAAGGGGAAGGACGTTATACTGGACACCCTGCGGTTTTTGTGAGGGTATCTGGATGCACGAGACATTGTTCCTATTGTGATAGTTCTTTTCATCGTCAACCGATAGCTAAGCTTAGCCCTGAAGATATATTGGCAGAAATAAAAAAGTGTGGAAAAGACCTAAAGGATTATAGGGTAGTATTGACTGGTGGTGAGCCTCTTTTAAGTAAAGAAGCACTTTTTGATTTCACTGACTGTTTAGCGTCGGAGGGTGTATACCAAATAGATTTAGAAACGAATGGTGATTTGATTAAGACGTACAATGATTGGTATGAATTATATTGGGACTTTGCTTACATCGCGATATCGCCTAAAGTCTATGAAGTAGGAAGAAGAGTGGCAAAGTTGTTTGAGAGAACAGACTCTAAAAGATATGATATAAAGATTGTCACAGATGGAAAAATGCTTGGTATGGATATGCTAAGATTCGCGACAATGCTTATGCCTTTAACGACAAAAAATGAAAAAGAGAATAAGCTAATAAGACAGCGTGTATGGAATCAATGTATTCAGCATGGTTTGATTTTTTCCGGTCGACAGCATGTAGAAGTATGGGGACCAAAGAAGAGGGGTGTATGAAGAAGGATGTAGCTATTCCTTGGAAGCTGTTAGATTCATTTAGAAGCCTTATTTTGGCTAATTACTTTGGGAAGGTTGATTTTGTTGTAGGTATAATGAATGGTGGTGGAATACCCGCTATAGTTGCTGGTTTGTCTTTGGACGTTCCGATATATTGGCTATATCTAAAAAGCTATAAGGGAAGAAAGTGTGGAAGAGTTGAGATGGAAACTTGTTTGCTTCCTATGGATAACCCTAAAGGAAGAATTTTACTTGTAGATGATATATTTGACTCTGGAAAAACATTAGAGTTTAGTTTAAGATTTTTGGATGGTTTAAAGTTTAAAAATGTTCAAAGCGTAACTATGTTATCTAAGGATAGAGAGAAAACAAAAAAGATGCACGTGGAATATTTGCTTAAAGCGGGGAAGAATCAGTGGGTGGTATTTCCGTGGGAGCATGAATGAGAAGTATATTTGTGCTATTCTTATTTTTAGTTATTACGCTACCTATGTCGGCAGCATCTATAAAGGAGCCGCCGAAGTATCTGTATAAAGGTTTACTTGGAGAAGCGGCTGATGATGGTTTTAATGGCCAGTATGCTGTAGCTTGTTGTGTTAGAAATCGTTTACGCAAGGGTATGTGGCATGGATTAGTTGCGATGAAGCGTAAAGACTTAAGTGACTATGTTTATAAGCAGCCTAAGGAATATAAACAAAGAGCTAAAAGGATAGTTGAGATGGTGTTCGCTGAGAATACTCCTGATACGACTGGAGGGGCAATATACTTTGAGAATACGCAAAAGTACGGAAAACCGAAGTTTTGTCATAGGAAGACGGTAAAGATTGGAGAACATACTTTTTTTAGAAATTGAGTGTTAAGCTGTTAAATTTGTTTATATATTAAGGAGGATTTAATATGGCTAAAGTAGTATGGCATAAGGTGGATACGAGACTAACCGGATTAAAGACTGTTGAAGTGGATGCGGCAGAAGTGCTAAAGACTGATTGGGATAAGCAAACAGGTATAGCAGTAATAGACAAAGAGGATGTTGAGATACCTGTCGATATGGGAAGATTTTTTAGCCCTCTTGGTCGTTATGGTCAAACGCTCATGAATGTAGATGCGAGGGAAGAGCTACGTGACTCTTTGGCTGTGTATTGGTCCCACGAAGGAAAGCCTAAGATATTCGCTGATGCTCTTTGCTCTGAGACAGAAAGTATATACCTTCGTAGTAAGTTCGTTAAGGCTAAGACGGTTGATAGAATGATTGACGTAAATAGAGTAATAAGTGATGTAAATGAATCTGTTGAGTATGACCGGGTAGTTATAGGTAGCGATGAGAATACTCTTGAGGTTCAGTTTTTAAGTTCGGCAAATAGGGTAGAGGTTAAAGCTGGAGACTTCGTTGATGCTGGCTTATTCGTTACCTTTAACGGTAGAGTAAGGGTAGCAGCAGGAATCAATCGCTTAATTTGTACGAATGGGATGATACGGAGACTGGATGTATGGAAAGGGACAGATTTTAAGTTTGGTGCGGACTTCATTAAAAGAGGCGTAGAGCTAGCACAATGGTTCACCACGCAGCAAGATAGAAAAGTTGAGAGCATACGTGAGCTTAGTGTGGTTATGCGGGATTATCCTGGCAAAATTGAACGACTTTTTTGGCGCGGCTGGAGTGAGAAATGTGACCTTGGCGAGCTAACTTGGGCAGATGTGCTTAACGATGTAACAAATGTAGCTAATCGGTCGCTTGGTAGTTTTAGATATAAGATGTTAAGCACTCCGGTGGCAATGGAGATATTGGATAAGGAAGATTGTCGCTGCCCAGTTTGTAGTGCAGGCGTAGGAGGAAATGTTTAGTATGAGATGTAGGTACTGTGGAAGGGAAGTAACAAGTGGTAAGAAGTATTGTCGTGGACATAATCCGGCTAGTCACACTTATAGGAATACGAAAGAAGGAAATAGAAAGATAAGTCTTTGGAATACTGGTCGACCATGTTCAGAAGAAAAATTAAGAAAAATGAGGGAAAATAATCCTACGTTGAGGGCTATAGGCAGTACACAGAAAGTTGGCGGGTATACGCAGATTAAAATTAGGATTGGTGAGAAAAATTTTTGGGTATATGAGCAGCGTTTGATAGTAGAACAGCACCTTGGAAGAAAGTTGCGGCGCGGAGAAGTTGTACACCATATCAATGAAGATAGAGCAGACAATTGTGTAGAAAATTTAATGGTCTTTAGTAGCAATGGCGCGCATTTAAAATATCATGCGGACCCATTGAGGGTTAGAATAGATGAGATTATTTTTAATGGAGGGGAATTAAATGGTAACTTTGCTAATAGATGTTGATAATGTTATTCGTGCGCTTGATGTCTCAGTCTGGGGTAAATATAATGAGGTATGGGTAAAAGACGTTGATGGAGTACCATTTAGGGAGTTTATCGAGAAGGACTTAGAGAAGTATCTCGTTAATGCCCCCGAGACAGAGTATTGTCAGACATTGAAAGATTGGGATGCTCTTGTTGGCATAAGTAACGTTACATTTTTGACTAGTCAGCCGGTGACGTGGAGGCCGTATACTGAACGTTGGATTAAGGCTAGATTTCCGAATGCTAAGATTGTTTTTACCGACACGCCTGAGGATAAGATTGAGATACTCAATATGCTTAGACTCGCAGGAGCACCTGCAACGCTAATAGAAGATTACCCTAAGTTTAAGAGCTATCAAGGCATTACGCTTATTGATAGGGCTTACAATAGAGAAATAAAAGCTGATACAAGAATAAAAGACCCGTTTCAGCTACTGCAAGTACTAATTCAGGCTTATGTGTATGGAATAAGAAATGCCGCAAAACTTTGCCATGCCATAGCGAAAAAGAAAGGTTGGTGGGATGATAAGCGTAGTGAGGGAGAAGCTATAGCGTTAATGCACTCAGAATTGTCTGAGGCACTTGAAGCAATGAGGGCGAAAGAAAGAAGTGAGAATGCTATTATAGAGGAATTGGTTGATACTTGTGTACGTGTGTTTGACTATTGTGACGGCAAGTATCCTGATAGATTTGAGAATGGCTTTATAGCAAAGCTAGCTATCAATTTGGACAGACCATATAGACATGACAAAAGGTTTTAAGAGGAGTACAATGGAGGATAGAATATTAGCAAAGTTTGTTGTCAATGTGATTATTAAGAAGCAGAAAGCGCCTTCTATGCCTGTGTGGATGGAAGAGCTGCTTAAGCGTTATACGATTGTTGATTCTGACAATCGTATAGTTTTGAGTATGCCGGTAGATTGGGTAGGATTGACTGATGGAACAGTACATGATATAATCAATCAATTTGGGTCGGCAGCATATATCTCATTGGCTTATATTACGAATGGAGATGAGATAGTTGTTGATTGCTCTGGTGAACGTGTAGATACTTTTAAGATGGTTGAAGGTAGTATTATAATGCAGAGGTATGTTAAGAGGGATTTACGCATAATTAAGATATTAAACAAGGAGAGGGAGGTATTTATAGTGAAAGACTATATTCTTGACCTTTCAAAGTTTGATAGCATTGTAAAGGTATTGGATTTATATTGTGTTGGTATGGAAAGTGGAATTAGGGTTGCAGATTTTTTAGCGGGGGGTCGCTTATGTCAAAAAATGTCTTAGTTGTAGAGTCAATCGTTGACACTATCCGTGGTGAGTCGCCATCGTCTGGTGTGCCGTCACTTGTATTAAATGTTGACCCTGAAAGTGAGAGGGAGATTAACGCGGATGCTTTTTGCGATTTAGTAAAGGATAGCGTAGGAGAGGTTGTCACGTTCATCGGTAGGCCGTTTACTCAGCTACCTGCTTTAGCAGAGCTGGTTACGTCTTTTTATTCTTGCAAAGGAGATAAGAAGATTTTTATAGAGACATCTGGAAGAATATCGAAGGAGATGCAGCAGAGAGAGCTTATTGTTCCTATTGTATCGAAGACTACTTTGGTTATTAAGCCTCGGGTTGGCAATATAAACAGTAAGGAATACGAGTGGTTAGCTCATTATCGTTTTAGTAGCGTGTACTGGAAATTTTCGTGGCAAGGAAATGTTGAGAAGACTAACGATTTAATATCAACGTTCTTTCGCTTCTGTTTAAGCAAAGATGTCATTGAGGATGTAAGTGAGGGCAGGGTAATCCTTATCCCTAAGGATATTGACAATAAGGATGAGTGCAAGGAAGTATGGAACTATTGCTTGATGTCGCATATTAGGTACTCTGCGAGAGAATCACGACGACTATTTTGATAGAGAAAAAAATTTGATGGGAGAAGACAATGAACTTTTTAACCGTTAAATCGTCGAATGTACACTCAGTTGGGTACGATGAGAAGAACGCTGTTCTTGAGATACGCTTTCATAGCGGTGGGCACTATCGCTACGATGATGTGAAAAGGGAAGTGTTTGATAAAATTGGAACTGTGGAGTCTGTAGGTAAGTTTGTCAATGAGAGCGTGGTTAGGGGCGGGTATACGCATTTGAAGGTATCTGGCAACTGGCGGATAGCTAAAGCGACGCCAGAAACTCCGGAAATCGGCCAGAAACCTACTGCGCAACCCGGTGAAGCGGCTAATCCGACCTCTTTATCACCTAAGGAATAGCGATAGCCCGCGAGGCTTTTGGAGGCTAAATGAACGAGTTTGTGACGAGTGTAATATCTAGTTCAAGAGGTTTACAAGGATTAAAGAAGATGCGCAATAGGACTGGAAAGGAGCCTACGTATAAATGTAGCAACTGTAAGTGTATACGCTATTCGTCTTGCAATTGCTCATTGCCAAAAGGCAAAGAAAGAAAGGAAGAGGTTACAGAGTGAAGATAGGATTTATAACAGACAGCCATTTATGCAACTGGCGAGACTTTGGTGATACCGGCATTCAGCGGGGTAGGATATCACGAAGGATGCAGTCTCAGCTTAATGTGTTAATACAGGCTTTTGATATATTTGAGAAATCAAAAGTAGATTATGTATGCCATCTTGGGGATTGGACGCACTCTGTAGGGATAACAAAGAATGAAGAATTAAATGCTTTGGTTGAATTGCTTGAAAGACAAGATTTTGATTGGACCTATGTGCATGGAAATCATGATACTGCTGTAAGAATAAAGCCTGACGACCATAATATTATAACAAATGTAATAGAAAGATTTGCAAGGTCGACTGGGGAATTAGAGAAAGAACTGAAAATAAAGATTGTAAATTACTATGATGAAGTAGACTATGACGAGATTAAGGGCTATGATTTAGTACTATTGCATAAGACACCTTGTGGTGCAAAGATTGGTTCATTTATATTTGAGGACGGTGTTGATTGGAAGAGGTTAGCTGATACAAATCGTTTAGTGCTATTTGGACATATTCATCAAAAGCAAGTATTGGCAAAGAATTGTATAATACTTGGTTCACCAATGCCGTTTACGTTTGGCGATGAGGGAGAAAGAGGCATTTGGATTTTAGATACAGAAGATTTTAGTATAGAATTTCGTAAGCTAAAGTATCCTGAGTTTGTAACTGTTGAAAATCCGGATGAAGTGAAAGAAGATGGAAATTATTATCGTGTATTGAACTGTAAGGAGAAGATAAATAAGCAGAATGTAATATCGGTAAGAAAACCGGAAGTTTTCGAGGAAAGGATAAAGGCGAATACGTTTGACGGTATAGTAGGTGAATGGCTTAAGTTGAACGGTAAGGATGATGCCTATAGAGAATCGATAAAGGATTTGGTTACGGATAAGTTTCAGCTTGAGAGGAATATTTTCAAGGGAAAGATTAAGTCTGTTGTGGTGGATAACTTTGGTTCAGTAGATAGAGTAGCTTATAAGATAGTGAATGGCTTTATTTATGTATCAGGAAGTAGCGATACAATGGATAGTAACGGAAGCGGGAAGACAAGCGTTTTCGGCGAGGCTCCGTATTGGTGCTTATTTGATGAGACTACGAAAGGTGTAAGTGGTGATTCAGTTATTCGTGATACTCCTGAGCTACAGCCTGATTGCAAAGTAGAGCTTGTGCTAGCTGATGGAGATACAGAGATAAAGATATCGAGAACAAGGAAGAAAGGCTTATTGGTTATTCGTAATGGCGAAGAACTTGTTGGAGGATTACGCCAAGCCGATAGACAGAAATATCTTGAGACATTGCTTGGTATTGATAAGACAATGTTTCTTGCATCTTGTTACTTTAGTCAGAAGAATTTGATAACACTTACAGGCTTAGGTGATGCAGAAAAAACTGGAATGATAACTGACTTACTTGGTTTCGAAGCCTATGATGATTTGTATGGTGGGGTAACGACAAAGATAAAGGTAAAAGAGAATGAGCTGTCCGCCCTTACGCAATCAGAGGCGTTAAGATTAGAAAATGAGCTAAAGATAATTGAAAGTAGCGAAAAGTTAATGGAAAAAAGGATAGATGAATTAAAGGATTCGTTGATTAACGTCGAGGAAAGGCTTATCACTAAAAAGAAATCGCTTAATGAGCAATTGCGGGAAGATAAGTCGCCTATAAATGTAGATGAAGTACGAAAAGAAATAGATGAATGCCTAACTACAGTAGCTAGCTTAGAGAAGGAAGAGGAAACATGCCAAGCTTGCATAGGTGAAAAGGAAGAAGGATTGAATATTGTTTATAGCGAACAGACAAAAATTGCTAATGGCTTGCACGCTGTAAAGGTGGAACGAACATCACTTGATAGGGCGGTAGAGATGCTTAGAATGCAGATAGCTAAGGTTAGTGGTGCAAAGATAGATGGACGTTGTGAGAATTGTGGAGCAGAGATAACAGAAGCAAATAAGCAAGCTTTCATTAAAGAGAAGGAAGAAGAAATAGCTAAGCATAGAAAAAGTATATCCGATTATGAGGTACAGATTAATGCTATAGAAGAAGCACTTACTCAAGTAAAGACTGCCTTTACTGATTTGCAGAAAGTTATAGCTGAGATTAAAGAGCTTAAAGCTAAATATAGAAGAGACATTGAGGTATTTCGTAGAAAGAAAGATAATCTTACGAAAGCATTGCAGGAAGAGGAGCTTAGAAGCACTAAGATAGAACAGATAAAGAAAGAGCTTAGTGAGCAGATAGCTGAGTATTTGAAGGATATAGAAGGATACGAGATAAGCATAGTAGATGCGGTTAAGGAAAAGAAGGAACTCCAGCCTAAGAAGGAAGAGATAAAGATTGCGATAGCTGATATCACCAGGAAGGTTGCTTCATTGGCAAAAGATATAGAGCAGCTAAACTTTTGGAAGACGGCCTTTTCGTCTAAGGGAATACGTGGCTTATTGTTGGATAGGTTCTGTAATGAGATAAATGACTTTGCTAATAAGTACCTCTCGATAGTTAGTGATGGTACAATGAGTATGGTAATGACGCCCACAAAGACTTTAAAGTCCGGTGAGGAAAGAAATAAGATTGGCTTGGATATCTTTGTTGGAGATAAACTTAAAAGCTATATTCAGTTAAGCGGCGGAGAACAGAAGAGATGTGAGATATCGATATGTTTAGGGTTAAACAGATGGATAGCGACGAGGTACAATATTCCGCATGGATTGTTTGGCATAATGGTTATTGATGAGTTATTTAGCCATATAGACGCTGGGGGCGCTGATTCTATAGCACAGTTACTACATGAAGAAAGCGCGAATAGGTCTTTAATAGTGATTGAGCATAATGCTGGATTGGCTTCATATGCGGATTTGATACTTAGAGTTGTTAAGGAGAATGGGGTATCGAGGTTGGAGGTTGGGTGAGAGACTTTATGCGTACTTTAAGAAGTGGACAAAGAGGTGAAGGGATGAACCGAAAAAAGATTGAGGAAGCGATTAAGTTCCAAGAACTAGAGTTAAGAATCGCCAGTTGTGGGACGGATTGTCCGTCTTGCCAAAAAAGAAAAGACATAATCATCCTCGCCAAAAACTGTCTGCGGTTGGATGAGTTAGCCGCCAATGGTAAAATGGTTAGGCTTAATGATGTTAAAAAACTGTTGGAGATAAAGGAGGTGAGGAAATGAATAAAACGGTATCGCTTGAAACTGCGAAGTTGTTGGTAGAGAAGGGGATTGATTTATCGAAAGAAACCAAATATGGTTATGCTGAACTTTGTGCTGTTAAGATAGAGTTAATAGAAATTAAAGATATTAAAGATTATATATTTTGGCAAAACCATAAAGTTACTAATCTATTTGCCGCCCCCGACATCCCAGAGCTGTTGGCGGAGTTGAGTAATAAAGATATTTTAGATTATGTTAATCAGCAAGAGTTTTTTGACCAAACAATGGGAGAATATATAAACTTATTGCGAAATCCAGACAGACTTGCCCAAGCGTTGATATGGGTGAGGAGTAAAGCGGAGGTGAAGTGATGAAGGAAAACTTTAGAACTGATTTAATTAAGTTGTTGAATAGATATTCAATTGAAAACGAATGCGATATGCCCGATTTCTTGTTAGCTGATTTGTTAATTGGAACTATTAAAGCTATTGGGAAACCGATTAAAAAAACATTAGATTGGCACGGTTGTGATTCAGTCTGTCATCCTAAAGTAAAAGTCAAAAGCGAGGTGAAGTAATGAGCAAGATTGAGGGTATACTTGGAGAATTAGCAGGTGAAGCAAGTCTATGCTGGAATCCTGGACCTAAAGGAGTATTTGATTCCACTCAAGCTAGTGTTGCGGTTAATAGAGCTAAGTCTAAATTGGGTAAAATAATCCTAGTGGAAGATTTGCCGAGTGTAGCCGAAATGGCTAGAAAATTAGGGAGAATAGTGTTTGAAAAAGAAACAGGAGCGGTAATTATGCCGTATTCACAATGTAAAAGAATAGCCCAAGCAATTCACAAACTGATGATGAGTAAACCGGAGGTGAAGGGATGAAAACCTGCAAAGGCTGTAAATATAGCAAAACCGTTCTCATGTATGTTTGCTCTATCCTTGGCGTAGAAGATAGACGTGTTTCAGGGATTAGGTGTAAGGGATGGAAGAAGAAAGCGAAGGTGAAGGGATGAAAGTATTTGACGTAGATACTGTAGGTTGGTGTATAGATGTATATTCAGTCGTTGCAGAGGATATGGCAACTGCAGAAAAGTTGTTTTTAAAAGAACATCCTACTTCTACAATAAGAAAAATAACATTACATTCTGATTGTGTTATAGTCCAAGTTGGGGGTGAAAAATGAGCCTAGAAAGTTTAATGCCGAAGAAAAAGGTGTCGTGTCAGAAACGGCACAGATAAAGATGTTCTAACAGGCGATAAAACAAAGGAGGGTCAGATGAGTAAACCGGATAGTTTGATGATTGATGAGGTTAGGTATGTGCGGGCAGATTGTGTACAAGAAAAAGCACCAAGTTTAGCTGGCATGGAACGCTGTATTGTGCGCTCCTACGGAGCTGGTGTGTTTATCGGTTATGTAAGCGAAAAGAAAGCGGAACTAAACGGAGTGAACATAACGCTACTCAAAGCCAAGCGCATACACTATTGGTCTGGAGCGTGTTCGTTGACACAATTAGCATTAGACGGCACAAAGGACGGTGGTAATTGTCGAATTACAGACGCGATTGATAGCCAATTTATTGCAAACGTGATTGAGATTATCCCAGTAACCGCCAAGGCCAGTAAAATTATTGATGAGGTAAAAATATGGCAGCAATGATTTTTACTGGCGATGGCTCTGGCCATGGCTCTGGCTCTGGCTATGGCTCTGGCGATGGCTATGGCTATGGCTATGGCTATGGCTATGGCTATGGCTCTGGCGATGGCTATGGCTATGGCTATGGCTATGGCTATGGCTCTGGCAATGGCGATGGCTCTGGCGATGGCGATGGCTCTGGCTATGGCTCTGGCGATGGCTATGGCTATGGTAAAGGTTAGCGTTGATTGAGAAGAAGGCGGAGGTGAAGGGTGAGTTGTGATTTAGAAACTCTTGAAAACAGGCTAAGAGAAGCGGTTGAACTAGGGGAAATGTCGGAACAAGAAGCATGGCAGATTTATAAAGAGGCAGAGGCGGAGGTGAGGGGATGAATAGCGAACAGGCAGGAAAAAATACCGACAAAGAAATATGGCGCAAGGTTGAAGGTGATTATTATTCGCCTTCTATCTTTGTTACTGAAAGCGGTGGAATAGGTATAAACGTAGGCGGGAGCGTTGTTATAAAACCGATAGAAGATTGGCATGAGTTGGCTAAGGATAAAGTCATCGCCATTGAGGAAATTGACTGGGCAGAAATCAAAAGGTTAATCACTAATTACTATCCTGCATTTGAAGGTGAAGTGGGTCAAAAAAATAAAAGGCAGTTATTGGAATCCATCCGTGCATTGATTGAGAGTAAAGCGGAGGTGAGGGAATGAAAATAGCCATAGAAATTAAAGACGAAAAATTCATTTTTGATTATTATTTTTCTAAACATTCTGGTAGCCATAA
>Ga0315274_10003204_pt1 | contig 24385 bp, 20 predicted proteins | sample YL17G02_20_MG_FD_203700 | JGI IMG/M metagenome (GOLD analysis project Ga0315274, IMG submission 203700) | Sediment microbial communities from Yellowstone Lake, YNP, Wyoming, USA - YL17G02_20 | ecosystem: Environmental > Aquatic > Freshwater > Lake > Sediment | place: USA: Wyoming | collected...
ATTCATAAGCGGTGAAATCTACATCAATCGTAATACAAATATTGAAATCATTCTCTTTCACAGATTCTCGCCTCGCCTCATTCACTTGTATAAATAAATGCAAAACTCATATAAAGGATAGTCATGACGCAGACACACTCTTTTGCTGATGCTTTTTGCCATGCTAAACACTTTTTCCGGTGAGTAATGAAATGCAGCAGCTGTCTCGTAATCGACATATGATGACATCAAATCTATTGCGACCCCATGTCGACAGTGCTCATGGCATATGTTCATTATCTCGCCAATATACTCATAATTATCGACTGTCTCCAGCTTAAGATTAAAAGCCGATGTAGATACGATGTAATCGAACTCAGGAAAGGTATCCATTTGAATATCTTTTTCTTCAAAGTGTACTGATGGATATTTCCTTCTCGCTACGGACAGAAGCTCTGAATTAATATCATAACCAGTATAATCAACCTCATAATTATTTTCATTTAGATACGAGTACAAATCGCCAAATCCACATCCTACATCTAACACACTTACTCCATCAAAAATACCAATTCCGCTAAGAATTTTAAATCGTAAGCGACGACGCTCATCCGTCCCTGACGCGAGCGTCCTTATATCGTCTCCATAGAGAGTGAGTCGCTCATTATATCGATTGATTATTCGTTGTTTATCTTTTTCTTCCATCAATTTTAACCTAACACTTTCAAACAAACATTAATAACGTGCTCAATTTGAGCATCATCCAAAGCCGGATAGATGGGAAGTGATAAAGTTTGAGAATAAAGTAATTCAGCATTTGGATAATTTTCCGATCTAAGCCCCATAACCCTATGAAGCAAAGCATCTACTCCGCGCCTCACTTTGACACCGTACACATTGAATTCAGATCGCAATAAATCAAAGTCGGTTTTGACGCGAATAGGAAATCTAAAAAAAACACTTCTGCCTTTTATTGATGTTGGAAGATCGCTCTCTAATTTACTTAATCGATTAAAATATGTCTCGGCTATCAGCCGTCTACGTTTCAGAAAATCTGCATATTGTCTCAATTGACATACTCCCATCGCCGCCTGCAAATCAGATAATTTAAAATTATATCTTAATGAATTATTAGAACTATTCCCGCATTTAATGTATTTTAGCTTATTTACAAATCCCCTGTCTTTAGAGAGAACCATCCCGCCTTCTCCTGTGCATAAAAGCTTTGTTGCATTGAAAGAGCAAACGCAGAATGCCCCATAGTTCCCCAATTTTATTCCATCCAAGTCACAACCAAAGGCCTGCGCACAATCCTCGATTATCGGAATCCCTAACTCAATAATTGGCTTGATATCTGCTGCAATACCAAATGTGTGAACTACAATGATTGCTTTTGTGCGATGGTTTATATGCGGCTTTACCGATTCGGCGCCGACACACCAGTCATCTGAAATGTCGCATAAGACTGGCGTTGCACCTGACCACAAAACCGCATCCAAAACATTTTGGCACACATATGTCGGAATGATCACTTCATCATTTTGACCAATCTCCAACGCTTTTAATGCCAGAAATATGGCCGCAGCTCCACTTCCTGTTGCAACACCACCAGCAAGGTTAAGGTATTCTGAGACTAATTCTTCAAACTCACCGACCTTTTGACCTTCTGCAACCATGCCAGATGTTAAAACTTTAAAGACCGAGTCTTTATCGCTATCTGTAATTAAAGGTTTGGAATGGGGTATGTATTGATAAGATAGATTCGACATATAAAGTCTAAATATTTATATATTTGACAACTATAACGATGTGATTGACTCGACTTTTATATCACTCAAGTAAATACGACACCACCACTCGAAACAAAGAAGGGACCAAATAAGGAGACGGTGGTTAATATGAAGTTCACAATGCTCATTGAGTATCCTGTCAACGGTCTGTGAGTTGATAAAATTGCGATAAAGTGAGTTCTTGTCCTGAAGAACCTTTTTCACGTATGCGATACCTTCGCCGCGATACCACGACTCATCCGGAGCACTGAAGCCCTGTTTGGGTCGACTGACGATATTGGAAGGCAGCATCCTCTGCATCGCCTTGCGCAGGCAGTTTTTGCCGTCTTCAGTATCTTTAAAATAGACAGATGCCTTGTTAAAATCATCTTCGTCCAACCGCTTCATCTGTTTCAGATTTTTCAGTTTATGCCTGATCGGAATGCGCTGTGCAAAATCGACAAGATCATTATCCAAAAAAGGAACGCGTTCTTCCAAACCATTGGCCATAGCAAGCTTATCTTGTAAAATAAAAATGCCATGCAAAAATGTCTTTATCTCAAAATAGAGTGAATTGGAGACATGATCTTCCGGTGTATCATATTTCAAATGAGGATTGAACGTGAATACGCGGGAAAGCATACGCGCTGTATCTTTGTCGGCTATATTTCTCAACACATTACCTGTGAAAAAACGCGTCTTATCCTCATCTACGACCAGCCGCTGCCATTCCTTATAATACTTATCAAAAAAAGAATCTTTTCCAAACGATCTGAAAGACCTGTAATACCTCCATGGATAACCACCGTAGAGCTCGTCACCGCCGGCTCCGGAAAGACAGACCTTCACGAACTTTGAAGCGAGGCGCGCAATATAATAATTAGGGTAGGACATCCCCAGCCGCAGATCCTCAAGATGATAAATTACACGTGGCAGAGACCATTCAATATCGGTCACGTTAATGACTTGTTCGTAATGTTCGGTCTTATAATGGCTGGCAATGAGTTCCGCGTCTCGACGCTCATCGAAATTAGCCTCACGCCCTGTAACCTCTGACATATCAAAACCGCAGGTAAAGGTAGCAAGGCGGGGGAATCTTTCAGAGGCGACAGCGACAATAGAACCCGAATCCATTCCGCCGGAAAGATACGAACCAACGGGCACATCTGCAATGAGTTGACGCTCGATGGCCTGCCGCAGGAGACGCAGTGTCTCCTCACAAGCCTCTTCTTCCGTCATTTTTTCATCCCGATCCGTGAAATTATAATCCCAATAGGAATTCCTGTCGAAATCCCCCCTCCCTTTTTTGAATGTCATTATATTTGCCTGCGGGACCAGATTGATGCCTTCGAATAAGGTGTGATAGCGGAAGAGATTCTGGAACGTGAAATATTCGTTCAAGGCATCATAGTTCAGTTTGACGGACATGCCGGGGTGTTTGAGGATCGCCTTGATTTCGGAACCGAACACAAGTGTTTTTCCGTCGAAATGATAGTAAAGTGGCTTGATGCCGTAACGGTCACGCACTAAATGAAGAGTATTCCTTGAGCTGTCCCAAACAGCAAAGGCAAACATGCCGTTGAGTTTCAAGACAAATTCGATGCCCTCTTCTTCATAACCGTGGATGATTACCTCTGAGTCGGTATTAGATCTGAAACGATGGCCCTTTGTCTCGAGCTCTTTTCTCAATTCTTTAAAGTTGTATATCTCACCGTTGTAGGTTAGCCAAACGGTTCCATCTTCATTCGACATCGGCTGTTTTGCTGCATCTGACAAATCAATGATAGCAAGGCGGCGATGGCCGAGTGCTATTGGACCGTTCACATAATGGCCCTCGCCATCCGGACCACGATGGGCAATGGCATCGGTCATGGCCTTTAGAACCTTGGGTTCTACAGGCGAGTTGTCGATATTAAATATGCCGGCTATTCCACACATGATTTTTAGTTATCAGTTTTCAGTTATCAGTCATCAGTTGCGAGGTCTAATGGGTTTATATGAGCGGAGATACTTTATAAAACCATTAATCATTTTCGCTATCTCTGTCAGCTTATTATAAAGACCGTTAAACCTCTGTTTATCGATATAGCCGAGCTCCGAAACTACATACAAAAGACTTTTTGTTTCTGCTGCTGACGCCCTTGATATTATCAAATATTGAATAAATTCCCTTTTACTCTCACGCTCGAATCCTTCACTTATATTTGACATTATCGAAACCGATGACCTTTGAATTTGATCTCTTAATCCAAAATCCCTTGATAAATTTGTATTTCTAGTAATGTCATACACTTCGATCACAACTTCCTTCGCCACTTGCCACGCCTTAATATCCTCGAATTTCTCGATCTTCATGGATTTAGTTATCAGTTTTCAGTTCTCAGTTCAACAACCCGTGACTTTCAGCTAACAACCGGCAACTGATAACTGACAACTGTTAACTGACAACTAATTTAATCAGTTGTTCAACTACGTATTGTTGTTCTCTTTCTGTCATCTCGTGATACAACGGTAATGTTAAGCAGTGTTCAAACGCGCACCTGCTACCCTTCATTTCTCCAACAATACGGCAGTTTGGATTATCATTGAATGCTTGGTGCATATGTAGTGAGTAGGTTCCGATCTGGGTTTCGACACCCTTCTCCTTCATTTTCTTTATGACCTCATCCCGGCTTTTGATGAAGACACAGAAAGATTGATAGGAATGTTCACCCTGATCTGTCGTTCCTGGTATTTTTACAGAGGGACAATCCTTCAAAAGTCTTACATAATTAGCGGCAAGCTCCCTTCTTTTGGCAAGAAGAGCTTCAATGCTCCGCATTTGAACCACGCCGATCGCCGACTGCAAATTGCTCAATTTATAATTCGTGCCGATCCTTTCGAATCTCGTTTCCGCTCGTGAAGTAGTTTCTCCCATGCCAAAGTGCTTGTACGAATTCATCCATCGGGCCCATTCATCGTTGCATGTTGTGATTAGTCCGCCTTCACCGGTGGTTATGAACTTACGCGGGTGAAGGCTAAATACAGAAATATCGGCAAATGTCCCAACCTTTTTATTTTGAAAAGTAGCTCCAATTGAACAGGCCGCATCTTCGATGATTTTAACCTTGTATTTATTTTTGATCAAATTAAGACGCTCGTAATTGAGCGGATTTCCGAATATTGAAACTGGAATAATAGCTTTTGTCTTTTTTGTGATCGCATTCTCCAGCGCATCATAACCAATAAGCATCGTGTCTCGATCAACGTCCACTATTACAGATGTCGAGCCGACAATGTTTACGACCGCGGCCGTTGCGGGATATGTGTAATCAGGAACAATGACCTCATCGCCGGGCCCGGCTCCCAAGGCTCGAAGGGCTAATTCCAAACCTGTCGTGCAGGATGTAACTGCAATGGCATGGGCACAATCAACATAATTTTTAAATGCTGCCTCAAGTTCATGCGTTACAGGACCTTCGGTCAGATGGCCGCTATCCAAGACTTCGAGCACCTTATCCTTAACTTCTGCTGTGATATACGGCTTAATTAGGGGAATATGCTTCATATAGAGGCTAGAAGCTAGACGCTAGAAGCTAGAATATGTTTTGTGTTCTTCCGCCACTCGATTAGTCGATTCATTCCGTCTTCAAGATCTATTTGCCACTTGAAGCCGAGGTCTTTCTCCGCCGCATCGACGGAGCCGATCCTGTTTGTAACGAAAGTGAGACCGGCTGGTTCATACTTAATCTTTTGATCTGAATTAGAAAGTCTGATCAATAGTTCGGTCAGCTCCTTAACCGATGTGCCGATCCCGCGGCCAATGTTGTAGCATTTTCCAGTGGCGTCGGCTTTCATCGCGCAGATGTTAGCGCGCGCCACATCTTCCACGGAAATAAAATCGTATTTTTGTGAGCCATCGCCGAAAACAACGGGCGGATTTCCTTTATCCAGATTGTCCAATATCTTCATCATGACAGCGATATAGGCGCCTTTGTAGTCCTGCCGGGGCCCATAGACGTTCATATAACGGAGACCTACCCAGTTTAGACCGTATCTATGCCCCATTGATTTGAACATGTGCTCACCTGAAATCTTGGTTGCTCCGTAGAATGTGAAGTTATTATATGGATGGTCTTCAGTCATTGGGACTTGCAGGGCATCGCCATAGACAGACGCAGATGAAGAGTAGACAATGCGTTTTACACCTTTTTTGATAGCGGCCTCAATTACATTGAATGTCCCGCGAATATTCACATCGAAGGCTGCCTTAGGGTACTCATAGCACTGTAAAAGCCATAATGCGGCAAGATGAAATACGCCATCCACACCTTCCATTGCTTTCTCAAGGACATCCGTCTGCAAAATATCGCCACCGTGGGGATAGATAACAACGCGCGGGTCTTTGAGCGCGTCCTTGAGGTTGTCCATCGTCCCGCGGCAGAAGTTATCGTATATAATTATTTCTTTGGCGTCGTTCTTTGTGAGCTGGTCAACGAGGTGGCTGCCGATGAGACCAGCGCCACCTATTACCAACAATCTTTTTCCGTCCAAATCCATACATCCTCCGGGAGACTAGTTATCAGTAGTCAGTTGATAGAGTGATAAAATTCTCTCATTGTATCTACCACGTATTGCTTTTGTTCTGACGTAAGCTCTGGGTATATTGGAAGCGCCATTGTTTCCTTTGCGGCGGCTTCACTGTGCGGGAGATCGCCTGCTTTATAGCCGAGATCCGCAAAGCATTCCTGAATATGGAGCGGAACCGGATAATAGATTTCCGTGCCGATCCCCTTCTCCTTGAAGCGAGCCATGAGGCCGTCGCGGTTCTTTGCGCGTATCACATATTGATTGTAGATATGACGTCCGCCCGGGATCTCATAAGGCGTGATGAGTTGCCGGTCGACCAGTCCCGCCTTTGTCAGCGCATCATTATACCAGTCCGCATTTGCCTTGCGCGCCGCACTCCATTTGTCCAGGTGGCCCAGCTTCACTTCGATCACGGCAGCCTGCAGCGTATCGAGGCGGCTGTTGCATCCCACTATCTTATGATAATACTTCGGTTTGCTTCCGTGAACGCGAAGCACGCGAAGTTTTTCCGCATATTCGTCGCTGTTGGTCGTAACGATACCGCCGTCGCCGAATCCGCCCAAGTTTTTGCTCGGGAAAAATGAGAAGCAGCCGAAATGGCCGATTGAGCCGGCGCGGCGCCCTTTATATTCGGTTCCGATCGCCTGCGCACCGTCTTCGATGACGGTCAAGTCATGTTTCTTCGCAATACCCATGATCGGATCCATGTCCGCGGACTGTCCGTAGAGATGGACCGGAATAATAGCTTTAATTCGTGACTCGTGACTCGTGACTCGTGATTGGTAAATGCTTTTTTTTGCAAATACGTCTTCGATGCAATTTGGATCTATGTTGTAGGTTTTCGGGTCGATGTCGACGAAGATCGGAGTTGCGCCGAGGCGTGAAATAGCACCGGCGGTGGCGAAAAATGTGTATGGAGTCGTGATTACTGCATCCCCATGGCCAACTCCGATTGCCATGAGCGAAAGTAAAAGCGCATCGCTTCCCGAAGCGACACCGATTGCATGCTTGCAATTCGTGTACGCTGCGATCTTTTCCTCCAGGGATTTGACCTGAGGTCCCATAATAAAATGTTGAGATTCTAAAACATTATCTACTGCATGACTGACTTCATCCTTAATTGTCGAATACTGCGCCTTCAGATCGAGAAGCGGGACATACATCTATTTCTCCTCTCTTGTAATAACAAAACCATTTCGCATATATGTATTACCGCATACAGCGCATGTGGCATTTTCCTTTTTATTGTCGATGCTTAGTGGCAATTTGATGCCACACTGGCACATCCACCCCTGCTGGCGTGCCGGATTGCCGTAAACAAGTGCATATGGAAGAATATCTTTTGTTACTACTGCACCGGCACCAACAAATGCGTACTCGCCTATTTCATTACCGCATACTATTGTAGCATTCGCGCCAATTGTTGCCCCTTTTCGTACAATAGTCTGCTTATACTCATTTCTTCTGGAAATGTGGCTACGGGGATTTGCAATATTAGTAAAAATCATAGAAGGTCCAAGAAACACATCATCTTCACAAACAACCCTTTCGAATATCGACACATTATTTTGAGCCTTAACATTATTACCAAGCTTGGCCCCATTCATTACGACAACGTTCTGCCCAATCGTACAATTTTCACCAATCTGTGCGCCTGACAGCACATGTGCAAAATGCCATATTTTTGAGTCCTTTCCAATCTTTGCACCTTCGTCGACGATTGCGGTATCGTGCGCGTAATAATCCCTATTAGTGATCAGTGATCCGTGATCAGTGATCAGTTGTTTGTCAGTAGAAAGAGAAACGGTGGTGCCGTTTTTATCAAGCGACTCCTGGAGTGCATTCAGAACGCGAAGGCCGCGTACACCTTCGTTGCCGTCGGTAATCGGCTTCGTGCGGTTTGTAACACACTCGATGAAATGGCGGCACTCTGCCTTGAGCGGCTCATCTTTTTCCAGCGGCACTGACTTACCTTCAGCCTTTTTCGCCACGGGGATATTGCCTGACCAAAGCACTTCGTGCGGATATAAAACGAGCTTGCCCTCCCAAGACGCCGTATCGTCAAAAACAGCCATTTGCTTGTCACCAACGACGACGAGTTTTTGCTCCTTAAATGGGTGCAGCCATGACACAAAAATATGGGCATTTACACCGCTTGCAAACTTCATCTGCGACATTGTGACGTCTGCAATATGCGGATGGAGGTAATTCGACCCCTTGGCGCTGACTTCTGTGGGTTCCTCTGCAAGCAGGCCCAATATCATTGAGATGTCATGCGGCGCGAAACTCCAAAGAATGTTCTCCTCACGGCGGATTTTGCCGAAGTTCAAACGGTTTGAATATACGTAGCGTATGCGGCCGAGCGTTCCCTTTGAAACAATCGTCTTCAATGCGTGAACCGCAGGATGATAATGAAGTATATGGCCGACCATCAATATGCGGCCTTTTTCCTCCGCAAGCCTTACGAGCTCCGCACCCTCTGCGGCCTTAAGCGCCAAGGGCTTTTCGATAAAAACATCCTTGCCAACCAGCAATGCTTTCTTAACCAACTCATAATGTGTAACAGCAGGTGTTGCGATCACAACAGACTTGATCTGACTATCGGCTAATACATCTTCTATATTTAGAGTTGTCTCTAAATCTTTGTATTGCTTGCCAGATTCGGCAAGCTTTTCGGGATTCATGTCACATACAATCCGCAAAGTGCCAATGTCATAAAAATTGCGAACGAGATTTTTCCCCCAATAACCGTATCCGATAACCGCAATATTTTTGCTCATTCCATACTCCTAATCGTAATTTTATTTGTACCACACAGTGCGATTCACATAGTCCGTATAGCTCATGATAATTCGCACGACCTTTTTCGAAACATTGTCGGCGTCGTAGTCGCCCACGAGCCGAAATTGGCGGCCCCCTTCAGCATGATGGGATCTGGCGACGGCAATTGCCTGCACGACCGCATCCGCCTCAAGTCCGCACATAATCAGCGTTCCTTCATCCATCCCCTCCGGCCTCTCGTGCGCCTGCCGGATGGTCACAGCCGGAATATTCAGAATAGAGGATTCCTCCGTAATCGTTCCGCTGTCCGACACAACGCACATGGCATGCTTCTCCAGTTTGACATAGTCGAAAAGCCCAAACGGCTTCATGAAGCATATGCGCTTGTCAAAACCATACTCCGCCATCGCATCAAGTTTCCGCCGCGTGCGCGGGTGAGTAGAGACGATCACCGTTCTCTCATATGCCGATGCGACGGCATTCAGAGAACGCATCAGTCGCTGAAAATTCTCCTCGCTGTCCACATTTTCTTCACGATGTATGCTGACAACCACATATTCCGCAGGCTTAAGCTGCAGCCTCTCAAGCACATCTGAAGCATCGATCTTCGGCATATAATAATTCAGCACTTCCTTCTGCGGCGAGCCTGTCTTGATGACTGTCTCCGGCTTCAACCCCTCCGCCAGGAGATATCGGCGCGCGTGCTCCGTGTATGGCATATTGATGTCGCTAATGTGGTCCACGATCTTTCGGTTGATTTCTTCGGGCACCCTCTGATCAAAGCATCGATTTCCGGCCTCCATATGAAACACCGGTATTTTACGTCTTTTCGCCGCTATCACAGAAAGGCAGCTGTTCGTATCTCCAAGGATCAGCAGCGCATCCGGCTTCTCCTCGGCCATAACGGTGTCCGCCTTGGTAATAACTTTCCCAATAGTCCCGGCAACAGTCTCTTCTGCGGCATCCAGAAAATGGTCGGGCTTTCTGACACCCAGCTGACTAAAGAATATCTCGTTCAATTCATAATCATAATTCTGACCCGTGTGAACAGAGACATGCTTCGTGTGCTCATCCAACTCGCTCATCACGCGGCTCAACTTGATGATCTCCGGCCGGGTACCGACAATTGTCATTACTTTGAGAGTCATATGTTCTCCTGTACTGTTAGGTCTACCTCCCCTGCCCCTCCTTACAAAGGAGGGGGGATTAGCGGAGGAGTTCCTCTGCTTCGCCCGCAAATCCATCTTCGACAAGTAGACGATGCTTCTTTAGCAGCGCCACAGTTCCGGCTGCATCAAGCACATTGTCCGCCGAGCTGAATTCCTTCGTAAATGCATTTTGTTCAGTATCTCTCTCGAGGCGCAATTCCGGCAGCATCGGTTTTATAGCGTAATAGTCCCCACGCCTGACGCAGTGGTGCGCCTCCTCCTCTGAAACCATGATCTCATGCATCTTCTCGTTCGGCCTTATCCCTGTGATCCGGATTTCAATTCTGCGGTCTTCTATCAGCGTCTTCGCTATATTCATCACGGTAGCGGATGGTGCATTCGGCACATAGATCTCGCCGGGCCGCGCACCCTTCAACGCAGCATATACCGTATCGACGGCCTGATCGAGGCTTAGCAGAAATCGTGTCATCTCCGGGACGGTTATAGTAACAGGTCCGCCATTTTTGATCTGATAGTGGAACAACGGCACCACAGATCCACGCGATGCCATGACATTTCCATACCTCACGCCGATAAATCTTGTTTTCTTATTCAACACATTTGCCGATATGATGATCCGCTCCTGAATAGACTTTGTCATCCCCATCGCATTGACGGGCTTGCACGCTTTATCGGTGCTGACAGCCAAAACCGTTTCCACAGGAAATTCATTTTCCTCTATCGCCCTGACGATATTCGCCGCGCCGATGCAGTTCGTCAGAACCGCCTGCACAGGGAAATACTCGCACGTCGGCACTTGCTTCAAAGCAGCCGCATTCACAACGATATCGGCATCTCTCACAGCAGTGCACACATCGGAGTAGTCCCGGACATCACCGATTCTGAATTCAAGAACATTCTTGAAATTGCTGTATATCACTTCGTCCGTCGCAACGCGCGTATGCAAATACGACATCCTCATGTCGTGCTGCTTTGCTTCGTCTCGGGACAACACAATCAACTTTTTTGGTGTTCCCATTTCACCTGTAAGCACCCTTCTAACAAACGTCTTCCCGAACGACCCCGTGCCACCAGTGACCAAAACCACTTTGTCCTGTAACAGCATGTATGCGCTCTCCTTCCCTGGCTATGAATGCCCGCGGCAATAGTTGACGAGATAATCATCATGCATCTTTTCAATAAGCTCCTGCCATGACGGAGACACATAGCCTGTGCTTCGCCGAAACATGGAGGAGTTGAGAGAACGATCCAGACAGACGTCGTCGCAAGGTTCTATCACAATGTCCTTTTTATATGTTGCCGCAAGCAGCTTGAGAAAATCATATTTCGAGATTGAACTTGATGATACATTATATATCCCCGTCATTCGCTCATTCGGCAATACATAGTTTGCAATGATGCTTCCGAGCTCGGCTGTTGTCGTTCCCGAGAAAAAGACCTTTTTGAACCCCCGCGCCGCGCCTTCCTGCGCCAGAAACCATTCAACAAGCCCGTAATTACCCCTAAGCTCATGTCCAACGGCTGAAGTCCTTAATGTAACACAGTGCGGATATGACACCTCGCCCAAGTACTTCGATCTCCCATACAGATCAACGGCATCCGATACGGCATCATCCGAATAGTTGCCTTTATCGCCCCTGAACACGCAATCCGTACTCATATGAATCATCCGTGAGCCCGCTATTTGACATACCTTGGCGATGCGATGCGGCAGCAACGAGTTCACTGCGATGGCAGAAAGAGGATCATCTTCAATCGGCAGTTGCTTGATCAACCCAAGGCAGTTTATGACAACATCCGGCTTGACAGATGACAGAATGCCCAGAACAGAATCCATATTCATCGCATCCACGTCGGACATGATTTTATGCATCAGATCGGCACCGAACCAAGTCCTAAGACTGTCGTGCTCCCGCGCTGTTCCGTAGACATCGAAACCATCCCTCTCTGAAAGTTTCCGAAATATCATATGTCCGATCATGCCTGTGCACCCGAGAACCAACACTTTTTTTGTCATTTATTGGACCCTCCCACGAGACACAGCCGATTGACTATCCCCAACTTCATCATGATATCTTCCAGGATCCCAAGCAACTTGCCGCCGTCATAATTGGCCTCACAATACGAGCGAGCCCTCATTCCCATACAGCGCCGCTCTTCATCAGTTTTATGATACATACCGAGCACAGCCTCGGCCAACTGTTCAGGCTGCTCGGCTTCGCATACAACGCCCGCACCTGATTCCCTCAAAATTCTGGCGCCTTCGCCATCAAGGGCCGCAATGATCGGCCGGCCGCACGCAAGATACGATTGCACCTTTGCCGGGACCGTCATGGCAAATATCGGATCTTTTCTTAAAGTCACCAGCATTGCATCCGCAAGTGAGAAAAATCGCGGCATAGTCTCGCTCGGATACTTCCCGAGAAGGTGAACCGTCCTGCCAAGCCCCCTTCTCTCGATCTCATTTTCCACCCAGCCTGACATTCGCCCTTCACCCAGAACTACAATGTGGATATCAGAATATGCCTTCAACCTCTCCGCCGCCGCAAGAATCGTCGGAAAGTCCTGCGCAACGCCAATATTCCCGGCGAACATCACGCAGAACCCCTTAGGCAGCAATCCTCTTTCTTCAGCATCGACTTCAACATCAACCGGTTTAAATGAGGCACCAGCGCAGTTTGGAAAATATCCGATTTTTTTCCCATCGATGCCCATTCGCATTATAGGCTCGCAAAACGCCTTAGACTGCACAAGAAGGTGATCACATCCGTTATAAATATATCTCACCAACTTCTCGACCCATCTAAGAATGAACGGTGAACTGACTGCTTTTGTCGCGGATATACTTTCGGGCCAAAGATCCTGAACCCAGAATATCACCGGGGTCTTCCTCATTTTTTTGAGCAACAGCGCCGGCAGACCCACCGTAATGGGCGACGGCTCGTAGACGAAGATAACGTCATAGCGCCCGCGACAAACGAACGGGCCAAGCAGGCACGAAAATAAAACAAACGACAGGTAGTTGAGAATCAGGCGGAAGGCGCCTCCCCTGCCGCGCGGAATGAGCGGCACACGGTGAATCTTGACGCCGAGGTAAACGTGCTTCCTCCTCTTGAACCATCCATATCCGTCGAAGAACCGCCCTCTCGGATAATTCGGGATGCCGGTCAGCACTTCAACAGAATGCCCGCGCTCAACCAACGACGCGGCAAGCTCGTTGATACAAAATGTTTCCGGCCAGAAATATTGACTAACAATCAAAAACCTCATACAAGATCCTTATACACTTCTTCATAATGTCGGGCCATTTCTGCTATGGACCATTCTTGGGTTTTCTGTTGTGCAATCAAAGCGCGGCTCTTTGAAGAATCAACATTACACAATGCCTCGACAATAGTATCGGCCGCCCGCTGAACGTTCGTTGGGTCAAAAAAAAGCGCACTACTCTCATCAAGAATCTCCCGGTGCTCGGGAATATCCGATAGTACAAGCGGGCAACCGCACGCCATGGCTTCCATGACCGTGTTCGGACATCCTTCATACGCGCTGAACGATACAAACACGGAGGCCTTTTTCATCAGTGCCCACACCGAGGCGGTCGGCAGATGACCTGTGAAATGGACATCAGCGTGCAACCCCAATGCATTTCTTAATGATTCCAACTCGGATCGCTGGGGACCTTCCCCGCACAGAACACCCAACACGTCTCGTCGCTGCCTTACACATGCCATTGCTTCTAGGAAAGCTTGCGGCCTCTTTTGCACTCGTTCAATCCGCCCGACATAAAGCACAATGGGTTTTTCTGTCTTCGCCAATTCGAGCGGCAAAGCTGCCATGACCTTGTCAATACGATTCGCCGCCAACGCGTTCGATACGACGTAGCGGCGACTGCATGGTAGCTGCGTTTTCCAATATTCGTCGCCACATGAGGAATTCGATACAATCGCACTGGCACATGAAGCTATGCGAACCCGCAAACAGTTCTTCCAAGTCTTCGGATAGTGCATGGCCGAAATCGACTCACGACATATCCAGGGAATCCCATTGAGTCTCGCCGCTATTCCACCCAGAATATCCATCTGGACGATCCATGTATGGATGATGTGCGGTTTGAGGCGGCGAGCAAGTCGAACGAGTTGCCAGAGCAAATAGGGGTCGTAATTGGATAGTGCTTTGAGCTGATGCAACACAACACCTGGCAATTCCGGCTTCAGAGGACCTTCTTTAGAATAGGCAAGATGAACATCGTGACCCATGCGAGCCAGCTCGGGCGCCAGATAACTGAGCTGTCGTTCCGCCCCGCCGCCAGAGAGACTCGGTATGAGGTGAAGTATGCGCATACTCAATCAATAAACTCCCGAAACCATAATTCGAGAAAAAGCAACGCCCAAAGCCGGTTCGACCAGTCTCTACGACCTTCATCGTGTTCTCTGACCATCTTTTTCACGAACTGTTGTTCAAATAAGCCTCTGCGCGCAGATCTTCCATCGAGCAACGTCTCCTTCAGCATCGGCGCAAGGTCACCCCGAAGCCACTTCGCAATCGGAAGAGCGAAACCCGTCTTAGGTTTATTCAGAATCTCCGCCGGCAACAAATGTTTCACCGCACTCCCGAGAATGAGCTTCCCCCCCGTTGCATCACGCTTGAACCGTGAAGGGATCGTCGCAGCAAACTCCACGAATTCGTGATCTAGAAAAGGGCACCGCACCTCCAAGCTGTTGGCCATAGACGCGATATCCGTCTTCACCATGAGACAGTCGGGGAGGTAAAAGTTCTGGTCGTGGCGCATCAGCCAGTCCAGCGCATCCATGCCCTCGTCGCAGGCATAAGCTGCCAGAGGGTCTTCCGGAACAGGCAGCCTGGAGACCATGTCCCTGAATAAAGGCGTGTATGCCAGCCGTTTCTCCTCAGGTTTGAGTATGGTTCCAAACTGCAGGCGGCGTGCTTTCACGTTTGCCGCCGCGAACATGGCGAGCCCGCGCCGGAGCCGTGCCGCATTATTGTTATGAGGAAATGCATCAAGCAGTCCCCTTCCACCCTCTGCAATCACTTTCCTTAACCAAAGAGGCCACACATCCCATCTGTTCCATCCCATAATCGCTGCATAGTTGTCATATCCGGCAAAAGACTCGTCGCCGCCATCGCCGCTCAAGGCGACAGTCACATGTTTGCGCGTCATCTGTGATACATAGTAAGTCGGCAGGGCCGAAGAATCCGCAAAGGGTTCATTATAGTGCTTCACGAGAAGCGGTAAAACCTCGGCTGCATTGGGTTTGACGGTCAATTCATGATGTTCCGTCCCGTAACGATCCGCCAGCAATCGCGCATACGGCAGCTCGTTAAAGCCCTCTTCCTCAAAGCCAATAGAAAAAGTCTTTACCGGCCGTGAACTTTCTTGTGCCATGAGCGCCACGATTGTGGCCGAATCGATACCACCGCTCAAAAACGCACCAAGCGGCACGTCAGATATCATTCGAAGTCGGACCGCCTCGCGCAGGCGCTGGAGAAGTTCCGCTTCAATTTCCTCCTGATCAACGATCACCTGTTCTGAACTTACCGCTTCCCAGTAACACTGCGTCTTTACATTACCCCTCACATCGCACGTCAAGCACTCTCCCGGCCTCAATCTCCTTATCCCCTCAAATGCAGTCAGAGGACTCGGCACGAATTGATACGTCAGATACTGGTCAATGGCATGGTGGCTCGGAGACACGGATACATCAGGATCTGCGGTGATGGCCTTGATTTCTGAACCGAACACAAAAGCTTGCGGCGTGAGGGTGTAGCAGAAGGGTTTCTTTCCCATACGGTCCCGCGCGCAAAACAGAATCTCACGCCGCTCGTCCCACAGTGCAAAAGCAAACATCCCTCGGAGTTTCCGTAAGCATGCAATGCCCTCATCCTCGTAAAGATGAATGATCACCTCTGTATCGGAATTCGTTGCGAATCGATGCCCGCGCGCCTGCAACCGTGTCCGCAATTCCTGAAAGTTATAGATCTCTCCATTGAAGACAATCCACACAGTGCGGTCTTCGTTGGCAAGAGGTGGGCACGCGTTAGTTGCAAGGTCGATAATAGAAAGACGCCTCTGACCCATGCCAATGTGCGGTGCCACGTATATACCTTCGTCATCGGGACCGCGATGCGTGATGGTCTTGCACATTGCCCTAATGGAATCGGCCTCGGGTATGCTCTCTTTAAATATCAGTTTTCCGCAAATTCCACACATATGTCATCCTATGTTGCTAGCACCGGCCCCAACCCTCAAGGCAGGCGTGCTGCTTCTGGATTGCGATAGGAAAGCAACACCCAGCCGTAAAAGAATATAGAAGGGAATAATTTCCCAGACAATATTTGCCAAAAGATAGAATGTCGTATCCCTGAACGTGTAATACACCTTAAGACAAAGAAACATATACACTAGCGTCTCCATGAATCCGGTTTGATGTTTCAAATACCAGCGATGAATTCGTGCCAGGATATATCCCAGAAGAGCCCCCCTCAAAGCCAGTTCCAACCAATCAAAACCCACGATCGACTGCGTGATGACACCCCACATGAGTCCCTTGCCGGTTCCACTCAAACCAAGTTCCCGCAGATACCATTCAGATGCCGCTACTTTCTCGAAAGGAACTAATTGCTGCGGCGGTAGGACTGTAATGATGTCGTTGATGTGCAAATACCAAGGCAAATCAGTGCCGCTCTTCTTTCGCTGCGATACGTCATATGCCGTAGCAAGTAATGCTTGAAATTCGTTGCCCCCAGCAAGTATCCCCCCTTCTCTTTCGGAATACTTCTCTTGAAACGAGGCAACATCAACATATGAACGATAAAGACCTAAAAACATGAAAGCTATAAACAGCAACGTACCTGAAGTGAGCAGAAATTTCATCGTTAAGGGCTTAACCATCCGGTGATAGAGCAACGCCGTTGCTATTAAGAACAACACCAAACCGGTTCGGGCTCCCTTCAGAATAAAGGTTTGAACGATTTCCACCCCAATCCATACGAGCAAAATCCACAACCATGTTTTCCGCCTACATCTTGTCACAACAAAAAAAAGAAATGCCAGCTTGAAGACAAAAAGGATCCCCGACAGCTTGCTGGATATCTGCATTACAATAACTGGCAAGTTTGCAATGGCAATCCTATTCTTCTCAAATGCTTCTGATTCGTAGCTCGTGTTGAAATTAACGCCCGTCATCACCTGCAGGATTACGAAATATCCACTCAGCATTAGAAAGAAAAGGATGATGACACGAACCGCCGAACGACTTGGCGCATTGACATTGCCCGTAGCCATGATTCCACGGCCTCGAAATGCTAAATAGAAAACCACAAAGAAAAAAAGATACAACAGGTGGCGTAAATGGAACACACCGAGCTCAAAAGGTTCGATATTGTATGAAGCGAGCCGTGAATCGCTAAGGATGCCAAACTGAAACCCCTCCACCCAATAATTGACAAGGGGATAGATCATATAAACAAGCGTCGCCAATGCGCAGAACACGCCCACATCAAAGAAGGGAATATTCTGATCACGATCCCAGAGCGTCATCCAAAGCCATATCACAATGATGACGCCCGCGAGCGCAGGCGCAGCAACACACCTCTCATCGGGCGTCATGAACGCCAGCGCCACGGCACCTAATACGATTGCGGGAAGTACTACTGAACCCGTTTTATTCCGAATGCGCATCGCCAACCACCTTATCCACCCCTCTCTACACCCACCCCTTTCATACGGTCCAGAAAGGACACTAATACTCCCAAGAGATAGAGTATATTCGTATGAAATCTCAATTCCTGCCGCAGAATCTTCGTCAGATCCTTTTTGCGTAGCCCTAGGTGAAGCCCCAGTCTAAAATGCCGGACAGTTGCCCTCACGCGATAATACCAATCATGCTTCAGATAGTCATAATTATGATTCAAGTAATAGTGATTCATTTCAAAGTCTTCTCGTAGATATTTCAATTTCCCTGTGTGGCTGATAGATGCTGAATTCTCGGTGTTGTAGATTCTCACAACCGAACTTGTATAGACATAATCATACTCTCGCGCAATCCGGGTCCATGCATATCCGTTCGAATACCCCGGCTTCACATCAGAAAAAAAACGTTCAATTATTTCTCTTTTCGTACACTGAAACATCTCACCGCGTATTTTTTCTACATGGCGAATTTCAAGCTCGTTAGAAACCTTTTCCGCCCACTTCGATTTGGTGCCGATGAATTTCCCCTGCATATTCTGACAGCGCCCGCAGACACCCGCAATCTTCTCATTCTCTGTGCCAGAATATTTGCCCAGCACCGATCGATAGATTTCAAGGGCATTGTCAGTGAGCATATCATCCTGATCCAGTATCAGGACATAATCACCACTCGCCACCCTGCTGCCTTCATAGGCTGAACGTGATCCCACATAGTTTTTTTCCAGGAATACAGTTTTCACAGCAAATGGTGCGCTCCGCTGGAAATGTCTCATCATGGAAGCGGTGCTGTCGTCATCATTCGAAAAATCATCCACCAATACCCATTCAAATTCACAATCACTGCGCTTTTGTCGTAAAAGGCTCTCATACGTTCTTGGCAGAGTGTCCGCAGCGCGGTAGCATAATGTGACAATGCTAAAAAGCATTAGGCCTCATTCCACCTCATGTCTTTTCCTGTTCCAATTCAAGCCCTTCTCTCTTTACGAAAATGCTCTTTACCATGCTCCCTACGATGGCTCGGGTTTCCCGCCTCACCAGAACTCCGGTAACGAGGAAGCCCGCTCCCAAACCACCAAGGATCAGCAACACTTGCCAGCGACTCCGATTGAGTTCTACACCTTCCATACTTAGCGAGGAGGCAATAACTGCAACACCCGCTACCGCAAGCCAAATTGGCAGCACATCCACACTTAACCAGCGCCAATGCAAGCCCGGCATAAATCGTCTATGAACAACCCATGTCCACACAAGCAGGTAGAACGCAGACTGACCAACCCAGACATATCCGGCCCCGACGCCACCGTACGTATGGGCGGCCCAGACTAGGAGAGGCACGAGAACTGCCACAAATATGATATTCCCGATGATTTGAAGTCTCAGATTCCCTTTGGCGAACTGAATATATGACTGAAAGGCCGCCACTGCGAAGATTCCGTTGCCAATAGCATAAAGGCGAAGAATGGGCGCTGCTTTTTCTGCAGTTTCCTGGCTACCCGTCCACGCCCAAAGAATCGGCGCGGAAAACAGTACTAGAATCGCCGTCAAGGGCGCCGCTACAATACAAACCCACTGCGTCGCTCGGCGATAAAGGGCGATGAAGCTTCTCGTATCACCTTCTGCATCCATCTTCACAAGTCTCGGCAGCAAGGCCTGGCTGAATGGACTACCGACCAGCGCAACAGAAGAAGCGACCAGAACCCCTACGCTAAAGAAACCGAATTCCGTAAGCGGAATAATTTTGGAGAGCACCACTTTGTCAATCTGAGTCACCATGACATAAATTAAGGCGACCACGGCTACCGACAATGAAAACTTGAGAACGCCGCGCAAAGGCGCCAAAGACCACCCGATACGGTCATGAACAGCGGGCATGAGGCGGTGCGTCTTCGCCGCCAGAAACATCAGCTCAAGGCCTGAAATCACGAGCTGATACAAGAAGAACACCTTCGGGCTGGTGCCGATGTAGATGAAGACAGGGATGATCACAATAAAGCGAATCGTGGCAATAAAGATATTGCAGCCATTCAGCCATACTTGTCGCTCGAAGCCACAAATTGCACCGCGATAAATACCGCTTACCAAGCGTGGCGCTACAGCCAAGCCCATCAGCGTAATCGCGCCCGATACCTGCTCGTAGGAAAGATATTGTACTTTGAGCCAATGACGCGCAATACTGCCAGACATACTCACTATGAGGGCGCCACCGATGATCGCAGCAAAATAAAAAAGTATTTCCATCGCGCGAAGCAAGCGCCGCAATTCCATTTCGCTCAAAACCCCGCCTCGGAAGCGCGCAACTTCGCGCCCTAACGTCGGGCTCAGGCCAAAATCCAGCAACTGGAACCACATTTGCATCAAGGAAAAGAAGCCCACCAGCCCGTAGGCCTCGACTCCCATGTAACGCAAATATACAGGCACCATGATGATGTTGATCAGCATCACGTAAAGCTGCCCAATAGAGTTGGCAAAAATGTTATGTTTTAATGACATAGAGTAAAATAAAGCTACGTGGAACCCTCGCCTCGTTCGCACATCAGGAAGATGCTCGAACACAGATCCGGGTACTGTTGCCCCATTTTGTAGCACCCCTCCAGATACTCCTTGGAGATGATATCCGTGTGCAACAAGCGATCCCATTGGAAATTCGCCAGCGCCTTGAAGAAGATTCCCGACCGGTGAACCACCTTCAGCCCTGCCGCCAAGGCCTCTCGCTCCAAGGTGTCCAATGTGTAAGTGCGGCGATGACCATGCTCGGCCTCTGACGCGGTGACAGCCGAATTGTGTGTGATAAGCCCCATCTTCACCGCTATCTGTCTTGAAGGAGCATTGGCATTCGGGCATACCAAAAATAACCTGCCGTTCTCCGCCAACCACTCATTGTTGATGCGTTTCAACACCAACACGGGGTCATCTAAATGTTCCAACACATGAGTCAGCACGATGTTGTCATAGCGCTTGGGCAGGGACGCTCTCTCGAACAGCGAGTTCACGAACTTCACTCTGTCACCAAGTTTCTTTTTAGCTTCCTCAATAGCGACATCCGATGCTTCGACACAGGTAACGTCATCGAAATAGGGCAGGAGTCTTCTGGTGAAGTCGCCTTTGAAGCTCCCAAGTTCAAGCAAACTTCCCTTGTTAAAAAACGGTTCGAAAGATTTGATCATGCAAGGGTGCATCACATCGAAGTCGAAGCTGTAGGCGTATTTGTGGTCATTTGTGTCCTTCATCTCAATGTTATAGTCACGCTTGCTGTTCATGCTCTTCCCCGCTTTCAAATATAGATCCATGGTAATGAATGACGCATTCGCTTTGCCTGCAACGAATCCGTTCTTTTCATAGAGCCTGATGGCCGGCGTATTGTCGCTCGCCACCTCCAGACTGATCTGCCGCATGCCCAAGACCTTCGCGTGCTCGACGCACTTACCCACCAAACGCGCGGCGATGCCTTTGTCTGTCCACGCCTTCAACACACTGACGCTAGTAATGTAGGCGATGCGGCTTTCATAGTCGTTGCAATAAACCGCCACTAGACCGACTAATGTTCCGCCCGACCACGCTTCGAACCTCGTCGCGTTACTCGCTATCTTCTGTGCGTAGTCTTTTACCTCAACCCGGCCGCTCAACGGCGGCACAAAATCGGCATCACATGCCCGCAGGTGGACGACGATCTCAACCTCGGATGCCTTGTTCAACAAGTAATCCATGTCATTTCTCATTTCTCCAGCACCGCCAGCCCGAAGCCGTAGCGTCCGAACTCATTGCCGTTATAGAGCAAATACACCTTGCCATCACACTCGAACACATGCGGATAGCACAGCATATCCGAATCCCAATCGCCCGGGGTGATATCGAGGGTTGGGTTCTCATCGTCCCGCGTCCAGTGCGCCAGATCTTTCGAAGACGCATGGCCGATACGATAGCCCCGACCCATGTTTTTCCTGAAGTCAAAAGACTGGCGATAACAGAAGAACATGTGATACCTGCCATCGAACTCGATCACCGTCGGCAGCGCCTGGCTTTCATCCGCACCTAAGCAGTCGGAAATGATCTGCCGCGCCTCTTCCTTGATCCAGTGGACACCATCACTGGAGACCGCATGACCGATCTTGTAGGTCCGATCCGGCGGCGCATCCGGCGAGAACTTCTTCCAACCGGCACCGAAGATGTACCACATGTGAAATACACCACCGATGACTTTTACAAAGCCATCGCCGACTAGACAGGGCTCGTGCTGCGATGGCGCCAACACCGGACCGTCGCCGATTCGTTGGAAGGTGAGACCGTCATCGTGGCTGATGGCCAAACCAATGGCGGTATCGACCGAAACGGAGACACGCCGGTTCCAACCACACGTGTAACCATATATCGCATCGCCGTGGCGTAGCACGCTCATCGGAAAGATCCCATGCTCGTCAAAACAGCCAAGCCCACCGAGCGGGATGACCGGCTTGTCGGACACGCGGATGACATCGCGCAGGTTCTTCCGCATATCGACGAAGGCGATATGGCTCAGATATTTTCCATTCTCCTTGTCCACCGCGCGGGTGGAGAAATAGATACGCACGAAATCGTCGAACACCAAGGCCTGCGGCGATTGTGCGAATTGCACACATTCGTTCGGAAGCTTGTGCTGCGTCGGATCGAATATTTTGCCGAGCTTTTTCCACTTCATCGCGCTCATCCCTTACTCCAACTTTCCATCCAGCACTGCCAGACCGAAGCCGTGCCGTCCGACCTGGTTGCCAAGGTAGGCCATATAGATCTTTCCATCCAACTCGAATACATGCGGATAGCTGATCATCTCGGCATCCCAACCTTCCTCTGACACATCGATGCCCGCTTTCGCATCGTCGCGAATCCAGTCAATTAGGTTCGTGCTTGAAGCATAACCAATACGGTAGCCACGCTCCTTGCCACGATAATGGCCGCTGTAACGATAGCAGAAAAACATATGATATTTGCCGTTGGCATAGAACACGTCTGGGCTGGCTTGTGCTTCGTCTTCTTCGATGCGATTCTCGATCAGATCTTTATTGGCCTTGCTCCAACGGATACCATCCGAGGAAGATGCCATGCGTATCTTGTAGACCGGCTCCGCCCTGCCACCCACCATCTTCCACTTGCGCCCCGCAATGTACCATAGGTACCAGGTGTCGTTGAAATGCCGTATCTTCGGCCCGCTCAACACGAACGGCTCATCTGGTGAATACGACAAGACCGGGCCGTTGCCGAGTTTGATGAAGGTCTCGCCCCCATCGCGGCTGACCGCCATGCCGATTGCCACGTTGAACGGCACGGATTCGCAGCGCGTCCAGCCCGCATAATAGGCGCGCACTTCGTCGCCGTTGCGAATGACGGACACAGGATAGATGCCGAACTCATCGAACTCGCCCAGTCCACCCAGACTGAGGATGGGTTGTTCGCTAACGTGCCGTATCTTGAACAGATCAGCGCGGTCAAGATCGACATAGGCGGAGTAGCTCACGTACTGGCCGCTCTCATCTGCCGGCGGACGGCAGGAGAAATAGATGCGCACAAAATCGTCGAACACCAAAGTCGACGGGGCTTGCGCGAATTCCTTCAGCCAGCTGCGCCCTTTCACTTCTTGCGGCGTGAATACCTTGCCTAATTTTTTCCACTGGAACATGGTTTAGATCAACTCGTAGTTAGTCGAGATGCGGGTTTGGATCGTATCGAGCGGATTGAACATCATCACGTCGATGATCGACAGCCATGGCACGAATGCATTGCTAAACTGCGCATATTTGAACGGTTTCGATTGGATGAATTTCAAGTCGATGCCCTTCTCCCGGAACATCTCTTTGGAATACAACTCCATCCCGCCGCTTGCATTCACATAGGTATTCGCGCTGACCGCTTCACATAAGGCGAGCACCTTGTCCTGATTCTTCATGTCATGGTCGATGGCGATGTCGGAAGAGATCCTGATCTCCGTCATAATGCCCAAGTGCTCGCAGGTCTTGATGATGGAGTGATGCAGGAAGCGAAACAGGTTCGTATCTTCATAACGCACTATTTGCTCGACCAGCGGGAACGTCTGCGCAAAATGCGGCGCGTGTCGGTACGCCTCCTTGAATTGGTTTAGTAGTTTATCACGGTTAAAATTTGCTGCCAATTCCCGTTCGCGGACATCCAGAGAGTCTGAATCGCTTTTCAGCGGCAATGAAAACAACACATCCCTGCCGTTCTGCAACATGCGATTGCGGTTGATCCATCCTTTCTTGGTGTATTTAATGTTGTCATAAACGATGAACAGATCGACAGCAGCGATCAACTGATAGTAGCCGATGTAGGGAAAAAAATACGGCTGCATGATGGCCAATCTCATCATCGCATCCCCTGTACAGCCGATCGTTTGCTTGGTATCCATTTTTATTGGGCCGCGA
>Ga0315274_10003205_pt1 | contig 24380 bp, 11 predicted proteins | sample YL17G02_20_MG_FD_203700 | JGI IMG/M metagenome (GOLD analysis project Ga0315274, IMG submission 203700) | Sediment microbial communities from Yellowstone Lake, YNP, Wyoming, USA - YL17G02_20 | ecosystem: Environmental > Aquatic > Freshwater > Lake > Sediment | place: USA: Wyoming | collected...
ACACGTCCAGTGCCGCGTACAGGTACGCCTGGTTGAACGCCCACACGCCGTCGCCGGTCAAATCGTTGAGTGGGGCGCGGACCAGGCCGCTGGAAGGCCCCTGCCGCTGGCGGTTACGCTGAATCTCGGCGAGGCACCAGTCGAGGGCTTTGAGCGTGTAAGGCATCAGTCTGTCCAAGGCCGTGCGGTCGCCGGAGAGCAGGTAGTTCCGGGCAACGACATAGATCATGCCGGGCGTGTACACGCCCCAATTCGCGTAGCCAACGACGTGGCCGCTCGTCTCCTGGTTGTTGCGGTACATCGCCTGGAGTTCCTCGACGGAGATTCCGTGGTAGCCGCGCAGGTCGTACAGCATGTAGTCCACGTACACGGCCTGGTTGACCGGCCAGGGCGTCCCCTGCTGGCCGTAGGCGAAATTCGAGTAGGGCAAATCGATTTTGATGCCTTCGCCCTCGCCGCCGTGCCTTCGCGGCAGCCGCAGCGCGTGCCACAGATTCGCGCGGAACAGCTCGTTCACCGCCGGCTCCGGGACGCGCAACTGTGCGCCGCGAGCCAGATAGTCCGACCAGAATGCCAGCGTCTGGGAGCGAGCCTGCGCGTAAGACAGGCCAGTGAGCTTTGCGCGATTCTCAGAGCCGACGGCCGGAGAAGGCAGCCTGACAACGATCTGGCGTGAGCCTTTCGCCGCCACATCGAAGGAGACCGCGACTTGCCAGATCCTCATCTTCGATTTCTTGTCCTTATCGTCCGGACTCGATTCGCGAATCTCGCCGATGTTCAGTCCCGCCCCTTCCACCTCGAAAACGACATCGTGCGTGAGACTATTCTCGATGAGGAATACATCGTGTCCGCTCTCGGCGGCGACGTTCAGTTGTGCGGATTCCGGCAGGTCTCTCTGGTGGTTGATCTGAACGGAAACCTGTTTCGCGGAGTCTTCGAGGTTTGTGACAGTGAGCTTGTGCAGCAGGACCATCGGGATATCGCCGCGTCGTTCCTGCGGCGGGCCATTCAGGGGGTAGGCGAGTTGCTCCACCTCGTACCGCGTTGCGTCCTCTTCAAAAGTGGTCGTGATGATCGGCAGGCCGTCGGTCAGTCGCTGGCCTTTCCAGGAGTCGGCGATCCCTCGTGACAGGTCGCCGAAATCGTACCAGAAACGCAGCCTATCCGGGTTGCCCAGGTCGCTCCAGACGCCGGCGCCACGATCGATGCCGAACTTGGCAATCGCGCTGTCCCAGGTGACGCACACGATATGCCCCGGGAACGGCTGCGACGGGTTCACGTACTTCGGGCTGCCCATGTCCTCCCACCGGGCCGCGTACTGCTCGTAGGTCGCCTCGGGCTCGGCGTGCACCTGATCCAGTATGCCTTTGCCCCGCCACGGCTGTAGTTGCACCTGATGCTCGTCGAAGGAGACCGGGGCATCACCGGCGGTCAGATACACATCGAGTGACGGCACCCAGAAGCCCTCGTTCCGCCGGAGCTGATCGATGGTCACGCTGAATCCCCGCGTGCCCTGCTCATCCATTTGAATCGTCAGCCTGCGTGGGTCCTGGCGAAACGCCGGATCGCCGCAAAGCCGGCTCACCGTATCCGCGTCGCTGTGCTCGATCAGGTATTTCCAGATGCTGTGCAGGTTCTGGGTTTCTTTGACGGGAATATCCGGGTAATACAGCGTGAGAAGCAGACCATCGACGTCCCCCGCCCCGGCGGTCGTCTGCCACAGCCCTTCCCTAAGCCGATCGCCCACTTCCATAGCTTCGGCTGAGGCGCCGGCAATCTCCACCTGCTCTGCGAGAGCCTTGATCTGAAATGGCGTCGCGTTTGCCGAGCGATGGCCCCAGGTGATACGCACCTTCAATTCGAAGCGGTGCTCAGCGGCCGCCAGCGTGGAAGCCGGCACGACGGCACAGACCGATAAGAGAGTCGCTCGCAGCATTCGCAGGCCGTTTTTCATGTCGTCTCCCCTTCATGGATTGCCCCCGTTTTTGATCTCCGCGTAGGTCCAGTGCGGCTCCCAGCCGTCGGGCAGGACAAGGACCGGGCCCTCCTTCGTGGCCCCGTGGACGCTGCGAAGGGCCTTGCTCTCGCCGCCAATCGTGGGCGCATCCCGCCGCCGCATCAGGCCCATCGGCGCGCCGGACCGCGTCGGGTCGCCGTCCTCCTGCATATTGCCCGTGAAGAGCACGTACTGCCCGTCGGGTGAAACCACGCCGCCATACACGTGGCGGCCGTCCTCGCCATACACCAAGCGTCTATCGCGGCCCTCGGCGTCGGCCGTCCACAGTTGCGTCCAGCCGTACTCGCTGCCCGCCTGGTTCGCGGGGCGATAGGAGAAAACCAGATTCTGCGAGTCGGGACACCAGTCCGGCGTGCAATTGTCCACCCGGCTGACCGCGTTGACCTCGCCCGTCGCCGCGTTCATCCTCGCCACGGACCAGCCGGTGCCAAAGGAATTGGCGACTCCACACAGCCACTTCCCATCGGGCGACCAGGCGACCTGCTGAAAGAAGCCCTTGCGCTCCAGGGTGCTGAGAACCTTCTTCGTAGCCAGTTCCACGAAGTAGATGCCCTTCGCGGACATGCACGCGATTTTGTCGCCCTGCGGGTCCCACGAGGCCCAGGTGTACTCCCCTTCTTTGCCGTAGGCCTGCGGGTTGCCGCCGTCGCTGTCGGCGAACACGAGCACGCCCTGCATCCCGTACCGGTTGGGCTCGATGTTCTCGCCTTTGGGCAGGCGCCTGTAGAGGAGCCTTCGACCATCCGGCGAGAATCGCGGCGCCGCCTCGTTGAAGGCCGGCGTGTTCGTGATGTTGCGGACGCCCGACCCATCCGGCCGCATGAGAAACAGGTCCCAATCCCCCGCCGTCGTCCGTGCCCCGTACACGATCCACCCCTTGCCGCGGACCTCCCGGGCAAGCTCTGTCACTCGTGGGTCGCCCGCCTGCTGTCCGAGTTCTGCGTAGGTCCAGTGCGGCTCCCAGCCTCGGCCGAGGTCCAACATTGGCCCGGTGCCGACACTGGGGTATTCTTTGTGCCGGGCACCGCCGGGGCCGTGGGCCATTGGCGTGTCCTGGCGTCGAATGATCGCCATGGTCGTCAGCGAGTTGTCCACCTCGCCGAGGTCCTGCTGCGACCTTGTGAAAAGCACGTACTTGCCGTCGGGCGAGACGCAGCCGCCGTAGATGTGCCGGCCTTCCTCCGCATAGAGCATGCGCCGCTCGCTGCTGTCACCGCCGGCCATCCAAAGCTGCGCCCAATCCATGTTGCCCGGGACGATGCCACGGGAGTAGATCACGTGCTGCCCATCGGGGACCCAGTCGGGGGTGCAGTTGTAGCGGTCCGTCTCACTGACAGCGTTGATTTGCGCCGACTCGGCGTTCAGCCTGCCGATGGCCCACGCAATGCCCAGCCCGTTGGCGGTCCCGACGAACCATCTGCCGTCGGGCGACCAGACGAGCTGCTGAACGATCCCTTTGCGAGCGAGGCGGCGAGTCACCTTTCGGCTGGACACGTCGACGATGTCGATGCCCCGGATGGACAGGCACGCGAAACTCCGTCCCCCTGGCCCCCATGAGACCCATTGAAATCCGTTGCCCCAAACGTCCGCATTGGCGCCATCGGCGTCGGCGATGACAAGCTCATGGAGGCCGTACTTGTTGTTGTCCACGGCGGTATCCTTGGGCATGCGGTAGTACAGGACCTTGCACCCATCCGGCGAGAACTTCGCCCCCGCCTCGTTGAACGCCGGCGTATTCGTGACATTGCGGCGATCCAAGCCGTCCGGTCGCATAAGATACAAGTCCCAATCCCCCGCCTCCGCTTTCGCACTGTAGACGATCCAGCCTTTGTCGCGGACTTCCGCCGCCAGTACCATCACGTGGGACTCTGAGGCCTTCGAAGAAGCCTGCTGAGCAAGGCTTGACTCAGCGAGACAATCAGTAATCGTGAACGCGAGTGCGATGACAACGAGCCGCATAAGGTCACTCCCCCTTTGAATTCAGGATTTGCGATTTACTATTTGCACCCAACGCACGCTCAGGCATGCGCGAGCAAATCGTACATCGTAAATAGTGAATCGTCAATGGTTGGCTTACGGGCGCGTATCGTCGAGCTTCTTGTAGTGCCCGGCCTCTTTGTTCGACAGTCGTCCCTGCTCGATGAGCGTGCGTATACGTTGCAGGTCCACATCTCTGGGCTGGCCGGCGGTTCCGACTGTCGCGGCTGGAGCCTCCAGCATTGTCGGCATCACCCGGCGGAACCGGCTGACGGAGACGCCCGCCATGAGTACGCCCACGATCATCACTGCGGCCAAGAAGGGATACGATGAGACCCCCGCTGCAGAGACACGAGATTCTGCGTCTCCACCTTCTGTCACGGGATGTCGGCAGCGGTCGCAGTGGATGCAATCAACGTGCTCGCCCGTGGTCAGGCCGAATTCACAGCGGCCGAACCGTTTCTCCGGCAGCCATCGCCTCAACAGCGTGAAATGATTGAGCAGCGAGAGAAATGCTCCGGCGGGACACAGGTACCGGCACCAGAATCGAACGACCAGTACCGATCCGCCCAAGGCGACCGCCAGGATGCCCCACATCCAGGCGGGCCAGTTCAAACTGCTCGATGAAAGCTGAAAGCTGAAGATTCGGATCAGCGGATCGCCCGCGAGCGTCGTCCGATTGCGGGACAGGAAGAAGGCGATGATCAGCACGAACAGGACGCCGTAACGCACGAACCGGCCCGGTCCCATCTGTGTGTTCGGGACAGCCGGCTTGAGTCGCCGCGGCAGGAGGTACCCGAGCAGCTCCTGGGCCGCCCCAAAGGGACACACGTAGCCGCAGTAGAGATTGCCGAAAAGGACGACCAGCAGTGGCACACCGAGGACCAGCAAGAACGTGCCACCCAGTCCTGCCGCAGGCACCTCCAGAGAAAGCAATGTCACGATCTGCTCGCTGGAGTACTGGGCGTTGAGCACCAGACCGCCCACCATGAACGTGAGGACCAGCACGGCCAACCGGCTCCAGAACCCGCCCCACAATGTCACGAGGATGGCCGCTGCGAAAGTCGCGGGTAGATATAGCACGGCGAGATCCGGGACGTATCGCCTCCACGTCGCGGCCGGGACGGAGCGTTCACCAGCCGCTGCGATCTCCTTGCCCAGCACCTGTGCCGCGAATTGTCGTGATGATTCCTGCAATGCCGCCAGTATGGCCTCAGAGCTGATCGTCGCGCCCGTGACAGTATCGACGCCCGCGAATGGCTGAGGTGCAAAGAGGTCCCTTCCCTTGAGACCTGGGAGCCAACCGCGAACAAGGTCGAGATAGGTTGGCGTCTCATTCGACTGCACGACAAGGAAATCGACGAGCGCGCCCTTGTCGTCGATGTGCATCGCGAGGTTGATCCTGCCGCCGAAGCCCTGCACCGCAGGTGCAAAATCGGCGGAACTGAGGATGTACCCGCTCAGCGGCGCCTCGACCTGGGATAAAACAAAATAGCGTGCGCGCCTGGCGCTATCCGGCAATGTCACGGCTGCTTCCCTCGCATTCTGACCGCCGGCGAGGGCTTGCACGGCGTACTCGGGCAGAGTCGGCTGCAATCTCGCGCCGGCCGCGGTCAGTACGTTGGAGCTGATGACGACCCACGCGGCGATGCCGAGGAGAACATATCCGGCGTATGTCACCCACGGATGCCCGGTCCGCACCGAGGCGGTGGGCTCGCGTCTCCACAGGGCTGCGACCGCTGCGGGGACGTTCGCCAGGAGCAGGCCGATGAGCACCAGCAGCGTGGTCGTCGCGCCCAGCACAGGCAGCATCAGCAGGCTTGCCGCCAGACCACCGACACACGCCCCGAGATGATCGGCGGTCTCGAGCCGGCTGCCCGCCTCGCCCGGATGAAATCCCCCCACCGCAAGCCGAGCTGCGGCCAGCGGCCAATAGCCCCCGCAGCACAGGCCGGACAGGACGAAGACCGCCGCGAACACCCCGTGCCCCGCCGGCCATCGTGTAAGCCCCCCGGCCATCGCCGCCAGCACCAACCCATGAACCACGATCAGGCCGATCAGCAAAGACGCCGAATGTCGCAACTCCGCTTTCACCAACCGCCCGACGAGGACTGCGCCGGCTGTCAGGCCGACCATGAAAAGCGAGGAGATCACGCCGATGTGCAGATACAGCGAGCCAAAGCGAGTCTCGTACAGGTACATCAGGATGATGACGACGGCGATGCTGACCCAGCCGGTGGAGAACACCAGGAACGAGCCGTCGAAGCTCGATCTGCTCTCGCCCCGCGGCCTCGTCATGGCCCACATGCGAAGTACGACGAAGACCAGGATAGCCGCGAAGAACGGCCACAAGCCGCCGAGCGCCAGCAGCCTGACAAGCCGGGTCACGGAGGCCCCGGACTGCCGTGCCGCCAATAGAAGGCTGTACAGATGCGTCAAGGGATGTGCGTCGCGATTGATCAGCAGACTGGCGGGCAGATCGACCTTGTCGTAGCTCGCCATCGCCTGCGCCGCCCGGTCCGGCAGATAGATCGACAGCAGCCCGGCCGGTGGAAAAATCCGTTCCGCGCCTCTGATAGCCGCAAAACGGTCCCGCAATATCGCCGGGTCGCCGGTGAGGTCCTGCGAATCCGAGGCCAGCAGCCACGTCTCGTCGCCCGGGACGATCACTATGTGGGCAAAGGCTCTTTCCAGCGTCAACTTCGCCGATGCGCCCAGCCCAGCCAGCTCGGCGCCCATCACATTCTCGCCGCCCGCGATGCTTACGCTCAGTACTCCGCCCGGTCCCAGCGACCTCTTGATCTGCTCGAACGCCTCCGCTGTGAAGTAGCGGTTGAAGGCGGAGCTGGTCACGTCCGGCAGGTTCAGGATAACAAGATCGAAACGGTCTCTCGTATGCGCGAGATACCGACGCAATTCCTCCGTAATCGGATGGAAGCGGCCATCCTCGATACGAAGCTGTTCCGGCACGCATCCATGCACCCGCGCAACATACTCACTGTCGGCGTGCGCCCAGGCGACCCGCTCGACCTGCGGCAGCATGAGAAAGCGGCTGCACAGCCCAAGCCCCGAGCCAATCACAAGGACACGCCTCGTGTCGGGCTTCTGGCAAAGAGCGATCGCCGCTGCTTGTCCAGCCGCCTCATTTGGCAGCGCCTCGCACGCGGCCCCGTCCCGAACGACCACCCACTGGCCCTGGTACTGGCCATAGAGGTATTCGGCCTGCGCGGTTTGCAGAGTGCCCCGGTACGCATCGCGAGGAAGCAGCTTGGCCCATTTCAGCAGTCTCATCTGCTGCGCGAGACCATCATCGAACCCGCCGGCCAAGCCAAGGACGGGCAACAGGACAAGGGCCAGAGAGACAGCCTGCGCAATGCGCCGGCGAGAGTTCACGCACGACGATGCAAACACCGAAAGGGACAGGACTATGGTGATGAGAAAGAGGACTCGCACGGCGTCCACGTGCAGGGCCAGGAGCACCGTGACGGCGATGCCGCCGAGAAAGCTGCCGACCGCCTCAAGGATGTACACGTAAGAAACCGGAAGGCTCTGCGTCCGTTCGGCCCAACGGCAGGCCAGAGGAAACAGCAGGCCCGTCACGAGGCTCACGGGCGCATCAACGATGAGCGACCAGAAGACCAGGGCCTGCACGGACATCAGGTCGTACGAGGCGACACCGGCCAGATCGCGCACCTGGAGAATCAGCAGGAGCTGAATGGCCAGGGCGGGGACATACGCCAGGAAGAGAAGCTCGACATGCCGCAGGAGAGCCTGTGCCAGGCGGCCCCAGCGACGGACGACCATCGCGCCCAGGCCGACCCACAGGAACCACGAGCCGAAGAAGATGCCGACGCTGATATCGTTGCCTTCAAAGGCGGTGACGAACTCGCGGAACAACAGGGTCTGAGCGGCGATGGTGAACAGGCCGTAAACGACGATCAGTAAGCCGCGGGCGAATCTCATTCCTGTTCACCGAAGACCTCGGCCTGGAAGACCTGGAAGCTCGCCCCATCCTTCCAGGCATCGGGGGCCAGCCCCGCCTTCATCGACAGATTGGCCAGCGTCGTCTCCAGGTCCCACCCCTGCTCCGGCGCAACCTGCGGGAGGAACACGGCGGAGCGTCCGTCCTTGTGCATGACCATGCCGTCCGTGCCGATGCGAATCGCCTGGGCCGATGCCACGGGCGAGGGCGCCGTCAGCGCCGAGATCTCGATTTTGATCTGGTCGCATTCATCCTTCTGCAGCGGAGGAAATCGCCGGTCGGCGAAGGCGGCGTAGACCGCGTTGGTGATCACGGACTTGTACAAGGGCCGCTGCGGGAAGATGTCGCCGATGCAGCCACGCAGCTCCCCGTGCTTCTTCAGCGTCACGAATGCTGCCCGCGGCACTTTGACCGCCTCGCTGCACGTGACGCCGAGGTCTGTCAATTCGGGCACCCGCTGCTTCTCCAGCGCGTACTGAATCGTCTTTCGTGCCAACGACAGCAGGACCTTCTTGTCCTCCTGCGAGAGCGAGCCGTTACTCGCTTGGGCGGCAAGCGGCTGCGATGGCTGCCAGGCGCCGTGGAAGGCCACTGCCAGGTAGCTGACCGAGTTCGTGTAATCGTTCGTCAACTCGCCGGAGGTGGTGTACTTGACCATCTGCGCCTCCGCGTCACTGCCAAGCATGGCAAGCAGGGTCGAGATGGGCACGTAGCCGCAGATCGTGACGCCCGTCTTCTGCCTGTATTCCAGCAGGCCGCGAGGGTCTTTCTTGGCGACGAACGCAAATGCGCCCATATCGAGCTTCTTGATGTTTGCGGGTATGTCCTTCGTGAATGGTACGTACTGGTACCGCGGGCCGTAGTGCGTGAAGTCGGAGCTGGCGACGACCAGTGTGTCCTTGTCGATCAGGCTCGCCAGAATCCTGCCGGCCTGCGCGACCGTGTCATAGGAGCACTGCCCCGCCACAATGAGCACGAGCCTGAAGTCCCTGAGCTTGTATTGCAGTAATGGGATCTCGATCTGAACGCTGTGCTCGTCCTCATGGGCCGCCGGGACATCCTGGAAGATCGGGTACTTCAGCAACCGTCCGATGAATTCCACGTCGAGCGGTACTTCGCCCAGCGGAGACTGATAGTGCGTCGCTCGCGGCACACTGAGCATCTCCTCCATAGGCAAACGGTGCGTTGGGCCGATGATGACGACGCGGGTGTAGCTGCGTCCGAGCGTCTTGACGGCGTGGGCCGCCGTTCGGCCGGAGTACCTGTAGCCGGCATGCGGCAGAATCAAGCCGATGATGTCGTCGTAGGCATCAGTCTGGGCGTCCTTGAAGTAGCCGGCAATCTCCGCCCGCAGTGCGTTGGGGTCGGCGCTATACCACGTGCCCGCCAGCGTCGATCTCATCACATCCTTCACCGGCGACTTGACGCCGTTCTCCTGCACGGCCACAACCCGTGGGACGGCTGGCTTCTCCGGCGCCGGCCGCCCACAGAAGACCATCACCACCACCGGCACAAGAACACCGAGAACAAGCAGGCCCGGAATAGACCTTCTCAACCACTGACTCATATCAGCCGCTCCACTTTGCCTGTGTGTGAATATCCCCCATCGGCACGATTCTGCCGGGGTATTTGCCAAGCCCCACAAACTCAGTTGTTCGTTGCTGGTTGCTGGTCTCTGGTTTACTGAGGGCCGGCAACCACAAACCAGCGACAAACAGCCAACAACCAGCAACCAGAGTCCCAATAAACCCTCTTCGCGTCATTTCCAGACTCCGTAGATCTCGTGCGTGCAGTCCGGGCAGCGGCCGTCCCTCAGGCGATTCTGCAGGACCGTGTGGCCGACACGCTCAATCAGCAACTTGCTGCATCCCGGGCAGTACGTATTCTGGCCCTTCTCACTCCGCTGGTTTCCGATATAGACGTACTTCATGCCCTCGCCGATCGCCAGGTTGCGGGCCATCTCCAGGGTCTGCGCCGAGGTCGGCGGCAGATGTTGCATCTTGTACATCGGGAAAAAGCCCAGGAAGTGCAGCGGCGTCTCGGCCCCCATGTTCGCTTTCACCCAGCGTGTGAGCTCCTGAATCTCCTCGGGCTTGTCGTTCAGCGTCGGGATGACGAGATTGGTCACCTCGACCAGCACGCCCATCGACTTGGCAACGACCAAGGCCATCTGGATCGGCTTGAGCGTCGCGGAGCACACGTCCCTGTAGAACGCGTCCGAGATCGACTTGAGGTTGATATTGGCGGCATCGGTGTACTCCAGGAGCTTTCGCCAGGGGGCCTCGTTGATATAGGCGGCCGTCACAAGCACGTTTCGGATCCCCGCCTTGCGAGCGAGCCTGGCCGTATCGTACGTGTACTCGTAATAGGTGACCGGCTCGGTGTAGGTGTACGCGATGGATGGGCACCTGTACTGCCGGGCGAGCGCCACGACCTTCTCCGGCGGACACGCGACCGCCTGGCTCTCCTCCGGGTTGGCCTGCGAGATCTCCCAGTTTTGGCAGTTCTTGCAGTGCAGGTTGCAGCCGACGGTGGCGAGGGAGAAGATTTGCGTGCCGGGCAGGAAATGGAACAGCGGCTTCTTCTCGACCGGATCGATGTTCACCGAGCACGGGTAGCCGTACACCACGCAACGCAGCACGCCGTCGATGTTGACGCGGACCCGGCACTCGCCGCTCTGACCGCCGGCGATGATGCAGCCCTTCGGACACAGTTCGCACTGGACTTTCAATCCGAACCCCCGGGGGATTTGCCAATTACTATTTCCGATTTACTATTTGCCCTGGGCGGGCCTGGGGCGGCGACCCGAAGGCCACTCCTAAATAGTAGATTGTAGAAGGCCGTCACAAAAAAGCAAGTTGGGCACACTCCTCATATGACCCATGCCGCCCCGGCGTGGGTCATATGAGGACCCCGGCCGATCGCAAAGCCTCGGGCTTGAATGGTGGGTCCCGAGGCGGTGGAAGTCACGAAAAGGCAAGCGGGGGACACCTCATATGAGCCGGGCTGCCCCGGCTGGCTCTTATGAGAAGGACCCGCGCGTGCGGAGGGAGTACGGATTTGCACAGTGGAATCCCGGGGCGGGATTTCACTATGCAAAGTGTCCCCCGCTTGCCTTTTTGTGACTTCAATGGCAAATAGTAAATCAGCTATAATGCCGGCATGCATTCGAAAGAGCGGGTATCGGCGGCGATGAGCCACCGGGAGCCGGATCGTGTCCCGGTGATGTGCCAGTTGGCACTGGGCCACTATTTCCTTCACTGCGGGGCCCGGCCGGCGGACATCTGGTTTGACTCAGATGCGTTTGCCGCTGCGTTGGTGGAATTGCAACGACGGTACGGATTCGACGGCATCCTGGTGAACATCCCCGGCAGGCCTCCCGACTGGCGCAGGGAGATCAAGTCCCGTCAGAAGATCGGGGACCGTGAGCATCTGTACTGGAAATCGGGATTGGAGACGGTGGTCCCGCCGGATGATAACCCGCAAACGCTCGGGCCCGGCGGGACGCGACTGGCCAGGGCCGATTACCGAACCGTCGATATCGACGATCCCGCCATCCAGAGGTTGGCGGGCTACGTGTGGAATACCTGGCACATGCCGGAGCTGTGGGGTATCGACCCGGATGCCGACCTGTCCGATCCGGCCCAGTACCCCACATGGTTCACCGGCACGCTGGAGAAGGTGCAACAGTTGGCGCCGAATATCTCGGTCCACGTGGAGGTGTTCTCATCCTTCACACACCTGATGGAGCTTTTCGGCTACGAGCAGGCCCTCATGGCCCTGGTCGATGCTCCGCTCGTCTGCCACAAGGCCCTGGCGGTGTTCACGCGGATGGTGCTGGCCCAGGTGCAGTTGCATGCCGGATGCAGGCCCGACGCGATCCTGGTCAGCTCCGCCTTCGCCGGCGCGGGGTTCATCAGCCGCCGGATGTACAAGGAATTTGTCGCGCCCTACGAGGATGAGGTGTTCCGCGCTATCCGCCACCACGGCATCAAGTCCTACGTCCACACCTGCGGGGCCATCGGCGACCGGCTCGATTTGATGGCCGGGACATCGGTGGATGGGATCGATACCCTGGACCCTCCGCCGCTGGGCACGGTGGACCTGGCCCGGGCAAAGGCAGACTACGGCGGGAGGTTCTTCTTCAAGGGCAATCTTGACGCCGTCAGCGAGATGCTGTACGCAGATGACGCGACGTTCGAGCAGGCCGTCCGGGACCGGATCAGGATCGGCAGACCCGGCGGCGGCTATATCCTGTCCTCCGCCTGCAGCGTCGCCCCGCACGTCAAGCCCGAGAGGCTCAGGAGACTCGTGGAACTTGCAGACGAACTCGGCAGGGGCTGAGAACCGTCCATCAAAGGGATGGATGATTGATTATGGATGCCCAACTTGGCTTTCTTGTGACTTCCTCCTCATAACAGCAGGGCCGGCGCCTGGGGCGGCCCGCCCTTCCAGGAGAGGTCTTTGTTCGACGCCAAAATACACGAGCAAATTGCAAAACCTCGGGAAACAGCGTTGCGTTGGTGATCGCTGACCGTGAGAAGCCATGCGGATAAGCGTTTTGGGTCGGATTTGGTTGGGCTTTCGGGCGGTAGACTGCGGGAGGCGGTTCAAACTGCCGAAAACGCCCCGGTGCGCGCCTACCTCCCCCGGCTCCGTACTCAACGGGTTAATCGAAGTACTCGAATCGTCCGCGAGGCACTTGTGTCGTCGCGTCAGGACAGCAGTCTGAGCAGTTGCTCTGCGGCAATCACCAGCAGCCCAAAGCTCAGGTGGGCGGCCACTTTGACCGCGCCGCGGACGCGTACATGCCGTCCGCCGTGGTTGTCATGCAGGTGCGAGTTTACCCGTTCGGCACTGCTTCGCTGGCGATACCGAATGACTTCGGCGGGCGCAAACTCGCGTTTCTCGCCCCGTCGCGGGTTGTGGTCGATGATGGCAACATGGCCGAGACGTTCGGATATTTGGCGGATTTCCTTGGCGTCATAAGCGGCATCGGCCAGATCGTAGAGACTGGTCACGCGTGCGGCGCTCATCTGTGCCAGCGGGATGGCGGCCTGGCTATCGTGCGTGCTGGCGGAGGTCACCAGCCAACGGATCGGGATGTCGCCGTCCATGACGTCCAGATGCAGTTTGAACCCGCGCCAGGTTTGTTTCTTGCCCTTGCTGTCTTTCTTCGTGCCCCAGTCGCAGTCCCGTGGCAGGTCGGCAAGATTCTCGTCCAGAGACCGTTGGAGTTGACGCTGCAGGCGAGTAGGCTCTGCCTCCTGGGCGGGTTGTGCTATCGGCGTGGACGTCTTCTTTGCCGCCTTCTCTCGCCCATGAATGGCGGTGCCATCGCGACTGATGTGCCCGGCGATCTTGGTGCCGTAGCGGTTGACGATCATCGCTTCTTGAATGCGTTGCGGCAGTTCATCTTCGGCGAAGGCGGCAAACGCCCGTGAGAAGGTGGACTCTGAGGGCACTTCTTTGAGTGTTTCCCAGCCGCACAGGCGGCGCAGCGTCGGACGATGTCGCACTGCGTCGATCAGGTCGCGGGTCGTGGGAAAATCCCAGACGGCTTTGGCGATAAAGGCCTTGCACAGCGCCAGGCGACTATTGGGCGGGCAGCCGTTGCCCACCCAGCGGTAGGTGTCCATGTGCGTCTGCGGCGCGCAGGTCTCGCAAACAGCGACGAACTCCCGGTGCTTGTCGTCGAGTTCGCCCAGCTCATCTTCCAGCATGGGGAACAGCCAGGCTTGAATGCTGTTCCAGAGTATGCCCAGTCTTGCCAGTGCGTTCATGGTAGTGCCTCCTTGCTTACAGGTTATGTGTGATGGCCAGAGATAGGATAACGCGCCATGTCGAACATAACAACCTGCCAACAAAGACGTTACAGATATTTCCAAAAAAGTTGGGGGGGGGATTTGCTTGCAAAATGGGGGTCGCAGGCTATAATAATACAGAAGTAAATCGACCTCCCGAAGCGGTCAGCGACTGGAGCGTTCCATCGCACTATGGAGGGTTTTGCAAGTGGCTCATACATCAACGGTCCGTAGGTGATCGATGCCATACGATCAGGAAAGGTCTGTCCATGAACGCAAATACCCTGCTGCAGAATCGCCATGGGACCCCAATCCGATGGACGCCCGCCATGCTCATGCTCCTTCTGCTTGGCGCATCGCTGGGGGCGGCCGGGGACTTGGGCCGGCCTTCTGCACGGACCGATGATGCAAGACAAGAGAGGGCTGAAGGATCAGCGGACCGCGAGAAGTCCGCCGCCGAGGTCTGGCTGTGTACCGGCAAGGGCGTACTCGACCTGCTGGCACCCGATGCGGAGTGGCCCTTCGTGCGGGACCACCTTTCGGGCATCCAACTCTACATCGACATGATCGACCGCGCGACACCCGAGCAGTTGGGGCAGCTTGCGCAGCTGGTGCAGCAGCAAGGCTACCAGGTCTCCGTCGAATGTGGCGGGACCCTGGACTTCGCCCCGATGGACGAGACCAACGGCGAAGTCTCTGCCCGGATCGAATTGGCCAAGCTGGCGAAGTTCTATACGGCGGGCGGGCGCGTGGATTTCCTGAACCTGGACGGCCCGGTCCGACGGCTGATGCATCCCGAGAATCGTCGGGACGGCCGGCGCTTCGACTCAGTTGAGAAAGCGGTTGACGAGCTGGTCGATTACCTGAACCTCGTGCGGAAGGCCCATCCTGAGATCCGCTTCTTCCTGCTGACGAACTTCCCAAACTGGGGTTATCGCGGCGAGGTCTCCTACCATGCCCGAGGCCCCCAGCGGCAGGACTACGGCGACTATGACACTGTCGTGGAGACGGTGCTCCAGAAGTTGCAGGCGGCGGGCATCTCCCTGGCCGGCGTGACAGTGGACAACCCCTATGACTACCTGGTGGGCGAGCACTTCTCCGTCAATCTCCAGAATCCGCGGACCGTGGACTGGCTGGGACGGGTGCGAGCCTATGAGGATTTCGCCCGGGGGCAGGGGCTGCAATTCAACCTCATCGTCAATTCCGAGAGGGGTGGCCATGCGTCGGACGAGGCATTCTGCGCCGACACGCTGAAGATGGTGGAAACGTATCGCAAGGCCGGGGGCCGGCCGGTCCGCTGGTTTGTGCAGAGCTGGTATCCGCACCCGACCCAGATCGTACCGGAATCGGCGCCGCACTCGCTGACCGCCTTGGCCAGGGCGGTCATGGGCGCCGTCAGCTCGGACGTGCCCACTCGCACGACGCCGGAGGCGCCCAGCGTGCGCATCCTTGAGCGTGTCAGCTACGGCGGGCAAGCACCGCAGGCCCAGATGCTCAACGCCTATCTGGTCCGGCGGGACAGACCCGCGGCGGCCATCATCCAGATCGTCAGCGGGAGTTGGAACTCGGCCCCGCCCCGGAGAGCAAACGTCGAACCCTTCAAGCCGTACCTGCACGCCGGCATCTCCGTCATCGTCGCCGCCCATCGCCCTATTGGCCCGGACATCCACTGGCCCGCCCCTGGTGACGATATCGCGCGGGCGATCCAATTCGTGCGGGCGCACGCGGGCGAGTGGGGAATCGACCCGAACCGGATCGCGGTGAAAGGGAGATCCTCCGGCGGGCACTTGGCCCTCATGGCGGGTTTCGGGCCGGATCGAGCCCGGCCCGGCAGCGCCGACCCCGTGGAGCGGCAGTCGTCCCGGCCGAACTGTATCGTGGCCGGCGCCGCTCCGACGGACCTAGTCCTGCAGGCGAGCGAACTCCTGAAAGATTCGGACCGGCAGGCGGGCTTCCGGAGACTCATGACGACCCTGGTCGGCGGTGCGCCCGGCGAAATGCCGCAGGACGAGTTGCTGGGCAAACTCAAAACGCTATCGCCCATCGAGTACGTGACACGCGACTCGCCACCCGTGTTCCTGACCAGCCAGGGGCCGGCCGACGCCTTCTGGCCGGGCGATGCCCGGCTCCAGTGGGATGTCCACACGCCTATCACCAGCCTGATCCTCGAGAAGAAGCTCAGAGAATTGCAGGTGCCCTGCGAGTTGGTCATCTCTCCTGAAGGTGGACGCGGTGACACGACGCTCGTGCGCCGGGAGTTGGCCTTCCTCGCCAAGCACCTGCGCATCGGGAGCGTCGCACCTACACCGCAGAGACCAGACGCCCGCGACGCCGGCGCATCGGAGAATCCCACTCGTTCGCTCAGACAGCCCCCCGCGTCTTCGGACCAGATCGTGCTGCAGCCGCAGCCAGGCACCATGACCGTGACAGCGAAAGTCCCCGGCCTGAACAACCAGGTCTTCTCCTTGGGTATACCCGAGACGATCGGGTGCCGGGAGGCGATGCTCCTGAACTTCCCAGAGGCCTCGATCCAGTGGGCCGGACCGGACTCACAGGGTGTCGTGTCCTGTTCCTGGGGACCGGGCGGGCGCATCCAGTACAGCGTCCGGCTGATCCCCGCCCGCGATTATGTCGATGTCGAGATGACGATTCGCAATCAGACCGAGTTTCTCTGGCACGAGGTTTTCGCGTTCAATTGCCTCAATCCCACGGGCGCGCCAGATTTCAAGGACTGGACGCTCGAACGCACTTACATGTCGTCCCAAGGCAAGCCGCTGTGCCTGGCCCGGACACAACGCGTCCGGGGACACATGCCAACGGTCGAGTTCTATCTCCCCGAACGGATGGAGGCCGGCCAGGAATCCGTCTTCGTACGCGGGTTCGACGCCACGAGTCCCGACCGGACCGACGGGTCCTGGATCGTGACCCTGTCACAACCCGAAGGCGCGTACATGGCCGCGGTCGTAGTCGAGGCCGCCTTCCTGTTCGACAATCTGGATCGCTGCTGTATCCACGCGGCGGCCGGGTTTGGGGACATCGGCCCCGGACAGACAGGCACAACGGTCAGTCGCTTCTATCTTGCCAAAGGGACACTGGAGGACTTCCTCAAACGCTATGCCGCCGACTTGCCCGGTCTGGCGTCCAGACAGAAAGCCGTCTCTCCCTCGTCGGTCCGCTCCCAGCGGATCGCCGCCGCGCGTGGATCAGCCAATCCTCGCCAGGCGACAAGCCAACAGAGCGAATCGAAGATCCCCGCTGATGACACACAGCGCTACAGCCTCGGCGCAAAGTTCGAGCCACCGGCCGGGCGGGTGGTCCACGGGATGGGACAATGGGAGCAATACAATGCCAAGCTGTTGCCGCTCTTGCCGGCCGAGCTGCGGCCGGCCTCCAAGCTGATCTTCATCACCATCGGCGACACGCCCCGCGGCTGGCATCCCGATGGGATCCGCAACCTGATGCAGCGCCACGACGAGGAGGGATTCATACCGCACATCGACATCGCTCTGCGAGGCAACCAGCCGAGTCACGCCGCCCTTGCCGCTCTGTCCGATCCGCTGTTCGGCATCGACGACAAGGTGGCTTGTACCTCCCAGTTCGATGGCAAGATCCAGGACCTGGCGCGCATCGTCCAGGAGTTCGGCAAGCCGGTCATCGTCCGGATCGGAGGCGAGTTCAACGGGCGGTGGAACGGCTATCACCCCTATGCCTATCCGAAGGCCTTTCGCAAGATCGTCGCGATGTTCCGCGAAGCCAAGGCGGACAATGCCGCTTTCGTCTGGTGCTATGAGCCGGCCGCTCCGGGCGACTTCGACGAGCGTAATAACGCCGGCGAGTACAAGTGGTTCCCGGGCGACGACGTGATCGACTGGTTCTCCATCGATTGGTTCAACCGGGATGACTTCACCGGGCCGCTGACCGGCGGCCGTCAGGGGCAGAACGTGATGACCGCACACGGACGCAGCCGCAAGTTCCTGGACATGGCCGCAGCCCACCACAAGCCGGTGATGATCGCGGAAAGCGCCCCTTGCCGCTACGACCTGTCAGACCCCGCTCAAGCCGAGGCTGCCTGGCGGGAGTGGTTCGAGCCGTATTTCGCGGTCATCGCGGAACACAGCGAGATCAAATGGTTCCACCTCATCAGCTTTGACTGGACGCGCTCCTCCTACTCCGTGCAGAACGGCTGGAAGAACAACGACTTCACGGTCAGTGACACTCTTATGCAGCGGCTGATCGCGGAGCTTCGCCAGCCGCGATATCTCCATACCAGCGATAGAGCCTTATTGAAGGATGCCGAACAGTCTACCGCGGCCCGCGACACCGTGCGACCGGCCCAGGACCCTTTGCCAACGCCACGGACTCAGGCCGTGTCCGCGCGTCCCGCAGTAACCGAACCTGCTCGCAATCCGAGCGACAAACGCACGGAACTGGCGAAATTCGATGAGCCGGCGACGCACCTTCCTGCCACGGGTCCGGGTGGAACCGAGTGGGATGCTCAATATCGTTCCTTCATCCAATCCGATCAAAATGCTGTGGCCAAGGGCTTCCCGACCCACGCCGAGGCGGCCCAGCAGATCAAAGCGGACGCTGCCAAGGACCCCGCCAACCTGCAAAAGCACAAAGAGTGGGCCCTGTTCATCAAGCACCACTCCCAGGCCTACCGTCCACAGGAAGCGACCGAGGCCCTCCGCAATCTGTACCAGGACTTGGTCGAAATGGAGTTCACAGGTTCTGCTGCCTCTGAAGCTCTTCCCTTCGCCGGCGACCCTCGCCTGACGATTCACCGTGATATCGTCTACGGTAAGACATACCCGGATGTGCAGCGGCTGGATGCCTACCTGGTGAAGTCCGCCCAACCGACGCCGGTCCTGATCGAAATTCACGGCGGCGGCTGGCGTCGCGGCTCCAAGAGCCAGTTCGTGTATCAAGGCAACCTCATTGAGGCGGTTCTCGCGGCCGGCATCTCCTTGGTCAGCATCGACTATCGCCTGACACCAGAACATACGTTTCCTGCCCAGATGGAGGATGTCGTCCGCGCGGTGCAGTTCGTTCGCTCGCGCGCCAAGGACTGGAACATCGACCCCAACCACGCCGCGGCGATGGGCGGTTCCGCCGGCGCTCACCTCTCGGCCTGGGTGGGACTGCACGACGAGCTGGCCAAACCGGACAGTCCCGATCCTGTCGAGCGATTCTCCAGCCGTCTGACCTGCTTCGTGGCTTTGGCCGGGCCAATAGACCTCACGCGAGTCGATCCTCGTACATTGGCCAAAGCCGGTGCACGGGGTGAGTCCTTTGCCGATGCTTTCCTGACCGCCGTTGACGCAACGCCCGAGCAGTTCATGACGGACCCGGAGGTTCGCCGGCGTCTCAAGGAGGCATCGCCATTATTTCTTGTATCATCGGACGACCCGGCCACCCTGATCGTGGGGGCAGGTCCCGCCGACACGGCCATCGTGCCACCGACCGTCCCCGACACGATCAATGATCCTCACTCCGCCTGGCACGGCGCGCTCTTGGCGGATGCACTGCGCCACGCGGGAGTGGAGGTCGTGACTCGGCTGGGTCCGAACGTGGGCAAGGACCCGCCCGCCGATGCGGCGGCTATCACAGAGTTCCTTGCAAGGCGACTGAAGCCATCCAAACCGTGATCACGAACGTTGCTGCCCACAGCTTGCAGGAGGAGGATCGTGAAGAGGGCGAAGCCTCAATCCCTTGCCGTCCTCAGCTATGGCAGTACAATGCCATCGAAGCCCGCATGGGCGATCTTGGAGAGGTTCTCCTTCGTGTCCGATCTGCCTGTCTCGACCTCGATGACAACCGATTCGCCCGGCCGGGTGGCCAAGATATCGAAGGCACCATTGGCAGTATCGCCTTCACTGTCCACGGCAATGGTGAGATCGCCCGGGTCGCCCGATCACGCGGCATGACCATGTTCGCCACCGGCCTGATTCAACTGGGCGCCCACGCGATGATGGGAACGCCCGACGGCGTGCTGTGCCACACGCAGTCGTCGCGGACGGAAAACCGCTACTGGTACAACGGGGTCGAATCGGGCGAGTTGGCCCAGTGCGCAGCCATCGCCGGACACTATGGCGTCCCAACCATCATGGTGACGGGCGATGAGGCGACCTGCCGGGAGGCCGGGAGATTCTTCGGGTCGAATTGCGTCACGGTGGCCGTCAAACGGGGCATCACGCGCGAAGCGGCTGAGCTTTATCCGTTCGATGAGACTCGCCAAGCCCTCTACGAGGGCGCCCGGCGTGCCGTGGCCGCCATCCCGCGATGTCAACCCTACAAGCTCCCACTTCCCGTCCAGGCGAAGAAGGAGTGCCTGGTCTTTGACAGTCCCTCCGGGCCAGGTCGCCGGGTCAGCAAAGAAGGCGCCATCGAGGATGTCCTGAAGTTGTTGGATTTCTAACGTGATGCCCAGAGAGAGCAGCGACCGTGAACCTGACTCACGTGTTCTCGCTCCTTCGCGTCTGGATCGATATCCACGTCGCAAGAAAGCAAGCTGGGGACACCTCACAAGAGCCATGCCGCCCCGGCTGGCTCTTATGACAAGGAGGCGCGCGTGCTCAGGAAGTACGGATTTGCACAGTAGAATCCCGGGGCGGGATTGTACTATTCAAAGTGTCCCCAGCTTGCTTTTTTGTGACTTCCTCTCGGGCATCAACTCCGAGCAGGTTTCTCCGCCGGCTTGATCGTTTCCTCGTGCGTGCGGGGCGAGTGCACGACGTTGATTCCGTGCATCTGGCAGAACGCCTCGACCTCGCGCCGATGATTCCCGAAGAAGACGACCTGGTGGAATCCTTGCACGTCGCGGCAGTCCTCGACATCCTCCATCTGGATCTCGACGCTCGTCCGACATCCGCCGGCCGGGGGCGTATTGACATTGCCGACTACCGTGCCCGTATCGAGATAGAGCGCGTCAGGTTTGAAAAACTGCACGAGCGTCACCGGGTGCCCGACCGGCCAGAGGACCTGCGCGGAGACACCCAGACTCGACTCGGAGTGGCTGCGGAGAATGTACGGCGCGTGTTCCTTCTGTCGCTGGAGGCCGTAGATCCGCGTGCCGCTGACGCAATGCGCCGCGATCAGCACGTTCTTGACGGTCTCGGGCACGGGATCGTTCATGAATCCCGGCTTGTCGAACAGGTAACTCGTCAGCATGAGCGATACCGCCGGCCCAACCGCCGCCTCACAACCGTAGGTCACCCCATGATCCTGGAAGATCGATGCCCCCATGCACGGCGGGGTCGGCACTTTCTTCTGGGAGACCATCCCGAGACAGTCAGTCGTAAGCGCATTGCAGCCTTCGTTCTTGAGCAATTGCTTGGCCGCAATATACGACCGCGCGGCGTTCAGACCATCTTCTTTCGTCGGCTCCACCACCCTCTCGGCCTCGCGGAACCGCTGATGGGCCACCCACTTCGCCTCCTCGCTGACGGGTGTTGCGCTGAACATCTCCTCGAAGCTCGCCCGTGGGACATATTGCAGGCTCACCAGACCGAACTTGCCCTCCTTGCGCTCGTTGCCACTGACGACCAGCATTCTCGTTGCTTCCAACTGCCGCTTGGCGCGGACCATTCGCAAGGCCTGCTCGATAGCGGGCGTTTCCAGCGAGGAGATGACGTGGACACCGGGTCGGAAGGCGAGACTATTGACATGGCCCGTAAAGGCGGTGCCGACCGGCGCGAAGACGGTGGTGGGCACCCCGGCCGTGGCGATCTCCTCCGCCATCCCCCAACACCCGAAATGCTGGAGCGTGACGAGGACGGCATCGGGTTTTTCGTCCTGCACTTTCTTGACGAACGCCGCCACCGCTTCGTTGCTCTCCAGCGGCAGGCTTTCCTGGATGATCTTGACCCCGACGCGCCGGCCGGCGTCGGCGATGGCCTGGGTGTACCGGGCCCGCTCGCCCTCGACATCATAGGCCGTGCCCGGCCAGCCGAGCCAATAGGGAGGCTTCTGCCGCGCGATCACGCTCATGACCCGCACCGACGGCTGCGGCCGGAAGGACGCGAGGTCGATCTCCTCGTTCGGTTTTGGCGTGGTGTGGAGACTTTCAAGGCTCGCACAACCCGTTGTCAGCGCTGCCGTGCAGGCCGCGGCTGCTCCCAGAAAGGATCGTCTGGACATCGAACAGCAACTGCATGGATGACTGTGAGCATTGGATCTTTCGTCTGACTGGAAGGGACTACGCTTCGACATTGGCTTCTCCTTGTGAAAGGGCAGGTCATCAGGAATCGAAGTCCCGGCCAGCGCACAAACTCATCTCATTCGACTTCGATCCGCGTGCAAAAGCACCCCGATGGCTGCACGTTGTCAACAGTGGCGAGTCGCTCGTTTCTTCGTGCGTAGGGTCCGTCCGATGGCACTGGGTTCGACAAGTCCCTCTGGGAACATGTGAGGAAATGCCCTCGCGCCGGAAGGCAACGGGCAGAGCGATATCCTGTCCTGATGGCGCAAAAAGGATTGAGGCAATCAGGACAGCCGCCTCCTTCCGGACCGACCCGACTGTGCGCAGACCCCTGCGATCACAGCAAGAAAGATGGGCCCACACCGCGGATAATGCGATGCGGGCCCGTGCGGTTTCACCAGCTCTTAGCGGCTATACCATGTCTTTCAGGCTCTTCATCGGGCGAATCTTCACAACGTTCCGCGCCGGCTTGGCTTTGAACATGGTCTCTTCGCCGGTGAAGGGATTGATCCCCTTACGGGCCTTGGTTGCAGGCTTTCGCAGGACGAGCAGCTTCATCAAGCCGGGGACCGTGTATGCCCCGGGGCCGTTGCGGCCAAGGCTCTTCTGAATCTGACCGGCCATCGCCTCAAACACCGAGCCTACCTGCTTCTTCGTCAGTCCAGTCGCCTCGGCAATGCCCGACACGATCTCGCTCTTGGTCATCGGCTTTCCAGACGCTTTCCCTGCTGTCTTTTCTTTCGCCATAACACATGGCCTCCTTGCACTAAATTAGGAACAGAAAACTATCCACAAACGTCACGGAGTCCGCGGAGTCAATGCGGAAATCCTTCCCATTCATACGCACCCTCCCGGCATTTGTCAAGCAAGAATGCGGCACAGAACTGAATCGGCCGGACAATTCTCTATTTAATTCCGGCGAGCAACGCGGGCAGAGAGCCGATCTCGCCCTTCTTCTTGTTCGGCGACAGCACCCGCTTGATCTCCTCCGGGGGGGAACAGGGGGTCACCCATATAGGGTTCCTGTCAAGTACAATAGCATTCTCCCCTTGCGAAAAAGTTTTCTTTTTCGCTCGTATGGCTACGACGTATCGACCCTTGGACCTGCCCAGCCGACTGTCTCGTGCCTGACCCGTTCGATTCTCTGATTCGCAAAGCGTGTTGCGTTCAGTCACCCATCCGGATCTAGACGCTCCGCATCTCTGCGGGCACCCCATCCCGCCAGGGGGCGGGACCAGAACGACGTCAGTGCCGTGCCGCGTTCAATCCTGCGACGGGAAGACCCGTCGTCACACATCTGGGACTGGCCCCGCCATGCGAGACCGTCAACCCGTTCTGACTCACGCCACGGACGAAACACCTTGGGCTTGAGCCTGTCCATCTGCATCAGGAGGCGACGGCCTTCCAATCACACCTGTGTGGTCCAAGCCAACCCCTATGCCGGATCAGCCGCCGCCCTCGATCTCATCCGATCTGTCCCATCCATTCGTATATCGTTCGATCCACCATCCGTGAGTGCCTTGCCTGATTCATGCCATTGGCTCCAAAGCGATAAATGCTGACTCTGCGGGCCTCGACGGCCCAGTGACCCTGTCAGCCGAAGACCCTCTTGAGATCGAACTCCTCCTGGCGTTTCATAATGTAGTACGCCGCTTTCGACCACTTCGACGCCAATGCCTTCGTCGCCACCGCCCCGTTGCTCTGCGCCTCCTTCCTCTGGTAGAAATTCTTCGCCTGCGGGCAGACGCGCATCGCGTGATGCGCCGCCTCCACGGAGGCCCACGCCAGGTAGGCATTGCCGCTCTTGCGGTTGTTCGAGCCCTTCCTCTTGCCGTTGGAGGATTAAAGGGGTCCAGTACTTTTCCGAAGGGGCGTCTCTCCTATCTCCTCGCGAGTATCCCTTTCGATCGATGATTCTCGATTGATGATTGAATCCGTGTCAATCCGCGTAAATCCGTATCTCACAAGGGGTTATCTACGCAGTCGTAAAAAGTCTCTGTACCGCCTGGATTCTATTTGACAAACACTGCTCACATGCGTATGATATGTACCAAACTCAATAGTGAACCGTAAATGGTAAATCGTAAATCATCAATTGGGAGGTATTCCTCATGACCAGTCAAACACAAGTGTCCGCCAATCGTCGCAATGCAGGAAAATCCACGGGGCCCCGCACGACCCAGGGCAAGGCGGCCGTGGCCCAGAACGCCATCAAGCACGGCCTGCTCGCCCGCCGGAACCTCATCACGGGGGAAGATCCCCAGGAGTTCGAGCTTCTCCGCCAAGAGATACTCGGGGAGCTGACCCCGGTCGGTCGCATGGAAACCGTGCTCGCCGAACGGGTCGTCAGCCTCACCTGGCGGATCCAACGGGCGGAACGGCTCCAGAACGAGGTCTTCG